>Ga0126338_10003258_pt1 | contig 11352 bp, 5 predicted proteins | sample OrbCmetagenome_2_FD_92529 | JGI IMG/M metagenome (GOLD analysis project Ga0126338, IMG submission 92529) | Coral microbial communities from Petempiche,Puerto Morelos, Mexico - Orbicella C C metagenome | ecosystem: Host-associated > Invertebrates > Cnidaria > Coral | place: Petempiche,Puerto... | reverse complement strand
CCGCCGAGGTAACAGGAAATTTACACATAAGCTTAAAGCTTAATCAATAAAAAAACATCTTTGCTTTGGAAAATGGGTAGCGACACGCAACCAGAAATCACTGAACTGGAATGACACTAACCCCAAAAAAGAAACGAGTTTAAACATAATTAAAACTCAATGAAATTTTAAGCTTACTTATAAAATTTATTATTAGCTTAAATCGAGGAAAGACCTGAAGAGGAAGGAAGAAGGAACACAGTCTGGGTCCATACTGGGATTCATCGTCCCATTTAAATAAAATATCAAGTTTTCAATGTTAAGCTTATAGTCTGTTTACAACTTAAGATCAGCTGGGAAATGCTCAAAACTCACGGAATATCCTCGATTTTCTTCATCCGTGATCTGCCCGAAGTGTCCATGTTTTGACGTTGCGGTCCAATATGGCCGGAAGCCTGGAGCGGGTTTTCTCCATATATGGTGATTTCGTAACTACGGTGATTTTCAACAACAACTACCTTGGGCGCCATTATTGTCAATTTAGGTCGAGTGTGATCTTTTCATGTCTGATGCGAGAGAGAATCTAGAATGCAGAATTGCTGCAAGGGAAAAGTGATGGTTTTCTGATTTAGCTGGTGAGATTATTGATTAATGTTGTGTAAGTTGAAAAATGACCAGATTATGCGGTCAATTTTGGTCAGGGCAGACACTAACATTGTACATGCATGTTGTTGTCAGATAAGACAATTTACATTGCATTTTATAACAGCTTGATTATAAACATTTTCCTTTTCAACTTTGGCCATGTTGCAGGTAGGCAATGGCACTTCCGAAAGAGACTACGCAACTTTTTTTCTTTCAAGAATAGGTCTCCGAGTTGTTCTCTCTTTGCCTTGATTGATTTTGCGTGTACAATTATTAAGCCTAAGCTTAATTACAAACTTGAATGACATGCTTTCATTTCCAAGGCGTGGATAGGAAACTTTTGACTTCTCAAGTTCTGATTTGATGGCAGGATCGATGATGTAAAAATGTATCAAAAGCATCAATTAACTAATAACACAAGTGCATTGTTAATAATTCACGTGCTTGCATTAAGCTTAAGTTACATGTAACACAACATTAGGCCTATTCCAAACATCGTGCAACTGGCTTGTTAAACTAAATTCAAGAATTTAAGCACAGCAGTAGCACAACATTTGAAACCACTCATTTCGATGGGCTGAATTAAGTTCTGCACGACTACTTAGCACAGCAGGCCTTGCTGTGCCACACAGCAGTAGTGCAACTTGGTTTAAAAGGATGTTTTCTTGCCGTGCCGAACTTAATTCATAGCCTGCTGCATCAGCTGTGGTTACTTTCTAGCATTTAAAATTATCCTCAGCAAAGAAAATTTCTTCTGATCTTTGGCACAACTGAATTAAATTTAACGTTTGAAACCACCACTCTTCTTTTGTCATGCCACTGCCGGGCCAAATTCATTTGAGTTTGCCATGGCAGTAGCATAACGTTTCGAATAGGTCTTAACCTTAGCCTTTAAAAACAAAGTCAATTGGCCAGAGGTAACCACGGTCTAATTTCTCTCTGCAGCTTGTAATATTTAGTTAAATACGATGCCAGTTCAGACAGAGTGTTGTGTCAATCATTTTGGAATAGAGGTGGCAGACAGTGTCACTTGGCAGGGATGGGAGCCTGGAGGAGAATATACACAACAAATTGTACTTAAGAATGTGCAGATTAAAACTCAAAAGCTTCAGTACAAGTAAGTGCCTTGCTACACAATAACTGAATGGCTGTAAACATAACATATTCACATGCAAACCCTAAAGGTTCAGAACCCCACTCAAGATTGTACTTAACACTCAGCCGTCAATCTTAATGAGCATAGGTAATCATATGAATGCGAGTGTAATTAATAAGGATTTACACTACAAGTGGTATTTGAAAATTCTCTCAAAATTGCTTGTACCTTTATGTGAGTGCAATGTCAAAGAATTTTCAAATATCATGAGTAGTATGAGCTTTCATATGACTACTCAAGACAGTTATTACTGTTGTTTTGCAAACATGTGCACATCAATAAAAAATTAACAAAACATTGGCCTGCTCTCAGCCAATCACAATGAAATAATGTTCTTTCTTATTTATTTTTCAGGTCTCCATCAAGTAGATTTTTTACTACACTCTATCCTAAGCCTATTGTTTTAAGCTCTGGAACCAGTTTCACCCTACCTGTCACATTTAGACCTCTTGAAAAGGTGTGTTCATTATCAAAGATGAATAATTGTATTAATAATAATTCTTTGATATTCTCCTTTAAAAATGTCAAACAGGTATAAACTAATTGTTTTTCTTGATACTATTTTTGCAGGGACAATATGAAGACCGAATAGAGTTTGAAACAAATGTAAGTTTTCAGGGACCTGATTTTGTTTCAGTTTCAAGATGTGCAAATTGCATAGCGGATACAACCCAACAATTTCGAGATATCATTCAGCTCAGCGTCACATCCTCTATGTATAAAGCTGTGCCACTTCTTAGAACATAAATAAGACTTTGAAAGTAATCATAGTCTATTTTCCTCTACAATGTCTTGCTACACAATCATCAACTATACAGTCATGTGCAGCATCGCTTGCCACAAAAATCCTATAAAAATAAGGTACAACCTAGAAAATTTTTCAGCATGCCACATCATAACCAATCCCAGATGGTGGTTTCAATCTACAAATTAGCCAAGGCAAAATGACGGCAAATGGGTAAATACTTGAAGGTGGTACAGTGGTACTCAACTGATGATTCTCCAGATTCTCAGCTCAAAAAATAAGCCTGGGTTTGAAAGGGTTTGGAGAGTTTTAACTGTACCATTCTGTGATTTCTATAGGAGGGTATTTTTTCAGTTCCTATGAGAGCTGTGTTGCCCAAAGCAGACATAGCAGTACCTGATTCTTTAAAGTTTGGCATGTGTGCTGTAAAGGACTGTGTTCAAGTTAATTTTCACATCACAAACACCAGGTAAGTACATGTAGCAAATAGAAAGAAAATGAACCCTCATTTTTTGAACCTCCTGATAACTCGAACCAAAAGTTGTTTCCCTCTCCTCAGTCAAATATTGTAAAATACCTCTGATTTCTCAAACTATCTGATTTTTTGAACCAATTTTTGTTTCCCGTGGAGGTTCAAAAAAAAATTGGGATTCCACTGTCCCTTTTAGTGTATTTTGTAACTTGTTTTTATTTGATCTGACACAAATATAGTCTGTGGAATAGTGTCATAGTTTAAGAGTTTGTTTATATTTAACTGCTGCTGATGTGCAGTGAACAATACAAACTGTAATTATTGTACTCTTGTTTTTCAGTGAACTAGTCACAAATTTCCAGTGGCAAGTGTTGGAGCCATTCTCTATTGTACCAGAAAGTGGCACTTTAGCTCCAAGAACATCATGCAGTATTAAAGCAACATTTTGCCCCAAGGTATGTAACATACACTTTGTGCAAGTTGTTATAACCTTTACAATGCACAAGCCAAAAATTGTATAAGGATCAATATGTATTGGTACTGTTGCTTTTTTCCTGTACACCTGTCGCTACAGTTAACCTAAATAGCATTAATTGCCTAATTAGCACTTAGGTTAGCCTAAATATCACTGACAAGACAGTCATTCGCTGTCAATAATAATACAGGTATAGGTGTCTTAAAGAGTGACTCTAACAATTACCGTTAGTTTTGTTACCCCTACAGACACCTGTATCTCACCCTAGATATCACCAACTCAACACCCATATCCCACATTGACTCTTATCCATAGTGCCATTTCATCATTTCACAATTTTGTGATTACTTATGTTGAACATGTCATGTCTTTACAGGCAGCGTTAGTGTATGAAGCCACTGCTGTGTGCACGTACAGTGCTGGGCAGAAGACTCCCTTTACAAAGCATGTCAGAATTGAAGGAATAGGTAAATGACTGTCACATTTCTTTCACATCTTGTCTCAAGGCTAGTTGTTTTGCTATTCTGTTAATTTTGTAACAAACTCTGCTTCCTCTGTTAGGCAAATTTCCTCACCTGGTGGCAAGTGTATTGCAGAAATCTTCATTGATAGAGCCATCCAGCAAAGAAGAAGTGGTTTTGAACTTTGGTGAAGTGCCAGTTCAAAGCACTGCTAACAGATGGATTGAGCTTCATAATTTTTCTCCAGTTAGTACTGATGTTGTTAGTTGATAATCTACTTTATACAGTGAATCCTGATTTTTTACCCCTTGATTCTTGGACCTATTGATTATTTGAAACAATCCTTCACTTCCCTGGTAGAAAAAGGTAGGAGAAATTTATCCTCAATTTTTCAAACTTCCGGAATTTTCAAACCAATTTCTGTTTAGAAAACCAAGATTCCACGGTGACTTGTTATTGAGAACAGTCCGTGGTCGTTTCTTGTGAGTAGCATGGACAAGTTTAAAATCAGATTCCGAGTCTGGGCCCAAGCCAGTCATCATGTTTTTCCTGAGTGTTGTAATTAGATGTGTTCCAGAAAGTTGTTTGGGCATCATAAGTAAATACTTGGAAGTAACCTATCTGCAATGAGCTATTTAAAATTAGAAGCAGATGGAGTAGCAATACTCCTAACCTCTAGTTATTATATGCTACAAAAACTAGCCGCTAAGATATGCTATTTGATGATGATTAACAGGTAAATGCACCTTTCCAAGTGCTACAGCCATCATCTGCGTCCAATATTGACACAGTATTCTCAAGTTCACATTACCATGGAGTTGTTCCAGCAGAAAGTACGATAAAACTGAAGGTGATTTGTTCAGTTATAAATATGCAGAATATTTAGCGACTGATTTGCAAAAGCAGATTAATGAGGAAACTGTTGACTCAGGGTCATAATAATTTGTAATCCAGGTATTAAGAGGTCTGTTTAGTGTTCATGAGCTCAAAGAGAGCCAAAGAGCTGTCCATCATTGTTGCATAATGTACATCATTAGCAAATTACTACATAGGTGGCCACTGGTAACATGTAATTCATTCTTTCACTGCAGGTCTCGTTTACTCCTCAAAATCCTGGCCAGTATTCAGTGGATTATCTGGAAGTTATAGCTCTTGGAGCTACTAACTGTTCTGTTGTCAAATGCAATGGAATTGGAAAAGGTAGACAGATACTGTAGCTGTTCACTGCTCACAAGCTGACAAAGATTATAGTTCATAAAATTTCATGTTGTCACTTACTATTTGTTAAAAAATGTCACAGTGCACGTGGTAATTGCTCCTGAAATCATGAAATTACTTCATTATAGAAGGGATTACATTAAAAAAAAAGTTGCAATAAGCTTTTTGCAAATCTGGCTGCCAGGGTTGCAAACTGAAACATAATTTAATATTTTAGAGTTGACAACTAAATTGAGAGTCATGTGCAGGAAAAATGTTTTTCTAGCTTGATGAGTTGCTTTAATTTATAGTTTCCTTAAAGTAATTGTCAGTTCACATGGAAATTGATTGACACTGCACAATGTTAACAGTTGTTGCAGAAATTCTTGCGTGCTAGTTGCCTAATTTTCATTGACAATAAGCAGACAGTCACATGAATTTATAATTGAAGGAGTGTGAGGAAAAAGCCCTAAGTGACTCCTAAAATTATATTGAATTCTCCTTTTTCATAATAGGAAGTGAAAAGCAATTTGCAAGGAAAATCTTGCAGTCTATCTGATGTCACTTTGCGCCTTTTTCTACGCACCCCTTCAATTTATGCAACTTTATGAAAACAAATTGCCATCTGTTTTTCATGCGTTTGTCCAATGCGTAGTCTGCGTTTCCACTCGGCTATCACAAGGCTGCTGCCTAATGGGCGCCTGGTCACCTGAAGCACCTAAGTTATGAGGGCGGGTGACTAAAGTTTTGTTCAAGGAGCCCGAGTGGGCACCTAAACATGGAGTTTTCATTTCCATCTGATTTGTCCGATGACTTCAATCTTATATTTACGACTTTCAAGTCTAAATATTCAAGTAACCAGCCAGCAAAAAGAAAACATCCTTGCAATTGTTTTTGCATACTAAGGTTTTATATTTCAAACTATCAAACAAATTGTCATGACTCCATCCAATATACAAGAATATATTTTCTCCAAAGAAGCAGCCAATATAATGTGGCAATGCTGCCTCTAAATCACCTTTAGTTTATACTTATGTCCCAATCCAGGGGAAGGAAAGCACATTTCACCGAGACCAAATTGAACTCCCCCCAAATGCCTTCTTCATTTTTATTTGTTTTCATTTGCAGCTTGCTTTACATAATTTGTACAGTGTATTTTGTTTTGTTAGAATAGAGTTGCAAAACTCAAATACAAATGCAGCAATATAAATTTTTGTAAAAAAGTTGCAGCACTTGCATGGATGCACCAATTATTGAATTTGTTTGAACATAAATGGTATTCTTTCTCAGTCATGACCTGATCACTTTATTTCAAAAATTTGATTGGTATTAGACCATATTAGTGTCATGGAAAATTTCTGACCCCAGACCCCTCCCCTAAATTTCTACAATTTACTCCAACGCCCCCATCTTCCCCAACCTCCCCAACCCCCCGGATTGACCACGGCAAATTTTATCCTGGGCTCCTATTTTTGAAACTAGGAGCCCAAAGGGCTCCTTAATAATTTCCTTAGGTAACAGCCTTATATCACCTCATGGATCCACAGCTACTTTGACAATGTTATGATGAAACTCATGATCAATAACAGGACAGATGCATGAAAAACTGATGTCAATTTGTTAAATACACATGACTGTACAGTAAAATGTTTATTTCTATCCTGTATTCTTTAGGACCTGAAGTTGCACTGGACTGTGACTTCCTTGATATGGGAGTTGTAGAGTCTGGTAAATTTGCGGCGAAAAGTTTCAAGATTACAAACAATGCTGAAGTTCCTGCTGCTTTCCAGGTAGGCATAAGAGTGAACATTTCTCAGGTCTCATTTAAATATATCTAGGTGCACCTATGATTGATTCAACTACTCTGACTGCATGTATAATTTTTTTATATAGTAATGTTTAGTCAGCTTTGTAGCCAAGAAGTAGACAGTTTTACTTGAATATACATGTATACTTAGGAGATATAATTTATGTATTTAGTATCACCTAACTGGTGGACTAATGCAAATCCTGCATTTTAATTGGCTACACTACACAGGACTATTAGTAATAGTCCTTGAATAGCGAAATTGGCGCAATCGAGGGTGACGCTTTCTTTCGTTTTATTCCCAAATAAATATTTCGTCAACTTGCATTTGCTAACTTTATTATTGCCTTTTCTGTCTGACTAGTTGGGTGATACTTAAACAATTAGACCCTTCGCCCTCAAGGGCCACAGGTCAATAGCCCATTCGGCTTTGCCTCATGGGCTATTGACTCATAGCCCTTGCGGGCTACGGGTCTAACTGTTAAATAGTGGGCCTTATTAGAGGTCAAAAAGAAACAAAATGTGATCAGTGAATTGTAGCAATCAGTTTTTCATGGACTTGATTGTGTTTAAATGTACTTATGCTCTCTTAAAATTTTTCAGTTCATGATTGACTGTAGTCAGAGTGTCTTCAAGCTGGAAACAACATGTGGTTTGCTGCCTGGCAAAGGTTCTCAAACTGTCATTATACGATTCTCTCCAACAAATCCTATTAATTACTACAGGAGACTCACTTGTCTTATCGAAAATCAGGTCAGTGCCAGACAACTTTTTGATTTTTATTGCAAGTGTTTCCATTTTCATCGCCATTCAGTTGAAATGTGTTTGGACATTTTGTGTTTTCTTTTCAGAATCCATTGTTTGTTGATATGTTTGGGACTTGTCACTCAGAACAAGTGAAACCAGGTATGAAAAGTTATTGTTGTTAAGTACTACTTGTGTATAACTGATTAAAAATAGAAATTAGTTACTTAAGACTGACTACAAGAGCTTATAAATAACTCAAAAGACAATACTGCTCAAAAAAAATTGCTATTGCTTTAAAGCAAATATTTGCTAGTGGACCAAAAAGTTAAGTTCAAGCCCTGCATATAATAGTAAGACATAGTTGGACAGCCCTTTCCAATTTACAATGATGAGTAATTATACTGGATAACATGTTTGTCCAGTTTTTTAAAAAACAGCAATTTTACAACAATGATGATAATATAATTTCAGCATTCAGTGTTTTTAACGGTGAATAAAATATTTACCATGGAATATTCATTTATACACCTGTAGCTGTTCTGGAGAAGAAGCATCTGGATAGATATCATACTCATGTCAGACGTGGATTCTCAAAAATTTCACCAGAGGTAAGTCTTCAACTGCAGATTTTATTACTGTTCAGGTGCTTAAAAAGAGGAAAATTAATTTCCTTGTTTTTTATATATATTCTAACCAAAATCCTGTATCATGTGTACTAAAGGCATCTACGGTTGAGTGTCGATTGATACCCTCAATCAACACTCCAGCGACATCTCGAGCGATACTCAGTCAACACTGGATTGACACATGATTGACCCTAGACAGATACTCAATCAACATTTGATTAACAGTTGGTGATAGTTGGCAGAGTGTCAACTGACTCATGTGTAGCGATCAACACTTGATGGGGTGTCTGCAAAAATTAGTCAAATGTACACCTACTGTCGACCGAGATGTCAATCGAGTGTTGACTGAGTATCGACGGAGATGGTGATCAAGTGTTGATAGAGATGATGATCAAGTGTCGATCAAGAGCTGATTGTATGTATGGATCGACACTTGAGCGCAGATGCCTTTAGTACACATGGTCCAAATCTCCTGTTAAGTCATTGACTTGTGTGCCCAATGCCTGAACCCCAAAGTAAAACCTATTAGATACAGTTAATATTAGTTGTCTGTGTTTCATAGCAACTTAATGAAGATCTAAGAGCAAAGAAACTTCAGCTTGATGAGGATGGAGCATTAATGGCATTAGAGGTTTGTATTAATTAACACCACTACGTTTTGATGCAAACATGTCAAGTCATAAAGTTCTAAGCAAGAGTTAGTGACATGCAAACGTGATAAAAATTGTTGTTGACCCAAATTCACTCAAGAAAAGAAGAATATTTAGCTCTAAGTGGGAAAGGACACACCCATTAGTGCAACTCCCATAGGTTGGGTGCTATTTGCCACTATAGAAACGAAAAGAAATCTGTAGTGGCCTGTCAGATCACTACAGGAGACAATATCTTCTTGTCACCAGCCACTGAAAGATGAGATTTGCTCCAGGCTTCTTCTCATTTCTAAAGTGGCAGATTTCTGTGATGAAAGAATGATGCAACACTAAACCTGGTGTTATTGGGCAGCTGTGATGATACAGTTAAACCGTATTATATACAAACACCCTCTTAATAAGGAAGGATGCCTTGTTGTTATGGACACTGACTTTGGTACCTAGTGCTGTGGTATCTTGTTAACAGTGCTGGACTGTTTGAGCAAGATATAAGTATAGTTTGGTCCACAGTGATGCACCTTGCACTGAGTTTGAATGGTGTAAAGGAAATGGATATGGGTGAGATCCTGCAATTTTTGTTTATTCATTTTCAACTCAAGCCAAGCCAAAGCTTTCCCCTTTGGTCCTCATACAAGCAACTTGTAAGCAACTTGCCGATAATTTGTAAGAAGCTGGTTACATGTATACCTAATAACAACACTTCCTTTTTTCAATTCTCAGAACACTTCATCAGGAGACCTGCTACCTTCGATGTCTCAACTCTCACCCATGGAAGAGTTTTTCTGTCATGCATCAGTAGGAGAAACAGTAAGTAATTTATTCTTGCTATGATAATTATAGATCAGAAAAATTAAAAAATTTACCTGCTGGAAACTCATCCCACTTGCTGTGAATAAATTTGAATTTCTGTTTTGTGATTTTCAGACTGCAGTTGTCCCACATGTTAGTTTAGATATTCACCATGTAGACTTTGGAAAGTTGCTGGATCCTAATGCAGTAGAACAGAAGGTGACAACAGTTAAACAGTTTTTAGACTATCTTTCCCCCCAAAAAATTACTTATGTGATTTGCAGTGGCATTTGTATAAATGATCACTTAGGTTTCATCTACAGACTCAGAAGTAAGAACCACCTTTTACAGCATAATTAACAGTACCACATGAGAGTACTGCTCAATAGCTTTCATTTGAATGGTCACATACTAGGGTTATATCCACAGCATTAGAAGTTAGAACCACCTTGTACAGCATAATAAACAGTACCACATGAGTGTACTGCTCAGTAGTTTGAATGGTCACACAGCAGGGTTTCACCTATAGGCTAAATAGTTGGAAACACCTTTGACCAGTATATAAGAAGTTGATGTACCATCATTACCTGTGAAAGAGCCTTTCAATTTGAACTGCATTCGTTGTCAAGTAAGTTTTAGAAGAATGTTAATTTGCTACCTGTACAACATTTGATACAAACAGATGCTGAAAAGAACACAAATGTTTGCTATATTGAGACAATAACTTGGTTCTTTATGTGTTTGTAGACGGTCAACATTACAAATCATACAAAGGGGAAAATTACATGCATGTGGATGAAAGGTTAGTGCGGCATCAGTTTTTCTTATGGTTAGCAGAAATTTTCATGTGACCTAGAGCTCTATTCAGGCCAAGAAAGATCTTTAAAGTCCTAGACAATATTTGATTTTTTCATCACGTTTGGTAACTAAATATAGTCTCAGCCTTACTTAATTTGCATTGCCTTACAGATACAAAAGGAATATTTTCTGTTTCTCCTGAGGAATGTGACATTCTTCCCTTAAAAACTGCTTCATTTAGAGTGACATTTAGACCTGTAAGTACTAACTTATCATTGTACCTCTAAACATGTTACTTGAAAATGTCGATTGCAATAATTATTTGCATTTTCATTTTATTCTAGAATGCTGGAAATCAGTTTTTCAGTGCTGACCTGGAATGCTATGCATTTTACAAGGTAATTAAAAGGTGTCATTGCATTAAAAAAAATTAAAAAATAAATAAATTAAATGCAAATGCCTTTGCTGTTTTAACTGTAAGTTCAAGCATTTCTGCCAGGTTGAATTCTGTTTAGTAAGATGCCCTAGATGTGACAAGTAGGCCCCACAAGAGTTTCTTCCTTGATCTTCTTATGGTGATGTTTAACTATTTGTTTATTTTCTACCTTGTCATAGAGTATGAGAGATTATCGACTTGTCGAGGACACGACTCTTTGTCCTCCTTGGTGTCTTTCACTCAGTGCTACAGGTTTGTGAACCACTTACCATTGCTTGTTTAGCAAATGCACAGGAATAACTGATTCCAAACATAACATTGCTTGTTGCTGTCAATTTGTTGTCATTTGTATCACAAAGCATTTTATTT
>Ga0126338_10003257_pt1 | contig 11353 bp, 6 predicted proteins | sample OrbCmetagenome_2_FD_92529 | JGI IMG/M metagenome (GOLD analysis project Ga0126338, IMG submission 92529) | Coral microbial communities from Petempiche,Puerto Morelos, Mexico - Orbicella C C metagenome | ecosystem: Host-associated > Invertebrates > Cnidaria > Coral | place: Petempiche,Puerto... | reverse complement strand
TTTTTTGGGGGTCCAAAATTTTAATTTTTGTGGGGGGGGCCCACGCAACCACCCCAAAAAACCTGGTAAAAACCCCCCAAAACCCCCCCCCCCCCCCTCCGCCAAAACCAATAAAATAGGCCAAATGGACAACTGAAATCAGGCAGGGTCAGAATATTTTCTTTATTTTATCTTTAAAAAATAACATTTTATCTCGTTGCGCGTTTTTATCCTTCGTTATTTTAAACTCCATACAATGCCTTTTATTAGAGCGCTCAAATTCCCAACGCTCAAAGTGTAACTCAACACCGCGCACTTTAGGTGGTCACGTCACACTCGAGCGCGGACATAAATCATTAATATTTGATTGCTTCCTCGAATCGTGAGTTTGGGACGGCTGTGCCCAGACATGTCTATAATTTAGGTATTTAGCTGGAAACCCTCGAGCTTGCATCCATCAGTTATAAATTAAATCTGTTGAAGAATCAGTATGAGGTGTTGCCAATGGTAATGCTTCGAAGAATAAAATCCATTGAGGCCCCAACACAAGAGACTCGGTACCTCTTCGCATGAACAAGTAAGTCGTGCTTAACTTTCCAACCGAGCTAACTTACTGAACCATATTAAACACGATTCCGGCAGCGATACGTGCCCACAATCAATCTTAAATGGAAGGCCTTACTCTTACTAAAGCATTCTACACTGAGTGTTTCAGTGATGATCTGATAAGAGACAAGCAACTTAACGCCATCCAGTCGGCTCCAGTTTCGCTTGGTATACCAGATGTTGTTAATATTAAGTTAATTCAGTCGATGAGGGATAAAAAGACCCAAATTAATACTTTCTTGTTATATGAGTTGATCCACCGATTGGAGTAACAGGCAGATCGGATATGACTGACATCATACAGATAGAAACACAGAAAACAATGGAGAACTTCAGAAACAATCGACACGTGCGTGTTTCAAGCCTCATGTATACTGTAATACAAATGTCTTTCTGTCAAGAGATCTACCAGGGCGGTTTTCAATTGACTGTTACCAATATGAATAGTCAGCTAATCTCAAACCGCAGTAAAACCAAAACCAAAACCAAAGCCAAAAGCAAAACGAATTGCGCTGATTACTTTCGACACTCACTGAAAACTGCTCTAAGTATGATTCACATATTCCTTTAGCCCATTGAAATCAGCGATATCCGGCTAGTCGAATCTGCTCACCAGATGAACCAAGGAACGTGGACCAACCTTCACATTTCCAACTGTACAAACACAAGCATATGGGAATAACACATACCTGCACGCGGAAGCAACAGCAGTGCAAGAAGACCATACCAGTATGTGCGTATTCGAAGCAAATTCAAGAAACTCATCTCATCAAGCTCACGATCAATGGTCCCACGACTGAGTGAGATTTGTGATCAAAGCACGTTCTTCACTGCCAAATGCGTTCACGACGATTGTTTTCAATTGTAAAGCTTCCTTACGCTGAATTATTCAAGTGATCAGCGAAGGGAACTTCAGCGGAAATGCAGGGTTGGTCACGTTGTTTAACCTTGCATACTTGTGAAGATTTAGTCCAACGGTTGTCACGCAAATCGGACCGATACCAAACAATCGCATTCGATATTGCCACCATGACTTGGCTATGCAATCGTTATTTAGTGCGCAAGGCGCCATAACGAGATGACGAAAAATGAGGACAAAAAGAGAGAGGTAAGGGTTACAGTGACAGGGACACTCATCGGAGTATTGAAAATTCCTCCATAAAAAACCTGGCGACCAAAATCCATTTTTCAGGAATAGCTCCTTCCAGTTTGAATTTGTCCCTAAACTGGCACGAGCACATTTCAAACAATAATCATTTCTCGACAACTACTACGCCGGCTAAGGGTCCTCGTGAATTCTTAACACGTTAACAATAGGGTCTTAAAGATACTCTACGGCGAACTACTACTACCATTACTTTAGCCTGAGTGACTAGGCTGACAACGCCATTTTCTCCGCAAAACTCAAATGGATTAAGATTTCGCTGTAAGGCAACGGCGCGTGCAGCCTCTAAGTGTCTTCGCAAAAGTAGCTTCGTTTATGGAAACCAGGGGCTTCATTCCATTTTCATACGACATAGGCTCATGAAAAACGACTATGATTTCCTCCTCCTGTATCTGTGTTATATTTATACACCACAGAATGTCTCACAGAACTTAGATTTGCCTTTTAGAACCGCCTATAATTCCAGCCACAAAACAAAATAACGACCTTCCCAGTAAGGCCCTCGCGCTCGGTTAGTAAGAGGTTATTAAACTTTTTATGTAGACCTGCAAATTTCATGTTTCTGAACAGCCTTAAAAGTGGAAAAAATAACGGCGGTTTATAGTGAAAGTACAACCAGGTTTTAGGTTTTATATAACTTCTTATTTTATTATATTGACTTACTTGTGTGTTTATTCGAAGCGAAGACTATTTAACAAATAAAGAAGCGTAAGCCGTGTATTACACTGTGATAAAACACGACGGGCATTTGAGAACACGAGGGAAATGTAGAAAAAAACTCGCCTGCGGCTCGTGTCTTCTACATTTCTCGAGAGTTCTCAAATGTCCGGAGTGTTTTATCACAACGTAATACAGGGCTTAGGCTTCTTCATTTGCTTTATAGGCGAAAAACAATAAAACATGCTTTTTCTATGTTTTATTAAGCAATAGACCATTCTTTCTATGGGTTTACTGACGCAATAAACCACGCGGGATGTTGGGAGAACACGAGAAAAGCTTGTAAATCACGAGTCGTTAGGCAAGTGACTTACAAGCTTTTCGATTGTTTTCCCAGCATTCCAAGTGGTTTGTTGTGCCGCCCATACAAAGAGTGCTCTATCGCTTTTATGCTGACGATTTTAAGGCACGGCTGACGATTTTAAGGCACGGCACTCCCAATTTTCGATGTGTAAGCGTATCGCTCCCAAATGTAATGTGGCACCAATGCCCAAAATTTTAGGGGTGCCGGAGGTAGTCTCGGCACGGGTAAATGAGGCACCGTGCCAAAAAAATTCTTTCGTGTAAAAGCTCTCCGGTGCCGTTCCAGGCCTTTTTGTTGTGATCTTTACCATAACGCATGCGTGGTTGCCACAAAAATGGCAACGGAAGAGACGCGTCGTTCTCGCTCTGCTCGCCTAAGAAAAACCGAGGAATAAACTGGACAGATAAAGCTACAGAAGCGTTACTAGAGTTGTGGGCTGAGGAGTCCATTCAAACGTCACTCGCTGCAAACAACCATTTCTCCTTCCGTCTTTTTTTTTCTTATTTCGTCAAGATGCAGATCAATCTCCTTGTTGAACCGAAGATGGCTCTTCCTGTTTCGATTTGAGTCACATTTTACTCTTAAGATGCGATGCAAGATGACGGCAAGCTGTTTATCCGCCATTTCCCGGGAATAAAACAGATGGAGAGAAGGGGAGCCGATTAGAAATTGGAACTGTGCCCAGCTGGAGGAAAACCTTTTACTTTTGTCATGTAAATGGGTAGTGCGGTGCCGAAATGGTTTAGGCACGGTGCCAAAAATTTGGCGTGCCGTACCGATTTTTCAGTGCCTGTAAATGAGGTTCCCAGACTCCGCGCCGGACACGAAATCCGCAAAGCAAAGTGACGAAAACATTTTACGCTGAGAAAGTTTTAAGAAAGGAAAGGAAATGGTTATTGGTGATAGGCAAAAAGTATATTAATTAGCTCAAAAGTATTCTAAAGGCTGTACGAAAAGTGTGCAGGTAGTCCAGACTTCATGCGCTTGGCGAAGTGATTCAAACAATGTTTAACGATAACTTTCCAAAGTTTTGCGAATGAAATAAAGGTTAGTTGCAGAAACGCTGCTTCCGAAATTTATTCAGAATTTATTTACCTATGCTGAAGGCTATGAAGTCCGTGTTTCTCTGTCTTTTGCCAAATGAAAACTATTGGTTGAAAGCTAAGCTTTTGGAAACCAAATTCATTTATCGTGTTAAGCATGCATGCACTGAGTTTAAACTCAAAATTTCTGATAAGAAGAAATCTTTTCCCTGCTTATTTGACAACCCAAATTGATCAGTCAAGCCTAGCTGACTTCGTCCTCCACAGACCGTGGAAAGCACCGAAAAAAGGGTTTAACACTTCCTTAGTTTTAATCTCAAGCGTAACCGGAGTAGGCGTAAAATTTTTTGTCGTGGAAGAAAAGATAAACTTAAAGCTTAATATGACGACCAACTCTGGTCCTTTTTTTCCTTGCAAATTTCCCTATGTCCATGCCATGAAAAGATATTTGTGTTATTGATATCTCAGCCAGTGAAAGGCAAAACTGTTTATTACATTTGTTATCGCTAGAGTTCCGAGTTCTCTAGTTCTCGGGTAGAGCTGCCATAGATCGGGAACCATGGTTTACCGGTGCAATAGAAGATAGGTTTAGCAACTATATTGACCAATCAGAGTATGCGTAGTATCTCAGTTATTTTATAAACTCTGATAAAACATAGGTATTTGACCAGTCAGAATGCACGCAGAGTCCTACATATATATTATAAAATCTGTTCAGTTATAGTCACTCTGTTCATGTTTTCACAAGTTAGGGAAACACAAAAAATTTAGCCCGTGGACTGGGAATTGAAGGCAGGAGGTTTTATGTTTTGGTTGCTGCAGCTTATGGGCAGTGTAACGACCTCTTGTTGTGGTCAATGTTAAGTGCTTTATGTGAAAGAAACTGAACGAAATTTACAACTTTTGTATTTTAGGTAATCGTATGAGTGCGAGTGCAATTAAGGATTTACACTTGCCTTTAGTTCATTTTCATTCCTATTTTTTTCGTTCGTTATTTTCCCAGGCGATTTTTGTGATCAGTGATTTTTTTTTCTTTATTTGTAACCTTTTGGGAGATCTTAGAAATAATAATAAAATAATATCTGAAATCCTATATGAAAAGGTCGGGTATTCTCGTCGTCTCGAGTACAAATCAAGGATTGTGGTCTCACCTAGGGTGTTGACGAAACGTCACCATTCTTAGCTGTTAAAGTATCCTTTAGGGTGCACTCGAACAAATAATAATAAAAGAAACGCTTTCATTTGTTTTCCGTTGATCTCTGGAGGACGCGAGTCGGGTCAGCAAGTGCGCGCGGGATCCTTTCTTGAACAGTGGCTAGTAGTCGAACCTATTCCGTTTTAACTGGTATCTTTTAGGGGTCTAATGAAGCTCAAGCAACGCCCACATTAGTCTTCTTTAGGCCGAGCGATACTAAGTACTGGTTTGTGGAAAACAAACATGGCGGACTTCCGTGAGCGGGAGGCGTCTGTAAAGTTTTGTAAACGTCCTGCATATTTCACGTTCAAACATCTAAGAAAAAGTTTCAGTTGCCCTACATCTAAATGTTAAACATTTTGAGGCATCGGGGATAAATATTCTAACGTAAACCTGCTAGCGGGAACTCCACTACGAATTTTAACAATGTCTATGCGGAATTCAGTGTGAGCCATCATGGTGCTTATTATTTCGTTCATGCATTTTTTGTAGCGGTGTCCTATCAACGGGATAAACTGAAGTATTTTTTTATTTCCGGACACACTGATGGTGAGGGTTGCTATTTTTGAACAGTTTAACAGCTTCGTGACCCTTTTTGTTTGCAGGTGCAGTGAGTACTTCGCTTTTCTGTTACGTTACTACAAGAGGTCTGTTTCAGTTTCAGGCAAAGCATCTGGCGTTATTTATCAAAATGAAAACTGGATAGGTCCCTCGGCAGAATTGAGAATTCCTCACTATCTCTTTGGTTACAACACAATAGTTGTGATGTTAATTGTTTTTGTTTCTTCATAATCATCCTCAGACTTTTGTTTTGATATTCTTGACTTAACGGCTTAAATAATGGGTCCAGTCAAGTCGTTGAGATGGAGAGTGTGCAGGAAGTTTGACTCTACCACCTTAATTTGTGCTCTTTCTGTAGGCCTTTCTCGGGCACTAATTTTTTATGCCACCTCTCAATACGTTTTCATAGGGTTCATGCTCCTCTCCTGCACTAAGAATTGCCGTTTGAGAAGGTAATATTAAAGACTTCATTTATCCGACTTTATATTAGTCTTCCTTATTGTCTTAGTTAGCTCTCCTTCCATTACAGGAACAAGCCACTGATAATCAACACTTTAGGCCAAATTTGATTTACTGATATCCTTACTCCCCTTTTTTGTAGCCTGCGTAGCAAGCGTTTCTGTGGGGTTCGGGAGCAAAGAATTACAGCGCGAAAAATGTAGCGAGTAAGAGAGGGGGGAGGGGGAGGGGAAGGAAGGAAGGAAACGCTTGCAGACGAATCCCTGGATTTTGAACACCGCCCACTTGGCCTTTCATGCCTGAGTGCGCACACTGAGATTTCGTGCTGTCATCGGCTGTCATAAAATTAACCAATAAAATCTTCGGCCTTCCGTAGCGGAAGTGAACTTTGAACCAAAATAAACTTTAACTTGTCAAAATATGTCTGAAACAGCGAGCGCACGGTGGGAACGAAGAAATCTCGATGAATAAAATTTGGTAATTTATAATTAAGCTATATTTCTACTCAATCCGTATAAAAGGAAGGGCAGCAAGGGTGAAGTTTTTGCACAAATCTGCCAGAAAGTTAAAATGTGAGAAGTATTCAAGTCGCTTTAGTAATCCTTGTGCTCGCAAGGTTCGAAATCTTGGATCACTGTATTCATTCGTCCAGGAATCGATACAAGGTAAAATTAGCAAGTCAACTCCCACAAAGGCGGCTCCAGTAAAGAAGCGTTTGCTGGAAACGCCAGATCCGCAAATCGGTTCGAGTGCTATCGCCTGTAGCAAAGACAAACAACGGAAAGTCTTCTCGGAAAACTTTGGAATTTGGGCAGGAGAGGCTTCAAACATCTGAGAGGGAAAAAAACGATAATCTTGACTAGTATCTGAATAAAGATAATCTTCCCCTTGGCCAGACGAAATTACTAGGTTTTCCCACGCAGTAGTGTGAATCTTCTGTCCCGTAGTTTATTATCTTGTCCTTGGCGCATATGGCATTCAAGAAAGTGATGTTAAAATTGAAGGAACAGCTGCAAATTGTGTCGCGCTTGCTTCTGCAATAATGTGCAGGCTTCGAAAAACCAAAGTGTCAGCATTGCACTACACGATTTCTACCACACTGTCGATGCTGACGACTAAATCCTCGTTCAGCGAGAAAAGTTGAAGCGTTTTGTAAACAAGCTTCGAGCGCGTCTTCGCCTTTTGTCTGGCACTCAAAGGTATTAAAATACCTTTGAGCGACACATGTCAATAATATTGGACTAGCCCAGCCAATCATGAGCCCCGTTCTCTGGCGAACGGAGGTTTTCAAAATCCAGGGGTTTGTCTGCAAGCGTTTCCTTCCTTCCCCTCTCCCACCCCCCTCTTTCTTTCTTTTTTTTGGCTCTCGCCCCATTTTCCGCGCAGACAAAACACCGAAAATCCCGTTCCTCGGTCTTTCTTTGCTTCCAAACCCTACGGAAACGCTTGCTACGCAGGGTATCTTTTTTGCCTTAGAGGAATAAAACAGACCTGATCCTTTGGTTAGCGGTCATTTAGCCCCCAAGTTGATTAACCCCTAGCCGGTTAGCCTCCAACCACAAGTCGATTAGCCCCTTACTCATGTCTAAAGAACGAGAAATATACAGGATTTTTTATTTCTGGTGGGGCGCTAATCGACTTCTGGTTGGGGCTTAAACGGTTAGGGGATGATAGACTTGAGGGCTAAAAGACTGTTACCGATCCCTGCGCTTGATGTCTTTTCTTGTTATTCTGGAAAGCCTTAAGCCAAGTCTCAAAACTGGCCTATTTCAAATGTTGTGGAGGGTTCTGTTTACACTGGTTTGCCCAAGTTAAAGTTAGTTGTCTGGATGAATGACCATTTTACCTGCCTACCTCATTACTAGCACACAACTACAGTTAACGTGGCTCATTTGACTTCCCTGGGTCTATTTCATAAATTATCTTTCTCAGCAGATGAGTATATGGCAGCCCCATTTAATATCCGGAAATATTACGGAGCTTTCTCCCACCACACAAATAATACTGATGCTCATCATCAGTACAAATTATGCCAAAGCATGTGAGCAGAAGTTGCTTTCTTTATTTTCACGGGTCAATAACTTGTAAATGAAATACCTCAACCCAGTAAAAGTTCACATTGAGTCTGTGCCCAGTAAATAGCCCATTTTGGACATACCCATATGCAGAAGCGGAAAAATGATTTCAAATTTGAGAGTTCAAATTGGTACTGAACAGTAAGGGGGGGAGGTTCAAAGCCTCTATAATTTATCACTGTATTATCGAGACATGCGAACTGGCAGCTATTTTCGATGTTGTTGACTGATCTGCAACTACCTTCAAGTTTCATGATTTAAATTACTCGAGAGAAAGTCTTCAGACGCAACTTATTACAGGAAAATCGTAAAGTAAAGGCAGTCTTTCATAAGACAGTCATATACGACGGATAAAGCTTTAGACAGAAAAGCTTGTTTAATGTAAGCTCAAGTTTAAATGTACAACGCTGAACAGTTGAGAAATATTTTAAAGGCTTACTTTCGGAGGCTTCGCGATATATAATGGCAGTCACGAAACAGTTCGGCATCGCTATTTTCCGTAGAAATTAGAGAAGAATAATTGGTCGGTGTGAAGATGGTAGGCAATGAATCTTGAAATTTCCACAGCAAAATCAAAACTTCAGCTTCGGTTTCTTCCTGAGATGGCAAAACCTCGCTAGGCAACCAAGAATGCAATCACGCTCGACAGGAAAATAGCACAAAGCTGGTCCTTCATTCCCTTAGTTCTGGTTGTCTCAGAGCTGTTGTTAAAAATTGCTAACAGCGACTAAAAAAGTTATCGAATAGAAGGGAAATCCTGAACACAAATGGCGGCGAAACATGTTTCGGTCTCCTCCAATCTCGTTCCCAGAGTCTTCATTTTCCTTGACCAGCGGTCGGAAAACGAGACCTCTGGGAGCAACCATTTCAGGCGTGCGCCATAGATGCAGACTGCGCAGTGAAACCGGATGGGCAGAATTCGGTTATTTCAAAATGTTTGCTCCCAGAACTCTTGTTTTCCGACCGCTGGTCAAGGGGAACGAAGACTCTGGGAACGAGATTGGGTTTCCTCACGTTATTTTTGTGTTATGCGCATGCTCATTACGGTTCTCAAATGATTGACAGATTTCTTTACTGGGGCGATCATATAAACCGGAAAAGCGGCAAGATCAAAGGTAGCTGCCAGCCCCACCTGGTCCTACCACTACAACTTGGGAAATATAAATATTCTCCAAGTTAAAGATGAGTGACAATGAGCAATCTGAGACTGAATTTTACTAACCTGAAGAGATAACGAAACGATGCGACTCTCACTGAATTAATAATTATTATTATACATTGAACTCACTATCTCTTTTCTGATTGGCCGAAAGCGTACAGTGAATTTTCGAAATCAGTGCCTGTGACGTCATCTAGTCGCAGATTATACAATCATGTCAAGGACACTCAAGGTCACGAGTAATCATGTCATGTGTGACCGCGATGCATGATTTCTAAGGGTAATCATGTCAAGTTCGCGCGCTTTGTGTTGCTTGCAGTCAGTGGAGAAGCAAAAACATCACTTTTTCTTTCGTTCAATGTATAATAAAAAAAATCATTAGATTCGGTTTTTGTGATATCCAGAATAATCAAGGTCTCGGTAAAGGTTATCAGTCTCAACCTCCGGCTTCGGCTGATAACCCCTCCCTCAACCTTGATTATTCTGGATATCACAAAAACCTCATCCAATAATTGTTTGTAAGCCGTAGCGGTTTTTATAAACGCTGATCAGATTATCCTCTCAAGTTGCGACTTTTAATTGGATTTTAATCTTGTACTTTAATAAACTTCGTCTTCAGGTTTTCGCTTCCGATCCTTTGTTGATAACGATGCCGTTCCATCAAGTTGATTACATATTTCAAAATTTGTTTCGAATTCCCGCTATTTCGAACTACAATATTTTACTTTTCTCCTCAGAGTTTGAGATAGAGGGGTACAACTGTATCAACATGGGTCAGACCAGGCCAGATAGAATTGCATACGACGCAATGATACAGGAAGTGTAATACTTACATTCTGAATACTTTACATTTTATTAATAGCATGAGAGCATGTCATCGCCTCACGCTATAAGGAAGTAGGTCAAATCACTTGAAGACGAATCACCCATAAGTGATTAGCGCTAACTGGTTTTAAGTGATTTCTCTGGTATCAGTGTCATTTCAATCCGTGAAATAAAGCCACTAACAACAGATTTAAACTTAAAGGTGGGTTTCTTACAAAACCACGTAAACTTCCCTGAAATGGAATTCTAACCCACCCTCGGTGTGGTAATCTGACATTGGCTTTTGAATACTCTCAAACAAGTAACAGAGGGCAGCACTGACAAAGTAACTAGAAAAATCAAACTAGTATGGATCACAGACATAAAAATGCATTGAATGACTCAAACAACGAAACAGTCGCATTCAGTTTTAGCGCTGATATGACTGACATCATAAAGATAGAGACAGAAAAACAATGGAGGACTTCAGAAACTCTCGAAACGAGCATGTTGTGAGCTTCACGACTACAAATGCCACCTCATGTACTTACGTCTTTAACAAGAGATCTACTATAGAGCGGTTGTCAATCTAGTGTTGTAAAAACAAACCCAATCCAATCACTTACCAGTTAGACTGCTCGGTCAATCTTAAATTGTACTTACATGTAAAATAAAACCAAAACCAAATTAAGTAATTTCCTGACTACTGTCGACACTCAACTGAGAACCGCTCTGAGCACGATTCACATATTCCTTTAGCTCATCGAAATCATCGGTGGTCGAGTTTTCTCGCCAGATGAACCAAGAAACGTGGGCCAACCTTCAGATTTCCAGCTGTACAAACACAAGCATATGGGGATAACACGTACCTGCACGCGGAAGCAACAGCAGTGCAAGAAGACCATACCAGTATGTGCGTATTCGTAACGAGTTCATGTAACTCATCTCATCGAGTTCACGGTCAATGTTGCCAGAACTTTGTGGGATTTGGGATTAAAACCCCTACTTTCTGTCAAATGCGTTCACGAGGATTTTTCTAAATTGAAAAGCTCCCCTCAGACGCATGCACTGAAATATTTCACGTGATCAGCGACATGAACTTACTGTACATTCTCGTCCACAGAGCCCACGATTCTTCTGGCCTGCGGCAGGGATCGAGGGCTCTGGGCTGGTCCAACACCGGAAGTCCGCGATTCACGGACTTCCCGTCAAATCTGGCAAATCTGATTGGCTGAGAATACGAAACGAATACTCTGCGCATGCTCAGAAAATCGGGTCCGGCCAGA
>Ga0126338_10003256_pt1 | contig 11355 bp, 8 predicted proteins | sample OrbCmetagenome_2_FD_92529 | JGI IMG/M metagenome (GOLD analysis project Ga0126338, IMG submission 92529) | Coral microbial communities from Petempiche,Puerto Morelos, Mexico - Orbicella C C metagenome | ecosystem: Host-associated > Invertebrates > Cnidaria > Coral | place: Petempiche,Puerto... | reverse complement strand
TATATAAAAAACAAAACAAAAAAAAAAAAAATTAACCGCCCGTAACGTCCAATAAAATTATTAATTTACTTTTTGGCTTGTGTAAAGGGATCTTTGATTTTTTTTTTTTTTTTTTTCATGCTCTAAAGACTGTCCTTGTTATCATGTTTATCATGAACGAGACAAGTTGAAAAGAAAACTTCACCTGGTAGCATAATCCCTGTAACAACTCTGACATTATAAACATTAAAGAAACAACTACATGTAGTCAGGGACTCCAGCAGACCTTTTCAAACTATTCAAAGACTTACCCGCAAACGAGAAGAGTTCTTGTGTTCGGATCTATAGAAGGAAGCCTTGCCACATGCTGACGAACTGTGGATGTAGCAAAGTACATTTAATTACAGTAGCAGTTATATGCAAATAAAAAAAAATTATTAAAATAAATATTTAAATATTACTACAAGAACATACTTGCAGGGGTTTCTTTATCTTCTTCATAAGAATTTTTTACTACTAACAGTGTCCATGATCAAAACTGGGCAGGCCAAATCATTATCACAGCTGGTCAATTTTCCATGTTGCTAGCCCTCTCATTGAAACCCCTGTTAATTACTTGTGATGATCAATACACATACATGTAACAATTGAATCTAAACTTTCTGCTATACAATAATACCTTACAGTAATTTAAAATTTTACTTTGCGACTGTCTCACCTTGTTCTAAGTATTGCAAACTCTGATTTTGCCTTTTCATTATTGTACACATTCTGAAAGAATTGACAGATGATTATGTATTCATATGTACGCTCTACATGACTGTATATCTCTATGTTAATCAACATGACTTGTGCATTGTACATTTAGTTGTAATTATAATATTATGCCTACACGGGACTATGCAGCATTTGTTATCCAAATGACATGTGTACTGTAGTAAGACGGATCAACAGTACTGTATCTACATGTAAATGTGTAGATCCTTGGAAACAGTATTTCGTCAATTAAGTGTCTTGAGTGTGTACATGTAGGTACATGTACATATAAGTCTTCCAAAGACCAGAGTCTGCGATACAGTGAAATAACAAGGAATGTCAACGTATAAGATTAACAAGGACCAATACAGTCAGTATGCACACGTACATGTGGTTTGTACATACCTCCCTAGAGCTGCTCGTTTTAACTGTTTACATCTGTACAATGAGTCACCATACTTCATGAGCCTCACATAATCCTTTGCAACACTGTGAAAACATATGTATACATGAACATGTAGTCGATTCATCAAATTGTACTCTACAATGTACAGTCTACATGTTACAATGACATCCTGTACATTCATGCAAGCAAGTTTCAACCAACTCTCTGAAAACAGACAACTTCCTAATGTGGACATATTGTACAGGCAGTTGGCAGGGTGATCCTGGCTGAATTTCACTTGTTTCTCAAATTACCCAAAAAGCTCCTAAAGGTAGACACACCTCTAAAGCAGGAAACAAGGTGAAGAATTAAGTGATATTTTGTAGAGGTGCCTTTACTTGCACTTTTAAGTAAATTCTAAGGCAAGAGATTTATGGAAATGTCCATCAGGCTGCACTGGCTGCAAAGTACATATATTATACATGTACACTATGTAAACAACATAATTTTGTAAACAGTGACCTTACTTGTCAATCAAATGCCTCGCAGTGTTAATTTGCCCTAAGGCCAGCTTATAATGATCCTTATCATAGAGCACATTCATCAAATCAGCATAGAATGGATGGATATCCTGGGGAAAACAATTTCCAAAAAAATCAACCTTACAAAAAAAAATTCAGTTCTAAAACATCGGTTACTGCTGTTTTCTTGCCTGGGAACATGTATTGTTATAAAAGATATTGTACACAGTGCAGTACCATAAGTTACCTAAATAATGGAAAAAACATTAAAGGGACTCATTACTGAGAGTATTTTAGCTGCTTACTTTGGTTACAATTGTAGCTGTGAGCTCTAAACTTCAAATTGTCAGAGCAACAGTCTCATGTATCTGGGTAAAATCATGGCCACATAATAAACAAAGAAGGATGATATCTGAGCATGAATTATAAAATTAGTGAAATTGAAATAAACTGAGATAAACTGAGCTAAACTTGAAAATGTTGACCTGACATTTTTCAAGTTTGCTTAAATACAATCTATTTTAATTGTCTCCAATTTTGCTCATCCATGCCTGTTTTTTGGCCTGGTGTGTTTCTTTTACTGTATGTCTTCTACAGTTTTATACCATTAATGTGATATTTAATGTGTTTATTCCACGACCAGTTCATCAACTCTTATTTTGCCTAAAATTACATGACCTGACCCGCTAAATCTTGAAATCATACACTGTACCTCCAGCCGTGGGAAATCTGTGATAATCTGAGTCAGTTTGTCATGATAATTCTGTTGGGTGAATTTGATCTTCCGCATGTAAAAACCACGAATCCGGCTTATCTTGTAGTGTCTGGTGAAAAGAAAGAACTTCAAGTCAGTCTAAATCAAAGTTAGATAAGACTACATAATATACTGTACATGGTTTCTGTATTTCTTCATGGGTTTCAGTATGGGCAAAACTTCTTTTCAGTGTTTGGAAACAGGGTCGGGCATGGCTACCTGTGTGTGATATCCTACATCGAACATTTTACAGTGTACATACTCTATGCAACAAAGAAAGAACACCCACGCAGTGGCAGTCTAGTTCCTCCTAGAGGCAAAGATCCTTGTGGTTTCCACCAAGAATCAGGACCCCAAGAAGGCGACCATGTTCAGAGACAATTCTTGGCTTTCGACACAATACAGAGTTAAAATTGAATCAGATGCAAGTGACGGTAACCGAAAACATGCGTGGCGAGAGAAAGCGAAAGTAGTATACAAGTATACAAGTAGGAACAGGAAAGAAAATGAGTATTCTTTACATCTGCATGTACAGTCTTTCAGCACCTTTAATGCAAAAGCAAGCCAATTAGTTTGTCATGACAGCTTATCACAACCTTACCACAAAAGCAAACTGAAACTACAGTTCCATGGTAATAGATGTCCAACAGTAGCAATTAAATGAAAGAATGAAAGATGCGAATGCAGCAATAACACTACTGGAAAAATGACCCGAAAAAATTTCAGGCTCTGAGCTGTATTCGAACCAACGACCTTTACGTTACCGGTGCAACGCTCTACCAACTGCGCTATCAAAGCCACATGAGAGCAGTCGTGTGGCTCTCATTTGGCTTTGATAGCTCAGTTGGTAGAGCATCGCACCGGTAACGCAAAGGTCGTGGGTTCGAATCCCGTTCAGAGCCTGAAATTTTTTCAGGTCATTTTTCCAGTAGTATTATGGCTGCATTCGCATCTTTCATTCTTTCATGAAACTACAGTACTGTTGAGACACAGGCAATTGTTAACGTCGATTAATTTTCCAGTTGGCTTCCTATACAGATTATCAATAAGTATATGACAGTATGACTAAAGATCTACATTTCGTACGTGTCGACTCGATTTATAAATCGAAAGCCCTCAACGTTTGATGATGTAACGTTAAGCTTACATTAATTACTATTATATTTTAGTTTGTTCTTATATATTCCTAAGATAATACTCGTATTGCACAATCATATAGTTACCCTAGTAGTCACAATCGTATAGATTCTCACGACTTGTAACCGAAGAGTACAAACAGCTGAGTCAAATAAACAACTTACCGATGAATTACCGTCGGAGTTTTCCGTTGAGTTCTCGAAAGAACGATGTCGACAAAGTCCTGAAGCAGCGATCACTTTCATTAGTACCTTATAAACACTAACAGCTGATAAAATTCTCTTTTGATCCTCACCTTTGCCGAAGGCACAACCGTAATCTTCTTGAAGTTGTAGTGCGCCGCCATGATGGAATCGGACGCACGTGAAAAGAACGAGTTTGAACACGTTGCGTAATATAACCGCTGACCAAAAGGCCTGAAAAAGCAGTTCTGTAGGTCTGCAGTTCGTACACATTCTGAACGAAGTCGATTAGTATGAAGACATGATTGATCATCACAGTGTATACACACAACTTAAGCAGTTGTGAAATTAAAGCCTGAAAAAAAAAAATCAGACCTGAACGGGATTCGGAGGCCCATGACCTCTGCGATACCGGTGCAGTGCCCTACCAACTGAGCTATCAAGCCATCTGGGAGCTGGTCACTCAGTTGTGAGTTCATAATATACCCGTAGATGGTGAAGAATACAAGTGACTGATATGAAATTATATCACATATTTGGACTGTGGAGAAAGATATAAAGACATGATTGATCATCGCAGTTATGCACACAACTTAAAGCAGTTGTGAAATTAAGAAGAATACAAAAGCAGAAACCGACACAACGTAGGATGATTTTTTGAAGGTGTACTATATTTCGGCTGAAAAAAAATTCAGGCCTGGAGTCGATTAGTTTCTGGCTACATTCTATTCTTTATTCTCCATCCTCTAAACCCTTCAGCAGCTCTTCAACTGGTGTGTGATTTATTTCTGTGTATTACCGTCTGTTCTCATCATGTAACGCGTAAATTTGTTCAGCTTATCATTTAGTGTTCTTTTTTTGATCATGTGTTCTGATCACCTGTTTCAGTTCGCCTCAACGTGAAGATTCCATGCATCTTGACCTTTGAGCTGGTACTATTTTGCTCGAAAACCTAGTTGAAGAGGCGCTGCAAATTAACTAACTCTAAACTAAAAATACTGGCACCTTGCAAAGCTTGACGTCGGGTGCAATTTGGGGTGGTCGGAGGAAGGAAAGGTTTGGGGTAATGTCAATGGTCTGCATGATTTTTTTTTTCAGGCACTAGAAATCTAAAACTCTATCCCGCCTTCATCGTCGACTTGATCAACAAAATAGAAGAATCAGAATAAAATATTTTCAATTTCATCGGGATAGTCTCAGAGCCCACCAATATTAGACTAAGTTTGGTTTAGGATAGGTCACTCAGTAAGGAGCGAAACCTTTATCTTTATTAGTTTGCATCTTTTGATATGCAAATTTTCTCAGCTTACGCCATTTTTACTAGTAATTAGTTACTTATTAAATTTAAAATTTAGTTGTTAGTTCTGTTCGCAACGGTCACTTCTGAAGATGTATGTATAATTTTTAAAAACTGATTATAACCAGGTGTTTTATGATAAATATAAAAATGTTACACCAGTTAAGAAAGGCTCTTAAAAATCTTTAAAATCTAACATTTCAGCTATTGACATAAGCCTTCTTCAGGGATAATAAAAAAAAAAATGAAGTGACAAATTTATTTAAGATCGCGTAGTTGCTAATAAAAACCAAATATATCAGGAAATTAGTTCTATTAGCAACTACGCGACTAGTTAGAACTAAACTTGACACTTCATTATATTTTTATTACCCTTAAAGAAGGCTTATCTTAATAGCCGAAACGTTGGGTTTTAAAGATTTTTAATAGCTTTTCTCGACCAGTGTAACATTTTTATATTTATCAGAAATAAATTTTGTTTTCCAACAATGCGTATTATTGTCATGTTTATCACCAAAGTTTGTATGTTTTTTTCCTGTTAAGGCAAGAATGTGTTTAATCTGCGCCCAGAGATGCATATTCGTTGAGATATTTGGCCACACATTCACGGTTCCGGTGGTCTTTCAATGTCTACTGTAAAACTAAATGGAACTCAAATAATCCCCTGCACCTTAAAATTTTAGTTGCTCGTGGTGACTCAAGAAAGTGAAGTGATCGATCTACCTCACGATGTAAACGGTGCCTGAAGTCTAATGAACGTCGTCTATTATCACACCAAACTTGGGCGGCTGGAAGTCTACGGGGATGGCGAAGCTGGGGCACCACGCCTGTAACTTCTGACTCCGTCAATTTTTATCTCTCGCCCCCAATTTTTGCGCGGCTAGTCTTTCCTCATTCTCCCCTTCCAACGAAACGTTTGCTATGCAGCTTAATCAGGTGCATTTAAAGGTAGTCAAAGCTTAATAAGCCATATGAAAGCAGCTGCTAGAAGTTCTAAACGCATGTCTATCAACTATTATAACCCAACAAAATTCAAAATTCTAGTATTTTTTATTATCATAACTGTTTTATTAACTTGAGCTTAATTCCAAGCAAATTGAGAAGTATCAGAACTCTGCAGAACTTAAGGTATAATGAGAATTTTAAATTAAATCGTCGAAAGAAAGCACTTTCTAGTTGCACTCCAGTGCCTTCTTTTTTTAAAAATTTCCTATTTGCCTTCACAAACATCAAACAAAAATGACTAGATATTTCATTCCGTATCCCAATCAGCTCGAGTCTTGCATCAGATGCCCTATAAAATTTGTCTCTGCGTTCTACTTCTACTTTGTTTTTTCTACAAGTATCTTTCAGATCTCTGTGTCTCTAGCTGAACAAATATGTAGCTAACTTTTGTCCTTAAAGAGCCCTTCGGATACAGTTCCATTCCCGGCCATACAAGGTTTCGAGAGAGTTCCCATTGCTTTCACAATATCACACAGCAACTTTTCCCCCCTGAAATAAATGAAACGGCATACTTTAGCAGGAGTTGTAAAGCTTTACGAACGTCCACTTAAGACCAAAAATATGGAGTGGAAAGACAAAACGATTAAAAACCGATTTAATGTTTTAATATAAGCTTACAGCTGCCTGTAAAGGTCTGCATTAACACGCCTTCCAGTCATTTTACATGGAAATAGCTCATAAGGCCATTTATCAGTCATGTCTTTACCTTTATGTAAGAAATTCAACTTGGGAAAAAACGAATACCTATCGTATCAAGCAGTCTTGCTTTGTTTTGCAATTCCCTACGACAGACCGCAAATAAGTTCCTATGTTTTGTACATTTAAACGTACTTCATTCAAGAACGCGAGAGCCTGGGAGAATGTGTGAATATATGGGTGGGACTGGAGGGAGTCACGAACGCCACGCTTCGCATTTCCCGCTCACTTACCGATCCGTTTAACTTAGTACCTTACCTCCGCCAACTCCTGCGGGTTTCACGTTTTCAGGGAACTGTCCTCGAACATTCCCCGGTGGTTGATAACGTGCGACAACAAACTGCGCCCCACTTGAACTAACGGCTTTCCCGGCTCCCATTTCTTTGGAATTCTGCCAGACAATCTGCGTAAAATGACCGGTAGTAGAGGAAAATCCAGGGTTGCTATAGTTGTATTTATCGTGCTCCTCATACCACATGTCTGTCACTTTTCTCCCTGTAAGTTGTGCCCCTACGAAAATAACAAAGGGAACCGAAAATCTGTTTAATTTTACAATGACTTAATCTCGAGCCTAGATCTACCACAGCCAAGGAAAAGGGAGGTTCAAACAGACTGAGATCTACGTACGAGAAAAATAATAACTCGGATAAACTATATTTGGTAACAGTCCTTTGAAGAAAAGCAAGTCTTTTTATTGGAAGTAATGACTTAACTATACAGCAAATTAATCCAAGGAGATCTGAAATAATGTGATCGAAGCGTGATCAAAGCCAGTTTTAAAGCGGTAGCCAGTTTGGCTATATAGCGTCTCGACGCGGTCAAGTAGTGGCTATACAACATGTAGTGTAACTCTCAACTTACACTAAAAAGAAATTTTTGAATAACGTCATTTAGATTCGTAGCCAGCATAGCTAGCGAGATTTCCCTAACGAATCGAATGTCAAGCAAGAAATTCTACCATCTACGCAGGATATTCGATTGTAAAAGAATTGTTCTCGTAGTTTTAGTAGCGCCAGCCTCCTAAACAATATAAGAGGAAGTGTCGTTTAATTTGAGCTAAAAATATCCCTGACAAGTTACGTGACAATATCAGGAGTGATAGGCTGGTGACAATATATAAGCTGGCCCAGAAAATATATTTAAGTTAAGATTGTCGAACTTCTTGCTTATAATGATATCCCAAGGTTATAATGTATTATTTAAAATGCTTAAAAAAAGTTAGACCCCCCTCACCTTTTTAATGACACGTTCTCAAAGCCAGGCCTTAATTTTCTTGTAGTCCGAAGTAAGGTTAACATTCCAAACTTCAGCGTGGACTGTGAAGTCGCGGTAACTTATAACCCAATATAAGCTTATAACCTTCAAGAATACCTCACTACCGTGTTCTTACCGGACATATAAGCGATGTTCTCTCCGTAGTCGTTGGAGCTGCTGGGCTGTATAGTGTTCCTACCCGCCAAGTCTTCTGCCCAGCTTTGAGCTTCTGACGCCAGTTTGGAATTCCACTTGAGAGAAGTCGCACCGTGTTGAGCGCGGATTTCGTTGTGTGACTTGAGCATTTCATTTTTGAATTCTCTGGCACTCTCTAATTTGTTTAAAAAAAAAGAGAAAAAAAAAAGGGAAAACAGAAATGAAGGTAAATAAAAATGTTTCACTGTAGTTGGTAAGTTTATATTTTCACCCGTGTCAATTCAAACAACTATTGGGTAGTGGGGATGGCCTAATGGTCAGTGCGCAAGAATCGATCCGGAGCGAGCGGTCCTGGTTCGAGCCCTTGCCGAGGACAATGTGTTGTGTTCTTTGACAACACGCTTTGTTAAAAAGCAACAAACTACCGAAACCAATCTTTTCCTTCGTTTTGAAATTGCTAAGCTTTTATTTTTGGCTGCAAACTTCTAGTTGAAAATAGTTCAATCAATCAAAACAAAATTTTCTTCAGTCAGTCCGGCACTCAAAAAACCAAAACCGTGGATTGGGTCAACGGCTAACGCATAACACCTTTTCCCCACTTGTTAACTTTTCTTCTCCGTACTTAGGCTAGGGCTGTCCATCGCCGACATTACGAAAACAGAAAGCGCAAGGATAACCTAATAAAGACGTATTTACGCTTTTGCAGCGGTTAAAACGGAAGAAATTACGTTTAGAAACACCTTTTGTCCTGATAAGCGTCTGTGCTTTTTAGCGGGAAAATCCCATCTTACGTTGCTGCGAGGTTGACTGCGAGATACTGGCCGGGTACCCTATTTGCTACGATTTGCCACTATTTGCCACTATTCGCCACTATTCGACACTGTTCGCGACTATTCGAGACTATTCGCACTATTCGCTATTCGGGACTATTCGCTGTTTGCTATTCGCAACTATTCGCTATTAGCTATTCGGGTTTTCCAGACACCCAATTGGACATGTTATTACGTCATCTGTTTGGTTTGCGCGACAGACATGTCGTAAACTAGCGCTCTACTAAGACCAAGCCAAAAAAAAAGTCGTTGTTATTCATGCAATTCAAACTTACGTGGCTTGTCTTTATCTCCACCGGTTTTGATAGTCACGTGCACGTTCCCATGACCCGTCGGCTTACCACGTGGCTGTTCCGTTTGTTTACCAGCGTCCTTGGATATTTTCGACCCCTTCGGTTTGACATTTTCTGGGAAGCGCCCAAGCACGTTCCCTGCAGGGGAGTAACGTGCGACCACGAATTGTGTCCCATTAGCGTTGCTAGCTTTGGCGACACCCATCTCCTGGGAGCCTATCCAGACAACCTGAGTGAAGTGGCCAGTTCCTGAAGAAAATCCCGGGTTGCCAAAACTGTAGTCTTTGATCTCCTCATACCACATGTCCACCGCCCTTTGACCTGTCATTTCATATCCTTTGGATGAAACGAAGAAATTGACAGAGGCGTTACGCTTTCCAAGAAAGAGGTCTGTTTTGACCTGGTTTACTAAGTCAGGTGAAGGGTCTTTGTTTCGAGTAACTTGGTAGCGTGTGTGTGCGCCTTATACAAGTTTTCAACCTCGTTCCCAGGGGAAAAGCCTTGGAAACGAGGTTGAAAAGTCTTACCTCTTTCACTGTCAAGGATCCGCCAAGTGCAACATTAAACAAAAGAATATATCAAATGTTTCAATAAGCATTTTGTCCTCAATAGCTTTTATCTGAATGGTTACATCTCAAAGGCTTCATCCAGAAGTTTGCTCAACAGCTTAGTAAGATAAGATTTCATCCATAAACTCAAATTTTAGAACCATTCTGTACTGTAAATACTGATAAGACAGGATAATTAATACCGCTTGATAGCCTTCATTTAAATGGCATACCTAGGGGTTCGTCCACGAACTTGGTTTACAGATAATTCATCGGCCACGTAGAAAGCAAGAAGACTCAAATGGCGCCAAAAAGTAGCGTACAATTATAATTGCTGAAACTTTCATCATTTGAATTGGAGCCGTTAAAAAGGAACCACTGCTTCCTAAAAACGTTCAAGACTCACCAATTCTAAACAACAGGCAAAAACTGAATTGAAAAATAAAAAGCTTGGATAATATACCTGAAGCATATGCAAGGTTTTCTCCATCATCCCCACTGTAGTGCTGAAGGCGGTTTAGCTTCACTAGCTGCTTGGCCCATTTTTCTGCGTCCGAAGCCAGTTTTGAGGACCATTTTAACGGAGGTGCTCCGTGCTGGGCTCGGTACTTATTGTGGGCGCTTAAGCACTCGTTTTGAAATTGATTGGGCATGGCTGCAAAGATTGAACAGAACAAGATAAGTTCAGTCACGGTTATCACAGATTGGTTTCAGATTAACACGCGTTATGGTCTAACGTGAAGAAGAACATAAATCTACGCGGAGCTGGAAACATCTGCCATAGAATGCATGATCGTGTCCAGCTACAAACGAGTGTAACCGTACTTACGGAGTGGCACTGACAAGTAATAATAAAACAGCGTTAATTGTAACAAAAGCGTGCAATCGAATTTGTTGATCGCACTAAATTCTGTATTTCTCTCATATGTTCCAATTTACTAGAAAAGAAAAAGTACGAGAAAAGTTAAGAGTTTTGATAACGAATCCGAGTAACCACTAATCGACTTCCTTTCAAAACATGCGAAAAACGTTGCCCAATCTAGCTATGAATAACTGCGCACAAAAATATGGTTATTTGCAGCGGTGTCCAAACGCACACTTCAATGTTTCTGTTTCCGGCCGCGCTCGTTTGCTTCTGTTGTGACGGCGCAGTATTGCAGTTGTGTTTCTATAAGGTTCATAAAGATTTAACTCTTTGATTTCAAGGGTATAACATGATGGGTTTTCACCTAATCGCTTCATGTGCGGAGTACTACAAACTCGGATTCAAATTCAAGATCCAAATCAAGTATGATGCAATAAGCGCGTTCATTGAGGGCCCCAGCTTGAAAATGCTTTCTTTGTTCCTTGAAAAGTCTGCTATTTATGAATAACGTTTTCCATGTAACTGTTATATGTCAGATGCACCGCTCAATTCCGACGACAAACCCCCACCCCCCCCCCCCCCCCCCCCCCCCCCCCCCCGCGGAGCGGCCACCCCCCCCCCCCCCCCAAAAAAATTTTTTCGCCCATTTTTGTACAAGTCAAAGAACAGAGGGTTTTTTTTTATAACACACCATCCC
>Ga0126338_10003254_pt1 | contig 11357 bp, 14 predicted proteins | sample OrbCmetagenome_2_FD_92529 | JGI IMG/M metagenome (GOLD analysis project Ga0126338, IMG submission 92529) | Coral microbial communities from Petempiche,Puerto Morelos, Mexico - Orbicella C C metagenome | ecosystem: Host-associated > Invertebrates > Cnidaria > Coral | place: Petempiche,Puerto... | reverse complement strand
GCATGCGAGGCTCTCAAACTTGTTTAATAAAATGGTGGGTCAAATGACGATTTTAACGGACTTTGGTAATTTGCATATTTCTTTGAAATAAAAGGATATTTTGCCAAAAAAACTATCCAGTAGCTTTTGTCGTGCCCTAGCCTATCTACCATAAAAATATGAGCGAAATCGAATTTTCGATCCTTGCCGAGTTATTTTCCATTTTTATGGACAGGGACTCTTAAGAAGGAATCAGTATCAATTGAGTTTACGACTTCTATATGAACGACCCTGATAACCAAGCAAGTAAATAGGCATCCATAGCGTTTCACATTCGAGCGACCTTGACGTACATAAAAGGGTCCAAAGTAGTCCACGCCTACGTTGGTGAATGGCGGATCTCCTGACATCAGTCTTTCCTTTGGTAGGTCGGCCATCAACTGCTCTCCACGCTTTGCACAAAGTTTCTTACACTGGAAACAGCTACTGATCACTCTCCGCACAGCTGAACGTCCCTTGATTATCCAATAGAACTGATGCAAATTGGACAGTACGTACTCTTGCCCAAGATGGCCAGTTTTCTGGTGATGCTAAGAGGTTATAAAATTCGTAGAGTGGTGACGATAGGGAAGAATAATTGGATTTTTAGCCTAATACGTGATTAAGGCATTTTTCAGTCGCCGTCCAACGCTTAGGATTTCGACGTCGTCTAATAATGGATGCAGTTTGCGCATGTAAGCTGGCATCTTTTGGTTCTTTAATTCGGAAGTGACTTGGCGCGAAGGCTTTGATGAAGTGATTCTTTGCATGGTTCTAATGACGTCTGGAAATGACAGCCTTTGTACATGCTTGATAACTTCCCTTTCTGCAAACTGAACTTCTTTCACCGACAGGACAGGTCCCCTTTCTAAACAGCACTGAGATCTGAAGTTAGTGGAACCACCACGGTATCTTTCAATGAACTACGTTTTGAATCTCAATAGCCAGGCCACAGCTCTTCTTAATCTGTCCCAAGATGAGTAGCGCTCTATCAACTTGGAAAAAACTTCTTCGCCTCGATGACGAGTCGACGGCTGGTTGTAGAGCTGAGTTTCACGGTTGATCTCTGGATCGTTATCTGATAGTTCTGGTTGGCGAATTGTAGGATCACAAGGCCAAAACTCTTCCCTCTTCTTCAAAAACTCGGGACCGCTCAGCCACTTGCTACTTGCGCTCATTTCGTCCACTGTAAGACCTCTGGAAACTTCATCCGCTGGGTTCTGTTCAGAACTGACATGCCTCCACTGATGGGGTGCTGAATTCTCATGTATAACTGACAACCGGTTTGCAACAAATGTATGGAAACGCTTTGACTGATTTCTGATGTACTGCAACACACAGGTGGAGTCTGACGAAAATGTCGATTGGCCAATCGGAATGTCTAGCTCTTCTATTACGGTCTGGTCTAACTGAACGGCTAAGACTGCAGCTGACAGTTCCAATCTTGGCACGGTCATTTGTCTTAGAGAAGCAAGGCGAGACTTCCCAATTAGAAACGCGCAATGGATCCTTTCTTCGACATCCACCAATCTGAGATACGAGACTGCTCCATATGCAACTTGTGAAGCGTCTGCAAAGTTGTGCAACTCGGCAGTTTTCAAATCTCCAAAACAGGCAGGTCTAACGCGTCTGTTTACTGTTATCAGTGAAAAATTGGCCAACTGATTCTTCCATTTCTCCCAACTTTCACCATCGCCGTCACTGATTGGATTGTCCATCCGCGTTTCTCTCTGCAGAGATCTTGTAACAATTTCTTAGCTGGGAGGACGACTGGCGCAACGAACCCAAGTGGATCATGAACAGAACTGGTCAAGGATAGTATACCACGGCGGGTGTTTGGTCTGTCTTTAAAAGCAACCTTGAACATGAACTTGTCACTCTGCATATCCCAGTGGAGCCCCAACGTACGTTGCATTGGTAGCTTATCCTTGTCTAGGTCCAGGTCCACCACTGATGGAGCTCTTTCGACTTGCGGAATTGTATCCAGAACTTCGGATCTGTTGCATGACCATTTGGTGAGTCGAAACCCGCCTTTGGAGAGGATTTCTCGGAGCTGGTCCACAACTTCGACAGCATTTTCAACTGATTTAACCGATTTCAGACAGTCATCGACATAAAACTTCCTTTTGACAGTCCTGACTACATCCTCTGAGAATTCATGTTTGTTGTCTTCTGCTGTCCTTCTTAGCGCAAAGCTGGAACAACTCGGAGACGATGTGGCGCCAAACAAATGGACCTCCATACGATGGTCAATTGGTTGTTGGGTCAAGTCTCCGTCCGGACACCAGAGGAATCTGAATGCATCACGGTCATCTGGTGCTACTCGGATCTGATGGAACAATCACTCAATATCAGCAGACAATGCAACTTGTTCTTCACGAAATCTCATCAGCACACCAACGACAGAATTGGTCAAATCTGGACCAGTAAGGAGCTGATCATTCAGAGACGTTCCCTTGTGTTTTGCGGCACAGTCAAAACCACTCGTGTCTTTCCAGGTTTTTTCAGCACCGGGTGATGGGGAAGGTACCACAGCGGCTTGCCTGGTACGTTAATTTCGTTAAATGGCGCTCTCCTTACATGACCCTTGGAAAGATATTGTTCCATGGTGGCCTTGTAGTTTTCAAGGAGCTCGCTATCTTGCAGGAACCTGTTCTTGAGTGTTTGCAGTCTGCGTTCAGCCATGAAACGGTTGTAAGGCAGGAGTGGCGGGTACTGTCTCCAAGGGAGTGCAATTTGATAATGACTATCTTCAAGGTTCACAGATTGTTCCATGATTGCAAGGGTTTTTGTGTCCTCCACGGACATGTTAATCTTGGATTCAGGTATCACTCCAGAGTTCCCACTGCCCAGAACCTTTCAAGCTGGTGCATGAGACCATCATCATCTTCTCTCAAGGCCTCCGATGAACGAACAAGGTTAACATTCAGGTGACAATCTTCGCCATCGCTCCTTTCCATTGGGCCCATGAGTGTCCAGCCAAGAGGTGTACGTCTGTTACCGCGTCTTTCTTCTAACACCCAGAATGCATCAGGAACGTTGGTGCCTATGATCGATCGGACTTCCTTCTCACTAATACTTGGTAGCTTGATGTCCCGCAGCTGAGGCCACTGTCTTGCATCTTGCTCTGATGGGATACTGCGGCTAAAAGCATCCAGTTTATCAACTGTCGATAGGCTTGTAACGTCTACTTTGTCAGTTCCATCCAGTGGCTCCACAGTTAGGCTGAATTCATAGCCAATTCTTGGGCTGTCTTCTCTCACTTGGATTGTCAAGTAAAACGTTTTTTGGCGTCCCTGCACACCGAGCTCCGCGGCCAAGCTCTTGTCACACAAGTAGATATCTGAGTCACGGTCTAGAAGGGCGTAGGTTTCCACGATCTTGCTTGCGTCATCATGACATCGTACTTTTACAGGAACTATTCTCAGGCACACCTTTCCTCCTCCAGCTGAGGCACTGTTGGCCTGTCCACTTTGTAATGGAGTACTGTTGTTGACCTGAATTCCTTGATCAGCCACTCTGTCTCGACCTTCGACCGTTTGTTGTGGAGACGGTGGATGAAGCAAAGTATGATGTCTTCTCCTGCATCCTTGGATTTCACATGCACTTTTCGCTAGGCATCCTACACTGATGTGGCCATACTTGACCTCGTCAGTCGTCACTTGGCCTCGTCACTTGTAGACGTTCGTCGAAGTTCTTGTCTTTGAAACTATTGGAATGATTTCCGTTGTACGATGGGCACCTCAGGGTTGGAGCGAATTTATTGGAAGACAAACTCTGTCCGACACCAGGCTTAGTCTGTCGTGTATTGAATGTGCTTAAACGTTCTTCAGATGATGCACCACCCTTTGGTTTTCGCCTCTGATTCTCTGATCTGTCATACGCAACGTCTACCACGCAACCAAACACTGGGTGATTGGCAGCTCTCGCCTTGACTTTGACAAACTCGGCGATATGGCTGATATTCGTTCTTTGACCAGCTTGCTGAATTTGGTCCGCTAGTTCCACAAACTTGATACGGAGATGGAACGGCAGTCTCTGGACAATTCTTCTTAAGTTGTATGCGGTGTTAATCTCCTCCGGATATCCAATGGATTCCAAAGTGTGTTCAAAGTCTTTCAATCTGTCCGCAAATGCAAGTAGTCTTGCGCGATCCTATGATTTAAACGTTGGTCCTTCTGTTAAGTTGGTTACGTATTTCGAGGCAATTGTGAAGGGGTGTCCAAATCGTTCTTCCAACAGCTCTCTCGCCTTTCGGTATCCCAGGGATGACATCCATGATTAAACAACACTTGATCGTGTCCTGTGCCACTCCAGACGTATAATGAAGGAGATACATGAGTTTTTCACTTTCGCTGGCCTCATTGCTCACGATGCTGTTTTTAAACGATTTGATAAAGTTCCAGTACTCGAGAGGATCGCCATGGAACACAGTCAATTCCTTTTTCTGCAATGCAAATCCCTGCTTTATGGTTAATGCCAATTTATCCATAATTCCTCCAGGCAAGGTAGGATTAGTTGCTCCTGGATGTGCAACGGGTACAGTGGAACGTACTGACCAACTCGTAAACTCCTGTACATTAGGATTTAGCCGCAACTGAGCGTTTCGAGTACAATTTCCGTTCGACTTGAGGATCAGAATGTTCCTGCTCAGAGACATATGCTGCTCCAACATTAACTCGTTCACTAAACGGCTTCGCATCTTCAAAAACGTCCCGTAAATTAGCTAAAGCGGCTGGCTCCTCATTCTGAAGCAACTTTAGTTGAAGATCAGTCCTTTGAATTTCATACTGCGCATCCACAATCTCCGACTCTAGTTTCGTTTCTTCTTCCTGACGTAATAGTGCATGCTTTTTGATCAGCTGGTACAATTTTAACTGCGCTAACGCCTGCTTGGCCTTTAGCTGTCTGACAGACAAATGTGAAGATAGCAGAGAACTTGCGGTACTTACAGAATCTTCATTTTCTTGAGGCGCTTCCGCGGCGGTAGGTGCGGTGATTTCTCTAGCGTTTTCAATCCATCGTTGGATTCTCGCAATCGTCTCCATTTTCCGATGAAAATGTTCCTTAAAGTAACGAGCTTGACATTCCCACTCCTCCAGATCTCCAGCCGACAAAGTCGCGACTTAGTCATAGTGGGCCTTTTCAAAGCGAGAGAAAGCTTCCTCGATTTCCAATAACTTCTTCGAGACTTCATTAGCATTTTTAGAGTCATTCAGTTAAACTTCGGCGGCACGGCACAACGTCGTAACTCTAGACAAATACCCTGAACGCGTATTCTTCAGGCGCATACTGTCGAGGGCATCTTCTGAATGGGATCGGCGTCTTCTTAGACTTTCAATTCCGGACAACATGGCATCCATCAGATCTTTGAATGCATGTAATTAACACTCCTGTACGTTTTGAATTCATCTTTTATTCTAACGATTCACTTAAAACCAAAATAACAAATACAGAAATTAATAAATACGAACTTAAACTTAAATAAACTGAAAATACAAAAATATGAAAAACAGCAAAAAAATAGAAAAGTAAACGAGATTACTTACAAGATCTGTACGACACTCCGGAACTGACAACGACTGAATACAACTAAGGAACTAAACGCTATAAAACGGAATTTTGAACTAAAAGAATAAACTTAACGAGGTTACGTGATAAACAATAGACGATTACATAACACGAGGTGAAAAAACTAATTTATATTTAAAAACTGCACAAAAAAGGTACGCAAAAATTAACCTTTAACAACAAAGACAAAACAAAAAAGAAAAGGAAAAATTTAACTCTCGTGGCTACAATAAGGGAAGCGAATGATATGTAGGAAAATAAAGGCCCTACAATATTTGACATCATTGATCCAACAACCATTGTGTCTGTTGATTCTAGTCAAGGAAATGAAGCACTCTTTGGCTTAAATGCTGGTAAGTACATGTAATGTGTAGTAATGTCACTCACTACTATTATATACCGTCAAATAAAAGATATTAGTTTGTGGACTAATTCGACTTTGAAAAATGTTTTGGTTGTTGGAAATTACCTATACAGTTCTGTAAGATGTTCTGTGCGAACAAATGACTATGTGCTGTTAGCTGATGTTCCGGACATGGTTTCAATTTTCGATAAGTGTAAGCTGTTCAGTACAATACAGTGAGGCGTTTACCGGAATTTTATTCATGACATCAAACAATGGTCCACATATGTCTCTTGAAAATACACTTCTAGAAGTATTTTCAAACTCCCAACGATACTGAATTTTTTTTTTCGATAACTATTAACATTACTGCAGTTGTAGTTTAAAGAATTCAGAGAGACGATTCAAAATTTCTTATTCTCATTTAAGGGATTTGTATGGGATGACCCATTCATTTGGGAGATAAACTTTGGTCAGCAATCTAGGGCTTGAAAATGATGCATCATATTTGCAAATGCCTTGCTCAATAGTTACAAATGTAATTATTATAATTAAATTCCCCAGGTTGAATCAAAGAACTTGAGTATTGACAGTGGTGACATTTGTCTAGAGATCCAAAAACAGAAAAAGTACCAGTTACTTGTCCAGTTTCCAAAAACAAGTTAAAGGCCTGTTTAAATAACAACATCATTCCCAGAGGCCACAATCCTCAGTTTTGGTTGATTGAAGAATAGCGCTTGGACCTTGAACAGTTTAAGTGTGAACAAGACAATTCTGACCTCAAGGACAAGAAGATAATAATGTGTCTACACCTGACAATATACAGTATTAGACATGCCAATTTGAATTATTTTTTCAGTTGTTTCCTCAGCCCCGCCACCCTTTGTGTTATAAACACCATGCGATGTGAACACAAGAAGCTAGTAAGCAAAAGAGAAGCACACTAAGCCCTAGGACGTGTATCACTCTCTATTAGACATTACAGTTGTATATATCAACGCCTGATCAGCAGGCACTGTATATTGTCATGCGAGGCCTTGAACTACCAAACAACTCTTTGTAGAACTTATATTGCTGACAGTACTTGAAGATTCAGATTAAATCCAGAAACAAGCGTGGATGCTCCCTTCTACCATAGAAACATTATGCACTTATTATGCACGCTACCAATATATTTCCCACTTAAAATTTGTAACTAATTATCTGTGTTGATACCAGAAATCAAAAAAGATCTGTTACCTAATTCTCTTATTTCCACACCATTATTTTTCAAGCGATTGTCTTCTCCCTTGTCGCACTTCAACTTCCAGATACTGACACTAAAAAACAACGTATCACTCACACCGAATGAAGTAAAACTAAACACAAGACTACAAGTATGCATTGCGGACCTATTTTTGTTGATGTACCATTGCTTTTAACTATACAAGTGTTTAAAAATACCATGGTTGTAGTCAGACATGATAAAAATAAGAACTAAAATTTGTTGTCACTGACTAAAAAACTTTTTGTGTGGACGTTTTGGTTAAAATACTATAACCTTCTTCAGCGTAAATGGCTACGAATGCAAATGAGAGCCGCGGAAACGTCACTTGGGATTGCCAAGGGCCTTGTAAATGTCAGGAATGTAAATGTGTTCATTAATGGCATTCAGTTCGCGAATTGAGTGCCACGCTTCTAAAAATAACCTTTTTGACCTTTGGGAACAGCGGTCAACGATCTTGACGTCGTCAAGGTCAAAATCATGATTGTTTTGTACGCAATGTTGGCTAATAAAGAATTCCTGTCTCCCGTGAAAATCGCTCTCTTGTGTTCTCTAGTCCTGGCTCGTAGGGCTCTCAATGTTTGACCGATATAGACTTTGTCACAGTCTTTACAATTGATTTTATAGATCACTCCTGTTGATAGGTCTTTACTAAATTAGTCTTTAGGTTCTTTTAAAATGGAGCCAACGGTCATAACGGGTTTGTGGGCAACATTGATATTGAACTGATCTGAAATTCTTGCGATTCTCTCTGAAGTTCCTTAAATGTACGGTAAAGTAACAAAACCTCTGTTGGTTTGAGACTGTTTTGTAGAAACAATGGTACTTTGATAGCTTCTAATAAATTGGTCCGTGTAATCACTAATCTTTAGAGCGTCGACAACGTGTTAAACTTCGGATAATTTGTCTGCGTCAGTTGAAGGGATGTTCTTTGCTCTGTCGAGAAGAGTTCTTGCTACTGAGCGTTTGTGTTGAGAAGGGTGGTGAGAGTTGAATTGGAGGTATTTGTCAGTGTGTGTGGCTTTCCTGCAGACGCTAGTTTTTATAGTTCCATCGAGATTCCTGGTTGTCATGGTGTCCAGAGATGCGATGAATCCGTCTTTTTCTTCTTCCACTGTAAATCTGATATGTTGATTAATTGAATTAAGGTCGGAGTGGAACTCTGTAAGATGTTCACGAGCGATGCAGACATGGCTATCGTTGACATATCTATACCACCACTTAGGAGGGTGGGGTGCGGTGTTTAAAGCTCTTTCTTCGACGTGTCTGCGCTACCACCATTGAGGTGCTACCTCTTTTTTTCAATACAGTCGCTAACCCTCTTTGACGTTGATTTTTTTAGGCTCAACCTTTTGCCAGGGAACTTCTAGAAAATAGGCAAGGAGGCCAACTTAGGGAACTTCACGTTTTTCGCGGAAAAAGCCCGCAGGAACACACCCTAGCTGAAATTGTCATCCACACGTCAGCAGCCTTACAGTGTGTTGGTTCAGGCTCATTGGCTCAGCCTCTTTATACGCTAATGACAAATCCATCCAAGCTGAAGGTGGGTGTAATTGAGTGATATTTGATCCTGCTCTCATTTACAAACAAAATCGATTACTTCTTTAAGAAAATGCTAAGATGCGGGAAAAGTTATCATTGTGTTCGTTAATAGTGTGCTAAATTTCATTGGAAAATAAAATTGGTTATAATTGGCGCGCCGGTAGTAAATCGAGAGGAAAAATAGCAGGAAAACTGGATTGTCCTTGTTATATTTCGCAGTAGCCTGGCAGTAGCTAAGACTGACCTTTATTTCCTTTGTATTTTGGAACTAAACAGAATTCATTCCTACCAACCATGCCAGACGATGAGTACACCAAAGCCATGAAGGGAATTCTGGATCGTGGGAAGTGGTATGGTAAGTGTTTTTGAGTTTAAAACTTTTTTGCCTTTCACCCGTCGTCATGACGGAAACGATACGTCTAGGTGATTCTTGTGACTTTGACACCTGGGGGAAAAATGGTCCTTTAAGATGTCTCTCTAACAATTACAGTGACAGTTGTATTTAAGTACTTAACACATTTTCTCTTACCTTTTCAGAGTGCGGAAATTGTAGCCTTCCTTATTTCATTGGCGAGGTTAGTGCATGTTATTCAGAGACTACATGTGCCTTGTTTCTGCTAGGGTTTCACAATTTTTTATGCTCTGTGGTCGTTTGTATAATTCAGTTATCGTATTTTTCCGTGCTAGTGTTCGAGACCAATGCAGAAGACTAAGTGTAATGAGTGCGGAAATATACTGGGAGGAGCGGATCACAAGTTCCAGGGAAAATACAGGGAGTGTGATAGGTAACTCGAAACATGTCTATTCTTAGCAATTGGATAACTTAGAAGCTACCTGATGATTGTCCTCAAGTATAAAAGTAATGTTTCGACTTCTTGCATGTTCAAGTAACAGAGCTAAATTATAACCGATGTCACTAGTTTTTAACTGACTGTAGCGTTTAGGATAGTGAGTAAACTAATTGAAAGAGTTGTTTTTAACCAACTTTATGAATATTTAAGAAGCTGTCTCTGTAAAAACCGACCACTGATTTTACTTCGAAAATTCGATTTTTCTCATAAGCTGGGATTTCGAAGCCCTTACCTAGTCAATCACTAAAATGAGTTTTATTTGATTAAAATTCTAATTGAAGTTTTCTACGATTGATTGAAGTTCGGTCCGCTCAACACAAGTTGCATGCCTGCCGAAACTGGAAAATAGCACATACTGCCGGCGCTCTAAAAAAAGTAATATTCGCTCAAAAGTCTTAATTCTTTTTTTCAACTATACATATATCATAGCAGTTTGTTAGCCATGTTGCAATTATAATTCAATATCGTTCATTCAACGGTTAAAAGAAGACTTTCTATCCGTTAAATCGAGTTTTGAACCAAAGCGAAAATAGCTCTACTTTGAAGGCACGTTTTAAAAATGTGGCACTTGTTTGAAACTGCTGAACTACATGAATAGAACGTGTAAATGTCCCTTAATTCAAAACAATAATAAAATTTGTCTGCCCACTAGGTTTTCAAAACCAACGACCGTTTAAAGTTCAGGAAATTTTGAAAATATTCCAGCGAGTAACTAACACACTCGCCTTCGTAAAGTTTCCAGTTTCGGCAGGCATGCAACTTGTGTCGAGCGGACCGAACTTCAATCAATCGTAGAAAACTTCTATTAGAATTTTTAATCAAATAAAACTCATTTAAGTGATTGACTAGGTAATGGCTTCGAAATTCCAGTTCATGAGAAAAATCGAATTTTCGAAGTAAAATCGGCGGTCGGTTTTTACAGAGACAGCCTCCTAAATAACAATCCTTATTAACCGAATCGCAGTCTGGTTTCAGACCCAAGTTTTCTACTGAAACAGCTTTACTAGAGGTGACAAACGAATGGCTCTGGAATATTGATAACAAACACCTCAATCGGGTAGTATTTCTAGATTTGAAAAAAGCTTTTGAAACCATGGACCATGCTATTCTATTAGAAAAGCTTAAACTCTATGGGTCGATTGTCGGTGGTGTAGCAGCTCTCGCAAGTTTGTAATTCTATTTGTTGTCATTGTAGCAGCTGTTATTGTTTTGGGACTAGGGGCATTGTTTCTGTTGTTTGTTCTATTGTCCTCTCAAAGGGTTCCAAGCCATGCGAGACCTTACGAGAGCTGCAGCATGACCCTCAATTGTCTGTCTGAAATGATTTCGGTCCTACTTATCTGACAGAAAGCGGCAAACCTTTTTTTAATGGAGCTCAGTCTGATTTCTGAAAGGTGATATGTGGTATTCCATAAGGCCCTATCTTAGACCTCTCTTATTTACTATTTACAGTAACGATCTTCACTTATGAAAATTTTTTTTAAAATAATTTTTTTAAATTTTTTTAAAATGTTTTTAAAAAATTTAAAAAAAAAAATTTTTTTTTCAAAATTTTTTTTAAAAATAATACTAGTGAGCAGCACTTCAGCAACAGATCTTGTCAACTTGCTTTATTTTCTCCGACCGGTTTCGTCTGATCATACATACTTCATCAGGGAGTTTGAACAAGATACATAAAGGAACTTATTTTATACCTATTCTTTAGAGTACAAATCACGTTCCGACTAGGGTGTGAACAGCAAAAAACACCTACAAAATTGCGTGCAGG
>Ga0126338_10003252_pt1 | contig 11360 bp, 9 predicted proteins | sample OrbCmetagenome_2_FD_92529 | JGI IMG/M metagenome (GOLD analysis project Ga0126338, IMG submission 92529) | Coral microbial communities from Petempiche,Puerto Morelos, Mexico - Orbicella C C metagenome | ecosystem: Host-associated > Invertebrates > Cnidaria > Coral | place: Petempiche,Puerto... | reverse complement strand
GTGCTCAGCCTTTAAGGCGCGTCTTCTAATGTCACATTGGAATGTAAGTTAATGCCAGTCAGTGTAGATAAGACGCAATTTCTCAAAACAGAGGTTATAACCCGGTAAGGAGATTTTAATCAAGGTAAGACATAAGGAGACCTCTTATAACATAAACATCAGCAGTCTTGAGCTAACATTAGCTGTCAACACGCATGCAGAGTTACCTCCTGTCTGTCTCCTGTCTGAGTTACAGTAAAAGAAGAGTACTTTAGATTTTACCGTTTGTTCTACTTAACAAGGTTGCATTTTACAATTATTTTAAGCAGGAAATGGATTCCTATTTGGGCATGAATGGAGTTCTTATTTCAAATGGAAGGTGTGTAAAATGATATCGAGAATCAGCAATTTTTATGCGTTAACCAACTATGTTTAATTTAATGAAGGAGTAATACTATTCAGCGGAACATTCTTAACGACTTACTTAAAGTTCTAACCTGGTTGATATGATCACTTTTACTATTTTCTGTGACAGGGTCAGAAAGACTTGGAGAGAATTGCAGAACATCCAAAGCGTCAAACAGAGAGTATATTAAGTAAAGGTCATAAGAACTAATTTTAAAAAGATGTTTTGGGACACCATGTCAGTTCAAAGAAACCAGGTGAGATTGAATTGTTCACTATGGTTAAAATAACTCCTCTGTCAGAAATCAATGATTTCTCACAATAGTTTTCAAACAGGATTACCACATCTTGTCTTTTAAACTGAATTTCAAAGATAAGGTACAGGACTGAGAAATGCACTAATTGGCTTTGCGGTGTTTTCAGCAGAGATAAGAACTTTGTTAAAAGATAACTAGCAGCAGAACGCTTTAATATTACCGTAACGACTTAAATGGTTATGGATGGTTTCAGCCCTAATGTTATGTTTGTTTCTTAACATGCATCGGATATATATTCCAGCATTGAAATGTAAAGAACGGATTCTTTGTTCATAAATGTAATGAACACACCTTAAGCAATCTGGTAAATGTACCGCTCGTGTAGAGTAAAAGCATTGCCAGATGTTCTATTTTAGGGCTGTTATCTCCGAGAAAACAACAAATTGGAAAAATACCAAGACACATACGTTGAGATTAAAATGGAACGAGAGGATTAAAGCTGACAGCTATCGTTGAAAACACGCATTCCGGAATTTACTAAAACACGAACATGCTATCCAACGACACGTCCCGTTTAACTCAAATAAAGGACTTCCTGTGTAAGGGTTTAATGTTTAACTTTGTGTTAGTTTTATTCAGCGAAGCAGTCGCTTGTTTTCTTGGAACGAAAGAGGCGCGTGGAATCTGAGAATGAGAGGCCCTGCCAACAAGAATGGGTGAAAGAACTGAACAAAAAGTACGAGATGAGGCAGAAGAGAGTGCTTTTGTCCCTCGCCCACTCCCCATAACTTCTTTTCTCCGCCTCGTGTCCCAATCGTTCACAAGCTGCTTGTCCTCTCGAAAAGGACACCACTTTTGCGAAGGCTATTATACGATTTTCAAGAAATACGTGATAAGAAAAAATAGATATGTCACTTTGTCTCAGTTTCATGGTATTAAGCACTGCTGTGCTAATTGAACACTATAAATGCAGAAACAAATATTGTACATAGAACTGAAACTTGTTTAATATCTCATCTGGTTGAAGGTTGACGAGTTGGCTATTTACAAGATGTGGAGAATTTGAGTTCAGGACCACTGAACACAAGTGCATCTAGTGGCAGGGAGGAAGATTTAAACCCGAGACCTCTCTAGCCAAGCCGCCTCCACATAGCGAATTTTAAAAAATATAGGCACATTGGCCGTATTTACCTAGGAAGACTAAAAATGCGTCCTAGACGTATAATGCATTTAGTAAATACGGAAATAGGATGCATTAAACGTCAGAGGAATTCAACAATGTCATGCGTCTGGAAGACTCTTAAAACGGACACGTTACACTTCTCAGACGAATAATACGAGACGCATAAAACAAACCAACTTGACTGAATTGGAAATCTACCCCTCCCCATAACTTTCTTTTCTTGTTTGCCTCGTGCCCTAATCGTTCATAAGCTGTTTGTGCTCTCGAATAGGAAACAACTGCTACGAAGGCTATAAGATTTTCAAGAAATACGTAATCGTTGTCGTCGCGTCTTCTTCGGCGTTGGCTCGTGTCCTAGCATCAATTTCGTCTAACAGTTGGGTCTCTTCTTCTTTGATGGCCTAGCAGGCCAATCCTTGCATAGAATTTGCGAGGGCAGTGAGGGCACGGGAAGGTGGGTTGTGGACGAGGGGCTGCAAGGCGACGTGTTTGTTCTTCACGTTTCTCTACGGCTTTGCGTCTCCATGCCGCTTCAAACATGGCAGTCCTGGTGGAAATGGACTGTCGCCAACTGGATCGATTTGCCGCTGTTGTCTCCCACGTGATACACGTGATACATTCGATTAAATTGAACTTTTTCAAAAATGGTAGGCAGGTTGGCCGTATTTACCAAAGAACACTGGGAATAAAGCGTTTTAGACGAATAATACGTTTAGTTAATACGGAGATAGGCCACAATAAACGTCAGATGAGGTCAACAACGTCATACGTCTGGAAAACCCAATAACCGAAGACTTATACTTCGCAGACGAATAACTCTCCTAGTTAAATACGAGAAAAATAAAACAAACTAACTTGACTGAATTGAAAATCTACTCAATCTGTAATTAAGCGACCAACAATTTCAGCTCTCACAAGAACTTTATTTGTGAAAAAGCACACGAATTTAATGCGTCTCGTATTTATCTAGACGCGCTTCATGTTCGGCGCATTATGCGTCTGAGACACATTATTCGTCTTCTTAAGTAAATGCGGCCGTTGAGAACGAAAAGGACTCTTCGTCATTCTGATTAACGGTAATGATGATAATTTATTTTATTCATCGCCTTTTGCCAAGGAACCAAAGACACTCTACATTAATAGCCGTGGTTAGAAGAGGGCATTTTACCTTGGGAAATGCAAAATTGGCCACGGAAAACTTAGTTTTTGACGAGTAACCTATTTTATCGCGGGAACGCTAACCGAGGTTTAAAAGCCATATGATTTTCACTTCGTATAATGATCCAGGGCTTTTATTACTGTAACTTTAATTGAAAAGTTTATGATGCATACCTGGGAAAGTCTCTTGGATGATTAATAAACAAGAATGACGAAGAGATATTTGTGATTTAATCCCTCGTCGTTACACTTTCTCGCCGAATTCTGATTTCAATCATATCATAGGATGACAATGGATGCATTTTCAGATCACTTTTATCGGGCTCACATTTCTTTTGTATTTGCAAAATGTACACGTATCAACGCATACTATGAAAATCATGTCCCTTAACGACGGCTAATTAATTAACCCAATTAAAAATTAAATTCAAAAAAAATAATGTAAAGACAAATGGAGTAGGAAATTCTTAGTGCAATGCAATGCAAACGGCAATCTGTTTGGTAATGTATACCAAGTGAAGCCAGTTCTGATGTAACTTTAAAGCATTTGACCGGCCGATATTAATTCTATTTACTCGAAAGTTTTCCCCAGACATTCTATGCAACAATCTTGACATAAATTTGATTAATAGATTTCTACTAGTATACTCATGCAAGTACTGCAATTAATCTGATTGGCTGAGCTATCGTACGCTATCAGCCACGGCCATGTGTTCTCTTGATTGGCTGAACTGTCGTACACTATCAGCCACGGCCATGTGTTCTCTTCAAGTGATTGGCTAAGCTATCCCACACTTTCAGTCACGCCCATGTATTCTCTTGATTGGCTAAGCTATCGCAAACTATCAGTCACGGCCATGTGTTCTCTTGATTGGCTGAACTATGGTACGCTATCAGTCACGGCCAAGTGTTCTCTTGATTGGCTGAGCTATCACACGCTATCAGCCACGGCCATGTGTTCTCTTGATTGGCTGAGCTATCGTACACTATCAGCCACGGCCATGTGTTGTCGTTTTTTCGAAGTTTCGATGGGAAGTTCAGAGACAGTACTGGATAATTAAATTCACCGTTATCCCAGTTTAAAAACTCAAAATTGTCCGTTTTTTCTATCTCTGTATCTGTAGACTCTGGGACTGTAAAGTAATGGCAGGAAAAGTACATATCTAAAATGACAAAAGAGATGCCGGTACAATTTCATCTCGCCATTTCATCACTACGGCCCGTTGACACAAACACCATATTGGCTCCTAACAAAAACTCAGTTAATTTCATATCTAAAACCCTCGTTTACACGATCACCTCGTTAAAGCCATCGAGTACCACCTTGTAAACTTTTAACATTTATTTACTTTTAAAATTTACCTCGTTAGTACAACAACTCGAAATTGATTTTTAAAATGGCAACATACAAAATGAAACTGAAAAAACTGTAATGAGTCCTCATAAAATAAGTCAGTTGTGTTTAATAAACTGCTAATAGAATATCAATGGGAGAGTCACAATTAAATTAGCCTCTTTCAGGCGTTCAGTTAGTTGGGGCGCAACCAAAGGAATAGGGGAGAGGCGGGGTGCGGGAAGGCACCAAGCTTCTGTCTCCTTCCGTCCCTCCTCTGCATTTTCGCGCTACAAGCCAAGTAACTGAATGCATCAGTGGAAGAAGCTACAGTTAAATTATATAAAGCTTTCAAAGAGCGGTTTTTATTTAAGTGTCGAAAAGTAATTAGTTTTGGACTACCATGCTACATGATTGGCTTAAAAATTTCGCAGCACTTTTTCATCTAATCAGTAGTAAAACCAAAACCAAACGTGACTTACTCGCTCAGGTTTTTCCGCGCTTTGCGACAGCTATACTGCAATAACTTCGAGTTTTGATTGCTTCACTGTCTGTGTCCTTCGTAATTGACTGGCTTGATAACTTTGGTTTTGGTTTAAAGACACTTAATTGAACACCACTCTAAATAAACAGTAGCCTCCATTTTGTACGGAAATATGCTCGGATATTTGTCCGTGAACATTCTGTTCCGAGTAAGGAACAGTTTTCCGAGAGCGTAGCTCGAGGAAAACTGATATCATTGAGGAATAGATAATGTCCAAGGACAGATATCGAGCATATTTTCACGCCAAATGATGGTTGTGGTGTTGATTATCCTTTCAATATTTTTCGCATGACTACTTAACTTAACTTAACTTAACTTAACTTAACTTAACTTAACTTAACTTAACTTAACTTAACTTAACTTAACTTTACTTAACTTAACTTAACTTAACTTAACATATGGAAATTTGTTTTTGAGAAATTATACGGTAACATGGAACATTGAGAAAAAACACTGTTTAGTCATCAGTGCAATTTCACTGCAATCTCTGGAGTAGTCACCATACCGAACTTTTGGAACAAGCATTTGACTTGCTCAATTTAGAATTATTATAATGGTCTTACATGCAAGTACTTTGTAATAAAATTAGTTTCCCATCATTAATAAGTAAAGTGCATGTGCAAAGTAGATTACATGCATTTCGTGAATTTTTGTTGATTTTCTAATTTAGAAAATGTTTATGCTACACTGATCACATTTATGACCTAATTTTTACCCGTTCGCACGCCTAGAACAGTTTCACTAAAAACACACAAAATTTCAGTTCTGACTACAATAACTATTGATAACCATAAGCTTAGCGATAATCTCGATAATGAGAACTGATTAATTAGGACTGGGGCCTAGACACTTCCTCGATCATTATCCGGGACACTGATTCCCATCCAGTGTAAGCGTTACCCATAGTACGGCCAGGACACTGTCCTACCCATAATTCCACTCTAACCGTGCCCTGGGAGATGTTTTCACAGTATCCCTCAAATGATCGATGATGAAGCAGATTGGGATTCCCAGAAGGCCAATTGTTGTACACAACAGCTTCGATTGTCATTGGTCCACTGCATTCGTTACCATTAAACTTGAAGAACCACCGGTTACACTTAGCAGAAGAACCATCGACTCTCATATTTCCTTGGAATGAGACTTTGATCGCTGTATCAGACTGCAACTTATTAAACGAGCAGTCCTTGAACAAACGAAAGTAAAAATAGTCAGTCCTCATATCGATAAATTTTACGACATTTGACTTGATTTGTATCATTAACTGAGATTAACTGAAAACCGATCATCAGTGGTTAGATCCGAAACAAAAAATTTTACACTCTACGGTCGAATCATGGACAATATTTAATTTTGTTAATTATTTAGTGCCTCTTCTGTGGAACAGTAGAAAGGCTTACGTGAATCTCAGACAGGAGAATTGGCCCCAATTGCTCCAGGTATATGTTTCGTATTGCATGTTGTATTAGTTTGCATAAGTTTGTTTTTCGATTGCCCTAATTTGTCTCTTGCTAGCTCTAAATTTACATGTTTATCGCTTCAATGGGGAAGCGCGCGAGTGACGTCATAACTCAGACAAACTCAGACAAACAAAACGAAATGGTGGAAGATTTGGCGCTTTTTCAAGCGCGTAAGCAAGTGTTCCTAAAACAATTTTTAAAACGAAGGCGTTTATTTTCCTCCTGTTTCTCTCAGAAAACGCCTATGTTGTCTGACTCTCGTGCGGTTCCAATAATTTGCATTCTTTTTTTATACGTCGCACCCTTCGTTATTCTCCGCAATGAAATCTGTTGACTGGAAACTGCGTTTCATTTTACTTTATAGGAGGCAGCGTGGCCGGGTGGTTAGGGCGCCAGACTTGAAATCCACGTACCTATGGTTTTCAATGCTTTATCTCTGAATGTTCGAGGGTTAAACAAGATGATCAAGCTACGTCAAAATTTCGATGGCCAGGCTGCATCAACAAAAACGGGATGTAGTATATTTACAAGAAACATATTCTGCGCAAATTTCAAAATTGTGGGAAACAGAATAGGGTGGTAAAATGATTGGAAGTCATGGCACTAATCAGAGTCGAGGAGTAATGATTTTATTCAAGCCAAAACTTGATGTAAACATTGAACAAATTATATGCGACAAGAATGGAATGCTAGATATATCCTTGCTGAAGCATTGGTAGGAGGCGAGAAATTTGTTTTCCTGAATATTTACGCACCAAATGATCAAACTCAACAGGTGCAATTCCTTAGAGGGTTATCAAATTCCATTTAAACAAATATGCCGGGGAAAGAATGGTCCTAGGGGGACCATGAATGAAATTGACAAACGCTGAGGGCGTTCTTTCGAACAAAAGAAGTCAGTTATTCAAGAAATGAAAACTTTAATGAGAACTCACGATCTTATTGACACCTGGAGCTGCAAACATCCAAATGAACAAGCATTCACGTGGAACAATTCATCCATGAAAATCTATTGCAGATTATAGACTACGTTTTTATATCAAAAAGCATGGAGTCCGCAATTCAAAACGCTAAAATTGTGCCCAACATTTTTTCCGATCATTCTGCTATAACCCTGTCAATGTCCTTAGAAAGTAATGAAACAGAGCATGGCCTCGATCGGATTCTGGAAATTTAATAATTCATTGTTAACGGATAAGTGTTATACGGAGATGATAACAAAACAAATACCAGAGTTCATCTCCAAATATTGCAGCCTCAGTGACAAAGGCTTATTTTGGGAAATGATCAAAATTGAAATTAGAGCATCAACAATAATTTTCGCTAAAAATAAAGCTAAACAAAAACGAAACGAAGAAAGAGATTTCCTTATGAGACTCAGCCAATCACAGTCGGAAAAGATAAGATCAAACTTAAGCGAGGCAACGAAAGTTGAAATGAATCGAGTCAAAAAAGAACTAGGAAAGATTGTCTCTAGAAAAACACGTAATAAAGCACAATCGGTACGAGTTCGGTGAAAATTTAGGGACAATAAATATTTCTACAACCTGGAAAAAATAGACCAAAAGAAGAAACACATGACCTCATTAACAAAAGAAGACGGTAACATAGTCCACGAGCCTAAACAAATTTTAGAAGAGGAGCAACGCTTTTTTCAAAGAAATGTATCAGGCTAAAAATGTCTGTCCAGAATCTGCCAATCTCGAGCACTTTTTCGACGGCCTGAATACTCTCAAACAGGAAGAGGCGGACACCTGCGAAAGGCTGCTAACACTTCCGGAATGTACCCATTCGCTGAAACAATTTAATGGTTCCGACGGCTTTATTATTGAATTTTACCGGTTTTTCTGGAATGCCATTGGTCAAATCATGGTTGATACTGAGCTTTAACTATGCTTTTGAAAATGGTGACATGTCAATCTCACAAAAACGCGGTATTATATCGTTTATACCAAAGAAAGACAAAGATAAAAAATACCTTAAAAACTGGAGACCAATCTCCATATTGAACAACGACTACAAAATTGTCACAAAGGCATTAGCTTTACCCTTGGAAATAGTGTCACCAACAATTATTAGCCCGAATCAAACAGGACACGTAATGGGAAGATATATAGATGAGAGCATCACAATCATAACAGACATGATATCCTTTACTAAAAACAAAAACATTCCAGGTATAGCGGTCTCTCTTGATTTTGAAAAAGCTTTCGATTCTATTGAATAGAGCTACCTTCAAAAATGCCTTGACGCTTTTAACTTTGGTCCTCAATAACGACAATAGATCACAGTCTTGTATAATAACATATCAAGTTATGTTTTGAACAATGGCTTTGCCACCAAACATTCGTTTTAATCTAAGCAGAGGTGTCAGGCAGGGTTGCCCACTCTCAGGGATCTTGTTTGTTATTGGTGTAGAAATTTTAAGCAATGCAATTAAACACTCGAGGGAAATAGAACGTATTCAAATTGATCCAAATAACTCTATAAAAATAACCTAGTACGCCGATGACACAACTGTTTTTATTAATGATATTCGGTATGTCCACAGACTCTCTGATCTGCTGCAAAATTTGAAATTTGTTCTGGTCTCGGAATAAATCAATCTAAATCATATATACCCTAAATCCTCGAATTAGCGCCCCCCCCCCCTCCTCGAATAAGCACCTCCTTCGAATAAGCGCCCCTCATATAGGCCAAAATTTAAAATAAGCGCACCCCTCCCCCCCCATTTTGTGGACGATAACAAAAGATGTATAGTTTTCGCCGTGTAGTATTAAATTTGTGCATTTTTTCAGTTTGTGAACACGTTAAGTTTGGAAAAAAAATTACAAGTACTAACGGTGCGATTTAAGGTCTTGGATCAGCTTTTTATGTCGATAAACAGCTTATGTTGTTGTTTATGCGCAGATGTTGTATTTAAACAAATGATCATGTCAGGCCACGATTTGAGAAAAATTAAATAAGCGCCCCTTTCCCCCCCTCCTCCCCCTGATTAAGCGCCCCCTCGAATAAGCGCCCCCGTCTTCCCCTAAATTTGAAATATGCACCCCGGGCGCTAATTCGAGGATTTACGGTACTTTGGCTAGGATCATTACGTCAGAGAAAGGAGTCTATTCTAAATCTAAAATTAAGCGATGAGCCTGTCTACTCCTTGGGTGTATATATTTTTTCATATGATGCACAACTTGCCACTAAAAAAAACTTCTTTGAAAAGTTGCTAAACTTAAAAAGACACTCAATATTTGGTCGCCTCGAGACAAATCTATATATGGAAAAGTAAGTATTGTCAAAACGTTGGCAACTTTTATCTGGAGCGTGTTAGACACTCCAAATGGGTTTACCGATGAAGTAAATAGTATAATATTCGATTACATATGGAAGTACAAGAATCCAAAACTCAAAAAAAACGACTATAATCAAAAATAAGAGAGAGGGAGGACTTGATATGTTAGATTCTACGTTGTTTGATAAAGCGTCAGGGTAAAGCGCTTGTGCGCTAACGATAAAAGACCATGGAAATATATCCCACTATCCTTACTTTCCAATGTTGGCAGCAACCTTCTTTTCCGGTGTAACTATGACATTCAATATCTACCACTGAATGAAAACTTACTAAAATTCTGTCGAGATGTAATTTCCCACTGCAGAAAATTAATAGTACTAACCCGAAAACAAAAGGCGACGTGCTAAATTAAATAATATGGAATAATCAGTTTATTCGAGTAAACAAGTCATCTGTTTTCTTCCCTGGTTAGCAAAAAGTTGGCATTGAAAATCTCTCGTGCCTTTTCGACAACGAAAGTAACACCTTGATGCCTTTTAAAACCTTCATGCAAAAATACAACGTCAAGAGTAATTTTCCGGCTACAGTATTACAACCTTCTATCTGCTGCAATACCACAGGAATGGAAAACTATGCTAAAGCGGGAATGTTTTCTACCGTCAACTGAATACGTACCACTTGCAATCGAAAAGCTCACATGCAAAACAATTCATCAGCACTTCCCTCCTCCAACTGCAGAAAGACAAATAATCTATTCACTTCCTTTTCGTGTCACAAATGAGGTAAAATTATCCGTGTTTCAATATAAAATAGTTCATGATATCCTGTATACAAATAAAATTCTGTACAAGGTGAAAAAGAAGCACCAACCCCATTGTCCTTATTGCCATTACATTGATCAGACATCACTCCATTTGTAGAATGTCCAGTTGCTAAGTCCTTTTAGCATAAATTTACAAAGTTGGTACAACGCTATATGTGGAGGAAAAATTGCTTCGGAGCAAAACGATATTATCAATGGTGTTTTAAAATACACATCGTCTTGTTTAACCCTAAATAACCTAATCACAATTGGAAAATATTTTCTTTACATTAACGCAGTACAAGATGAAAAACTACCCCCAGTTCACAGATTTTGTAACCCTCGTTAACGAAAAAATTGAATTAGAAGAATACACTGCGACTACGAATAAAACTACTTTCTTTTACCAAAAAATGGTCCTACTTTTTTCAATAATTAACTGTTGGAGGCTAGCTGTGCAAATACAAATATTATTACTATCCATTTCAAAGAAACTTAAAGTGTCTATGACAGAATTTTTGTTATCTACTTGTTAGATTCTACATCAGGTTCTGACGTGAAAAGCGAAAAATATTTTCCCGTAGCGATTTTCCTTCACCGCGTTTTAGCTAGACTACGAGTGGTCCCTCTTTCGCTTAGTCCGTCGTGCGTGACGCGAAAGAAAACCGCGAGAAAAAAATGGCCGCGCGAAATCCTGGAGGCGGGGAGCGCGCGAAAGGAGGGACTACCGCCTAAGCCCAAGAGTCTGAATTATGCGTTGGTCTCACAACGCAAAAATATGATTGGCTTATGTTAGGAGCGTTGACAACGTGTTGTCAACATTTGAGGTGCCTGTGACGTCTTGCAGGAATGTTTTGGAACCGGAGCAAATCGAAGCGGTACCAGAGCAAATCGAAGCGTTGGATTCGAGCTTCGCAAGCCGTGATGTTCTTGCGAATCTGCCAACAGGCTTT
>Ga0126338_10003251_pt1 | contig 11360 bp, 5 predicted proteins | sample OrbCmetagenome_2_FD_92529 | JGI IMG/M metagenome (GOLD analysis project Ga0126338, IMG submission 92529) | Coral microbial communities from Petempiche,Puerto Morelos, Mexico - Orbicella C C metagenome | ecosystem: Host-associated > Invertebrates > Cnidaria > Coral | place: Petempiche,Puerto... | reverse complement strand
TATCAATCTTTTTTTGTTTCCACGCTTCTGCGTTCCCATCTCTCTCTCTCTCTCTCTCTCTCTCTCTCTCTCTCTCTCTCTCTCTCTCTCTCTCTCTCTCTCTCTCTCTCTCTCTCTCTCTCTCTCTCTCTCTCTCCCTTTCTCTCTCTCTCTTTCTTGGAAAGGCACATTCCAATAAGAGGTCGTTAACCAAATGTTGCGAAAGGACTGACGAGTGACGACGGGCAACGTAGAATTTCACCCGTACGACCTTCACAAAAAAAATCGGACAGCTTGTTTGGCATACTGTATATATTATTAGGAAAGAGCGGCTAAATAAGACCTCAAATTAGGTCAACAATTTCGCCCTGTAACTTAGCTTGAGCAGCGTAATTGCTTGTGCTGGACATTTAAACAATTGAAGATCGAAAAATATATTTCGAGTTTATATTTTCTGTATTTTGGACCTAGAAATTTTCAATCAGGATGTTCACAGCTTCTCGGCCAGCCACTGGAACTGCGGAGTACAATAGCTTACAATGTAGGAATATTTGAAGTCACTGTAAATAATTGGCGGCTTTAAATAAAAGAAAATTGGTATAAATATAAAAGTTGTTGCTTCTGTTAGTACACAATGTTCTGAAAATTAATAAACGTCAATATACAAAGTTTCTTTTAACGAAAGATCAGCAAATATTTGCATAATGAAAAAGCGCACTGTCGCATACTAAGTTTAGTTTCACTCAATGCTAAAGAAACGTTAACCAGTAAAATCATACAATCCCAATCGGGCCAAAGCGTTTACCGGGTAAACGCTTTGGCCCGATTGGGATTGTATTAAACATAACTGAAAGGTTGAATTTAATTTGAATTTACATACCTTTCTAAAAAAGATAAAAACAAAACACAAGCAGCAAACATTCGTTGAAAACCATATATTTGCGACACCCTTAGTACTGATTTGTATGTCAACCTTTTCTTCATCTGAGCTCATAATATCGCAGTAACGTGAAAGGAATTTTGATGGAGGAGCCGTTTCAGTCAGTAAAACTCATTCCGTTATTCAGTTAACTTGATGAGCAAGTCAAAGATTATTGATCAATCAAATGGTTTCAACTAAAATAAAGTGACACTTTGACCACCAAACTTTCTGATCAAACTCCTTTGTATTGGCAATCATCGAGAAATTCTTTTTTTATTTACTCAATTTTTATTCCATATGAAAGAGCAGAAATTTTTTGGTCTGGAAGTTGTTTTTACTGTAACTCAACCAGGTATGACGAACACGAAATTCACTTCGATTCGGGTTTATAACAATTTGCATAAATTTAGGATAAATAACCTATTTCGTGACCGATGGCAAGCTTTCGCTGAAAAATATATAACTTTGTCAAAATCTACATTGTTTTACACACATCCTCTAAACAAATAGTCGATCAGAAGCTTTAGGTTCATGTTAACCTGCTTAAAGTGCACATAACACCGCGAGGCGTTACATATCAGGCCACACAAATTATGAAAACTCGTTACAGCTGAACGACTCAAAACAGAAGCATTTAATGGTTTTATACGCTTCTGCTCAAAATTGTAACTCAAATAAATAATGGCCTCTATTTTTCCATGTGAACCGAAAAAATATATGTGCAATTTTAACCAATGAAATGCGACTGAATTAATCAAAAGGTGTTTTTAAAACTACCCTGCAAACTGAAAACAGGCAACCACCGAAATTGTCCTTTTTCAACGGTGGGTGACAACTTTTGCAACTCTGGTTCTGTCAACAGAAACCCTTGGCCTAATTTGTTAAGATTCTTAGATATTATTCAATTATTAACGATCTAGTCGTGTTCAGTTTTTGAAACACGCTCAGCAATACAGGTTTTATTACTTCTTGAAGGGTAGTAAAGGTAACAAATAAAATTTGTACTGATTTTTCGCGCCACTCAAATACAATGCTTGTATAAAATCAGCTACTTATCAGAGGTATGACGAACACAGAATTTAGTTCGAGTTCACCATTCTGAACAAAGCGGTGATCATGAAGCCCAAACGTTAGTTAGCTCAGCAGCGAATCAGCTGAATTTCGACGGAGAACATGTGTCACTACTGAACTTCATCAACATGACTGAAAACAAACGGAAAACTTTGTCGGCTATTCCATATCTTAAAAAACAACGTTTGTTTTCTTAACCAAAAAAAGCCATCGTGTCAATTTTAATTTGTTCGAATGACTGTTGGGGTTTATCTGTAAAGAGGGCTTACTAAGCTATGGTGCGCACCGAGTCGACAAAAATGGTCAAGAAATATCAACGCAATACTATATTTGAGTCGTCACTTCTATTTACCCAAGGTTTCTTCTAGATAAAGTAAAATGAAAACTTCCAGTGTCCTCTTTTCAATTTTTTTAGTCTCAAATGTCAATGGCGTAAGATTTTAATATTCCCGGCTAGTTAGAATTATTTTTTACTCCGAACTATATTTCTTCCACATATCAGAAAATTCGTCTATACACTGCAGCATCTTTTTAGTATAATGCATTAAAAACGTCATACTGTGATTTTCTTTTCTTTTTGCGATTTACCTCTACTCTTTAACACTTCTGGAAAGAGTTACATTTTCAAATTCAACATTGGAGCCACATGTAATGTTCATCAAAACCGTGTTCATCACGTATGACTGCACTTAAATATAAATCCGAAAATATCAATTCATAGTTGCTTGCTCAGAGTGGTAAAGAATGTTTCGTGTCTTTCTTAAAAAGATAGACTGACAAAACACAAACAGCAAACATGCGTTGAAAAAGGGCTTTTTTCGTATGAATTCATAATATCGTAGTTAACAAAAATGAATTTTGATGGAGGGGTCGCTTTAGTCAGTAAAACTCGTTTTCCTTTATTCGCTTAGCTTGATGACCACGTCAAAGATTATTAATCAATCAATATGTCTCAACTAAAATGAAGTGCTACTTTGACCACCAAACTTTCGGATGTGTCGACTAATAAATTCCTTTGGGGCGGCAAAAAGATCGATAAATTATTTTTTTTATTAACTCAATTTTTATTTCATATGAAAAAGTAGATATTTTTGGTCTAGAAGTTGTGTTTACTGTGAACTCACCCAGGTATGACGAACAAGAAATCTACTTCGATTCGAGTTAATAAAAATTTGAATAAATTTAAGATAAACAATCTATTTCACAACCGTTGGTATGATTTTGCTGAAATCATATTTATAACTGTCAAATTCTACGTTGTTTTACTCACATCTTTTAACAAATAGTCGGGAGTTTTAGGTTTATATTCCTGACCTGCTTGCATTCTACATAGCACCGCGTAACCTTGTGGAAGACGTTACATATCAGGCTATACCCCACGACTGTTGTTAAGTTATCTCTTCCTTTCTCGGAAAAAAAAGCAAATCCTTGCGAATAAGACTAAATCTAACAACTGTAATCTCTTCAACAGAGAAATGGTTCAAATAGCTAAGCTCTAAAAATAATATTCAAAATATGATACGAGTAAGGATACAAATACCAAAACTCCCATCCGTGGGGAAAATGAAGTATACCCATGACAGACCAAAGCCTCAAAATTATCACTTGAATAGAATGCCTTTTAATTTTCCATATAAACCGAAAGAACGTATGTGCAATTTTAAACGATGAAAAGCGAATTAATGAAAAGGTGTTTTTAATACAGCCCTGCAAATTGAAAACAGGCAAACCACCGAAATTCTGACAAAAGACAAATAGATCAAACAGGGTGACAAATTATTGTGCAACTCCAGTTCTGTCAACAGAAAACCTTGGCCTAATTTGTTAAATAAGATCCTTAAATATTATTCAATTAACAACGACCTAGTCGTGCTTTTTGAAACATGCTCAGCAATATCGGTTTTAATACTTTTTGAACGGCGGTAAAATGCAATAAATAAAATTTACATTGATTTTTCATTTCACTCAAATAGAATGCGTATTATAAAATCAGCTAGGTATCAGGGGTATGACGAACACAAAATTTAGTTCGAGTTCAACATTCTGAGCAAAGCGGTAAGGCCCAAACATTAGTGAGCCCGGAACCGAGTCAGCTGAAGTTCAACAGAGAAAATGTGTCACTAACGTCATCAACATGACTAAAGATAAACGGAAAACTTTTTCGGCTGTCAAACTAGGCAGTTTTATCATAAGGGATGTTTTTCTCTTATTATCGGTTTTGGTCATTTCACAACCATTCTTTATATATGTGCTAAAAAAGAAAACAGCAAACAGCAAACAGCAAACATTCGTTGAAAAATCACAAATTTGCGGCGACACTCTTACGTGCTGATCGGTATGTCAGTACCTTTTTTCATATGACCTCACAATATTCCAAAGGAGTTTTGATGTAGGGGGCCGCTTTAGTCAGTAGAACTCGTTTTCCTTTATTCGCTTAACTTGATGACCAAGTCAAAGACTCAAGTGAATATATGAAAGACGTTTATGAGTGTATAACTGGGATGATCAATCATGTCTTCCAGTCAAAGATTACAGGTATTATTCAATCAATATGTCTCAACTAAAATAAAGTGCCACTTTGACCATTAAATTTTCTGATGTGACTATTCACAAACTCCTTTGTAACGGCAAACATCGATAAATATTTTTTCATTTCCTCAGTGTTTATTTCATTTGAAAAAGCAGACAATTTTTGGTCTAGAAGATGTGTTTACTGTAAATTCAACCAGGTATGACGAACACGAAATTCACTTCGATTCGAGTTAATAACAATTTGAATAAATTTAACATAAATAACCTATTTCGTGACCGTTGGCAAGCTTTCCCTGAAAAAATTTATAACTTTTTCAAAATCTACGTAGTTTTACACACATCTCTTAAACAAATAGTTCATCAGGAGCTTTAGGTTTATATCAACCTGCTTGCATTCTACGTAACACCGCGTAACCTTAGGGCCGGAAGGCGCTACATATCAGGCCATGCCGCACGGCTGAGTTATCTTTTCCTTCCTGGGAAAAAATCAAATCTTTGCCAACTCGACTAATAAACTAACAACTACAGAGAAATGGTTCAAAATGTTAAGCTCTAAAAATAATATTCACAATATAGTACGAGTATATGGAAACCGAAATCATCACAACTCCGATCAAGGGCAAATTAAGAAAACTCGTGATAGACGAACGCCTCTGAACTCGAATACTGTGCCATTTATTTTTCCATATAAACCGAAAAAATATACGAGCATTTTTAAACGATGAAATGAGAATTACTGAAAATGTGTTTTTATAACTGAAAACAGGCAAACAACAGAAATTTTTACTTGGCAACTCTACTTAGGTCAGCAGGAAACCTTGGCCTAAATCATACATGTTGGGCTTCTAAAATATTATTCAATTATCAACGATCGAGTCGAAGCAGTAGTTTACCCATCAGCCTACCAGTTGTTTTAGTCCTCTGGAAACATTTAAGGCACAGTTTTGATAGGGACAACAGTATATTTGAAGCAAATATATGTGTGCACGTGGTTGTAAATAAAGAAAAATTTAAACCATAAGCGAATCCAGTGGTGACTGATCCAAAAAAATATTTTTTCAGTATTTTTTGGGATGCATTGCATGTCGAGTTTTGGTAGGTTTTATCTTTTACAAAACAATACATTTTACATTTTCATTTGTGAGAAATAACCCCGATGGCCTGGGTGTGATAAAATAAAGAGGCTTCGAGGAGAGTCACCGCGCGCGATCGCAAATCAGTTAACGCTTTGTGTTGACTGTTGATCTCTAGGAGTAGTGCACTTATAGTTATTTAATCATGAACAAGAAATGTTTTTCAAAGATACGCTATTGTTCCTTGTGAAATAAGCGCAAATGGCCAAAATTTGTTATCAACTGAACTTGTTAAAAATGTGACTAAACTAGTTTCTCCCTCCCTTCAGAAATGCCGTTTGAATCAGTCGGCGTTAAAGATGGCTTGTTACGTCCAGTGTATTTTGGGCGGGCCTTGTTCAATTCGGTTTGCTACCTAAAAACGAGAAATTTCCATTATATGGGGGACCTCCTTAACAATAAGAGAGATGGGATGACAACTGATGGACTTCTTTTGCAATCCTAGAATTCGGACACCTTTTTCGTCGCTATTTGGAAAGAAATATAACGATGCGCAATCAGTGAACGGTTTTAGAAACATGCTCAACCAAATAGTTTTTAACTTGAAGAGCAGTAACAAATAAAATTTGTACTGATTTCTCATTCCACTCAATTAGCATGTGAGTTATAAAATCGGCCAGCTAGCAGAGGTACGCCGAACACAATTTTTTATTTAGTTCAAGTTCAACATTCTGAACAAAACGGTAAGGTAAATAAGCTAATTCATGGTTTTAAAGAGAATAAAACAATTCACAGAACTTGCCACTGAAAACTAAGTTTCCTTGAGCAAATTATGTTGCTACTAAATAAACAATAATCGCATTTACCAAGAAATCTAATGGCGTTGCAACTGGCACATACTATCAAGTCGCAGTGATTTATTTATTTACTTCTTTTTCTTTTCTTTTTTTTTTTTGTTTTGTTTTTTTTTGTTTTTGTTTTTCATGCTGGCAAACTGTAAAATTATACTGATTTCAAAATAAGTGTCATCGGCCCTGATCTCGTCATTAGATCTGCTTCTTGAAAATGAGACCACGAAAGAGACTCGAACGCGTGGCGTAGAGATAGACATATCAACAGTCTACTTTTAACTTTGAGAATGTGGTGGGATTTTTTGGCTACGTTTCTTTGAAATGATTCAGACTTGTACCAGTGATCAAGATCAGTCAGTTGGATCATGGTACACCAAAGGAATCGATGAATCCGTGCCCAGAGTGGATTCGTCGCCGGTTCATTTATATGCTGCATGATCTGAATGTTCTTGGATCATCCCAAAGAGACGCACCCCTAGATTCCTTCGATCAAATGATATCAACCGTATTTTTAACACTTTTTTAACCTAGCACGGATAACCTAACACGGATAACGGTCATTAACAAGACGTTTTATTTAAAACTAGCAAATTTTCGCCAGTTGTCGCTCATTACGCGGTGGACATTTGTCGCTCCAAAATGACCAGTTTATCAGCCAAGCATGACAAACACGAAAGTGCAATCAAAATAAATAAGCTAACTTTCAAACAAGCTGCTGAACTTGAAAACGCTTGAAAAGATGTTCTATGGCACAAAATATAGCCTATACTAAATATCCACTGCGAAACATCGTGTATTTTGTTAGTCTAATATAGTCTGAATTTTTTCTATACACGAAAAGATATCTGCTTCGAATTCGTTAACTAACCAAAATAAAAATTGCAAGTGCTAAAATGTCAGTAATTCGCCATCCAGATCAACTACATTTAACTGCAAAATTACAAGCAATAAAAGCCACTTTCCAAACTGAAAACCTGCCTAACGTGCCATCGACTAGCACAGCAGACAAATGGCCCAAGTACAGCACTGAATCAGCCGAATTTTAACGGAAAAAATGCCAATAACCTCATCAACCTAACTGAAATTTAGCCCACTTCCTTCCTTCACTTCAATGCGATTTCGAGATGATTTGAATACTAACTCCCCAAGAGACCAAAAGTTGATTCAGCACTTTTGTCTAAAGAGAGTCCGAAATTTTCTTGGAGAAAATTGAATCTGAAAAGAAATTAAATCGAAAGCCAGACATTTTAATGTGGCAACAGTTTCAGGTGGTTAAACTCAAACAAACTTCAGGTATTCTAGATTAATATATTTCATCATCGAAGCTAAAGATATATTTCAAAAACTTGGCAAAACGAAAAATTGGGTTTTTTCCGAGCCAACAAACGGCTAAAAGTTAAACCAACAAATTACTGGCAATTACATAATCCAACTGAATAAAACCACCGAGATCAGTTTGAACTCCATCCTACGACTGCACAGAAAGGGCCTAAAATTGTTACACTAGGTGGCGACAAATTTTGGCTTTGTCCGAAACTAGGTCAGTTAAGCTCGGTAAAAGACGAATGCTCCGGAATTCTTATGCTTAACGGCGTCCCTACAATGCAAACAACTGACATATAACTGAGAATTGGTGTCGATATGAACTTCCGCCATCTATCCTCAACATTGCTCCTTTAAAAAGAAGCCGAAATGTTAAGAACGAGAATAGAAACATCGCCAAATTGTTCAGAAGCACTGCCTTAGTGGATATGTTAAGTACAGTGCTACAGTAACAGTGTTTTGAAAATATGATTTAAGACTTCCTAACCTGCGAAAGCAGACGTATTTCCGACTGTCACTCGGTTCCGCCGAAAATGGATTGAGAACAATTGACAGAAGAGTCACCGACTGTGCGAGACAAACAGTAAAGACATACCTGAGTATACAACATCACTTCCAGCACCACGGTCGCTGCGCGATGGACGACGTTAAGATGGATTTGAAACATGTCTATCGAACTTAGAGGCTTGACAACTCGAACATAAAACTCTTCCTACAGTTTTCAACACTGACATTACTGTAGACGCTAATTCTTTTTGGAGATTAGACCGCTTAACACACGAAGTTTGTTTGCCAACGAATGTAGATCACTATTGACAATAATTAAACTTTACACAAATACTATTCACTCCAAGCATAAACAAATTAAAGAGTCTGTGACCGAATTTGCATTTCATTTCTATCACGTCTTCTTAATGCTTAATTAATTAGTAAACTGAATTCTCTAAACTTGCAACAGGAAGTGTAAAATTTCAATTTGTGTAAGCGAAAATCAAGTTTCGTGAGAATAAAACTTTCAAATCTACCACTTCGATTATATTATCTTCAATTTTTAACTTTTCAGGTCCAAGTACAAACATTTACTCTTATTAACGTCAGTTACAAGTGTCAGTATTTATCTTCTTGAGCGCATCATACTGTCAGGAGAAATTTGACTTTGATCATCCTAGGATTAGCAGTTGGACGCACACGTCAATTATGACACAACAGATATTTTGACTAGTAGTGTCTACGCGTCTGTAATTATTTACAAAATTACCATCAAACAACTCTCAACTTGCATTAAGTTTCTTACCGTCCTTCAAACAAGTTAAAAATTAAGCAGTTCATTTCTTTTGGGAGGGATACACGAAACAATTCTCCGACGGTACTAAGGAAAAAATAAATTAGTCATTTACTCATAAAGGGTTCATTCAGAACGGTACTTAAATTGTTGAACAATTGCATTTTATGAGGTGATAAAATTAATCGTTGAGACAATGAGAACAGGCAGCAGTAAACGAAACAAACCCAGAAAAAAAAGGAAACCAAGCTATTAAGGAACCGAAAAGTGAAAGGCGAGCATAGTCCTGAAAAATGTCTATTGATTTTCGTCGAGGTTCACACAACAAAGAGAGAGAAACTTGCACTTTCAAATCTGTGATTTGTAACGCGACGTGTCCTGAGAATCTGTACACACATTTTAAAAAGTTCCTAGCGCAACGGACGTTTCGACTCTCCCAGCGCGAGAGATATCGCTCGATAGACTGTTGATCTGACGAAGAAATCAATAAAATCAAGATAGAAGAAGGGATAGCGCATATAGCTAAAGTATTAGAGTCATCTCGTGTTATCGCGAACATCCTGCTTTGTTTCATTGTCAGCTCTTTGATTTACAGGACTTCTGATATCTTTACAACAAGCAAAGATGGGTACATGATAAACAGCGGTCGTTACGCGGGAATGAAAAAGACCGGGGGGTTCTTGCAAAGGGAGGCATGTTCCCATCACTGCAAGACATTAAATTAAAAAAAGTAAAAAGCAGGGTCGGGGGTGGGGGGTAAAAAAACCTTAAAAATATATAATAAAATATGTACATAATTTAAAAAGATTACTAAGAAAAGTAAATTAAGATTAAAAAATTAGAACCTATTTAAAATGTCATCATTCTAATCTAAGAGCGTTCTTGAATAATTGACTTTTTTTAACATCTAAAACATCGTTAGGTAAGGCGTTCCATTCTCTAATAGTTGTACAATAAAATGAGTTCCTATAGCTTTCCTTCTCACTCCACCGTTTTTGTGACCGTCTTTGTACATACTCCTGGTAACGTGTCAATCGGTACCCAGGGCTAGAGACTAAAAGAAACGAAGGGATCTGGGCACGAATGGAGAAGTTTGCTGGATAAGAGTAACACAGGCTCTGGGAAGATCATTTGCGCGCATGCACAGCCACTTCCCATCGTTTCCAGACTCTCGTTCTTCACGTCCAACTGGATTGCGACAGCTGCCACACCAAAGAAAACTTGTTATTCATTGTTTTCTTTCAATAAACATGAGTTAGCACTATCTGTCTGATGTTTGGCCACCTTGTCAAGTTCAATGTTTTGGAATTGTTTGTTCTCTTTCTCACTTTTTCGTAAAAGTCTTTGTGGATTTCTCAAGTTTAGCTTCTGAAGGGTCAGAGGGTCTGGGTACGACATAAACTACGTGTTACGAACCGATGCCTCAACACATTCACTGTGCGACCTACTTCCAAGGAGCAAACGTATTTACCCACAAAATTACGGAAAAAGGGAAAAAAAACTATTAGCATGTGTTTGTTGAAAAGAATGGGAGTCTTATCTTTAAGGAGAGCTTGCTAGCGGAAGGTGTATTTTAGGTGCAGAGTAAGTAGTTTTCTCTGTCTGGGGCGCAATTTTGGCTAATTATTTTCTATTGACTCCTTTCCCTGTAATATCCTTTAGCGGAAAGACATCTACCAAGAATCATTTTCCTTTATTTGCTATATCGAAAGACGACGTACATTTTCTACCGGAAAAATATTTCAAACCACAACTGAAAAAAGAAAAACACACATGGCTTCACATGACTCCCAAACCGCACGCTTCTGGCCTCACAAATTAAACAAAATGGCGCTATTTTATTTTTGTTCTTGGGTGAGGCTTTATACCTTGGGGAGGGAGGAGTTTGTAGCATCCTTTTTAAAAAAACAAAACGTGTTAATTCGTTAACGAGATATTTTTGGGGGCGAATGACAAGAAAAACCTTGTCAGTGAAAAAGCAAACAGAGCACAGCTGCATTCAGCCGTTTATTTGATAGCTGTGCGCTTTTATCTTCATAATCAAAGAAGACAAACCAAAGTTTTCATATGATTACATTCGGCTCCTTTGGTTGAAAAAGAAAATGACTTGTAGTACGCAATGATTAACATAATATTTTCCCTAAAAATTGGTTTAAATTCCCTCAAGCTTACCCAGAAGCTTGAAAAAGGAGTTTTAGTAATTCAAATATTTGTGGCTTTTTAAAAACATTGGAATACCTAGATGATGAAGTATAATATTTCATTCTAAAATGTGTTTTAACTTTTAACGGATGTCTTGTATACGATGTTTGCTGTCACATGGACTT
>Ga0126338_10003249_pt1 | contig 11363 bp, 7 predicted proteins | sample OrbCmetagenome_2_FD_92529 | JGI IMG/M metagenome (GOLD analysis project Ga0126338, IMG submission 92529) | Coral microbial communities from Petempiche,Puerto Morelos, Mexico - Orbicella C C metagenome | ecosystem: Host-associated > Invertebrates > Cnidaria > Coral | place: Petempiche,Puerto... | reverse complement strand
GGAGCTTAATTTTACAAATCTGCCGGGGCACGATGCGCCTGGATCCCCTTCAGGGGAGCCGCTTTGGCGGAGCGTACCTCGAATCCCCTTCTCTAAAGACTTGGATCCGCCCCAGGGAAGACCTACTTTACACTGGTGATCTGAACTTTGGAAACAGAAATTCCTGCTGAAGAGTTTTTACTGGCTTGCTGCCCACTCGAATTTCGTTGTTACGAATTAATCTCGTAAGAGCCTGTCCGATGGTTCGGCCCATTTAAAAAACATGGATATCAGTTCTTCTGGTGGAGAAACTGTGTCGATCACGGTGGCTTCTTTCAACCAGAGAATATCGTAGCGATCGCATTTAATGGAGTTTATGTCTATTTGTCTATCTGTCTGTCTGTCTGTCTGTCTGTATGTAGTGATCGTTGCGACAACGATCGCGAAGATAGACTTCAGCTCTATCTCGACTATCGTAAGGATCATTTAGACACCGGCGGTGGTAGGGATGGCTCAACATTTCTGTAGTGATTGCAGCGATCGTATGGAAACCAGCCTTTAGTATCCAGTGTTAAGTCACCCAATGTTACATGTTGTAAACATTAGTTTACCTTTTATTTGCAGCGAGAGAAGGAAGTAAACATTCATTGTCAAAGCCAAGTTCGCTCTCTGCAACAAGAAGTAGTGGTATGCAATTTACAGTAGTAAAATCAGAAACACCTTAACTTTACGTAAGACTCATTCTGTTTCAAGCAAGTCAAGAAACGGAGTAGGAGTTTGAGCATCAAATTTTATCCAAAGAGATTTTATTAAAAGCCTCACGATCGACTATCATAGAATTACCTCATAGAAACGCACTGGGTGCACGTATTTACCACCAAAACTGCTAGTGTAAATGTAAATCTTTTTTATAGTGGTCATGCACTTAGCTATACAAGCACTAAGCTTAGCTGGTTTACAGACATGCCACTGAAACAGGAAAAAAATATTTCAAATAAACGCAACATAGTTAAAAGTCCCAACTGGCAGGAGACAGACCAGTTGGCTATTTACAAAGCGTGACCGGGGATTTGAATTCGGGACTACCGAGAAACAAATCCCGCTATTGGCAGTGTGGAGGCCTTGAACTCGGGACCTCCGGATTACAACACCAGCGCTCTAAACCACTCGGCCACGCTGGCTCCTCCACACTCCTCCCCTGCTTATGTAAACGTCTAATATCTTACATTTTCAAGCCATGACTGAGAACGTTAAGTCTGTATGCCCCAAATGTATACAAAAAACAATAATTTTTGTTCACAGAGTTTATCGCCTCATTTTCTTTTCGAAGTCTTGCATAATTTTGTTTCAAACTCCTACAAAACTGAAAGTGTGTTGAATTCTTGCGTTTGACTGCTGTGTAGAAATCATTAGCTTGAGTCCTAGTGATCACAGTGGGGCTCTATTTGGTCACATGGTCTTCAGCTAGCACTTCTCTAAATTACATACTACAGAACGGAAAATTATACATGCCCAATTGTAACTGCCATGTAACCCTGACTTCAATGCAAACCCAACACGACCCGCAAAATCATGTCTTAATGGATATTTTGGGCGATACGGCGGCCATTTTGAGTTTTGTTGTTTCAGATAGCTATTATGGGATGCTTAGGGGGCAAATACATACTAAGTAACCCTCTACGCATCCCATAATAGCTAGCTATGGCTATTTGAAACAGTAGAACTCAAAATGGCCGCCGTATCACTGAAAAATTCCATTGTAATGACCGGATGTCCTGATCTAGTAAATCCAGAATAGTCGAGGAAGAGGAAAATTGTATATTACTGTATCGAAGGGAAAAAAAATAGCAGTTTGAGATAGCGAGGAGTTTGAAATATCCAATTCCAATTTAAAGAAAGAGTAAATTGATTACTGCATAACCGCATGCAAATAAAACCGGTTTCACTTTGGCAAAGCGAAGACTTTGGCAAGTTTGGCAAGTTTTTGAGTCGAGGTAAATGTATCCTAAGAAAGAGCTTTCTTAAGTCATTACATTAGTCATTGTCATCCTAGACTACAATTGGGACAAAGCAACGAAGTACGTGTAAACAAAGAACTCTGAATGTAAAATACTACATCCAAAAACGTTGACTTCCACATTGAAAGGAAAAAAGACTGCATAAGAAATTTGTTTCCAACAGTCTTCAGAAAGCCCATTTACAGCGCTGCATGTTTAAACTAAAAGAACTAAAGCCAACTTTGAACAATCAGTCTGAGTTCATCCGTGCAAAGTTATTGTTTACATTTCTAGATTCGTATTTAACAGTTTATTTGAAAGGACTTCATGCTTTGTTTGAAATTCTTTCCATTGGCAAGGATTTCTTTCTGTACTTCGTGAACATCCGTTATGGAACTACTTAAAACTTTAATTCGTTTGGTGTTTCTCCTTTTCAATTTACATTTGTAAGCCCCAGTGAGGCAAAAAAAATATGCACTGCACTTGTACCTACAAAAATGTTAAGTAAAAATACCCATAGCATCACGAAAAGGCAGAATTGTTACACCGAGTAGAAAAACAAGACAGTAGCACCAAATTTTCAACTTGAATTCTAAGTAATAGTCATAGGTGTAGTTATATGTATATAACTGATGCTACACTGGAGGCGTTGTCAATGAAGTATGCATTTTCTTTCTTTATTTTTCGTTCATTTATTGGACATTTTTTGGTATGCGCAGTAGGAGTGCTTATAATACTAATAAATCAGTCTGACAAAAATCTAACCGGTGAAGCTTACTGATGTAGTGAGAAATTGCTTGTTATAACTGTTTGCAAATAGTTTTCTGGTAGAAAAGACATCAGTGTTTACTTTGTATCTTCCTGCTCTACTAATATATGGGCCTGATATTTATTTTTTTTAAGGCAAAAGATTGTGAATTACGGAATCAGGTCGAGGTCATGCGTGTTGTTGTTGAGCAGTTGAGAGAATCACAGCAAGCCCGAGGAATGTTGGAGGCGAAATTGCAGGGGGTTGCAGAACAAATGGAGTCTCAAGAAAAACGTTATGACAAAAATTGTCAAGAATTGAAAAATCAGTTACGGGAGAATAAACGTCTGCTGGATAGAGTGACGAGCCTGGAGCAACAACTGGATTTGGAAAGGTCCCACCGAGAGCGGGATAGAGGAGAGTTTCAACAACAATTACAACTGTGTGGAGAAGAGTTTCAACGACAATTACAGCGGGATAGAGGAGAGTTTCAACAACTATTACAGCAGCAAAGCGCACGTCTCCAACATCTTGAGCAACATTTACAGCACGTAGAAAGGGTAGCAGAGGGGCGGCGCCATGCTCGTCTCCAGCAGCCTGAAACACGAACCTGGATCATTCAACGCAATGAAGTTGGCCTAAGCAACGATGTTTTGGGTGAGGGGTCCTGGGGAATTGTTCGAAAAGGAACATTTCGTGGTAGCCCAGTTGCTGTTAAAGTGCTTCACAGGGTGATTCTGTCATCTCATAATCGTAGTCTCTTTGAACGTGAAATGGAAATTTCATCCCGCTGTCGCCACTTCAATATTGTTCAATTCATGGGCGCAACATTGGATGATCAAAATCCTTTACTTGTGACAGAACTACTAGACTGTAATTTGACACAACTCCTGAAGCAAAGGCAATTGAACAGAGAAGAAATACCGGTAGTCTCTCTCGCTGTAGATGTGGCCCGAGGCTTAAACTATATGCATTGCAATCAACCTCCCATCGTGCATCGTGATGTTAAAAGTGACAATGTACTTCTTAAGAGGTGGGATAATTCGTGGATAGCCAAAGTGTCTGACTTAGGAGCAGCCAATTTTCGTCGTCTTGTTATGACTCCTAGTCAGGGAACACCATTATACGCTGCTCCAGAAGCAGGCACTAGAGAATACTCAGAGCTGGTAAGTGCTTTCGTTTACAGATTTTATGCTCTTTTTGGGTAAGGAGGTATAGCTATCCTGAGATTTAAATTATAAAATAACTGAGCTACTACGTACGCTCTCATTGGTCGATAGGTGTGTTTAAATGAGAGTATGTAAACACGGTTGTGACGTTTTAGATTCGCGCGTATTTTTGAGAATTATTTTATAACAGCAATAGAGCACTTTTTCCGTGTTTACATAGCCTCCTCTAAACACTCGGAGGGTTGGGAGAATTCTCGAAAGTTATGCAAACTCTCGACTACGTCTCGGGTTTGCATAACTGTCTCGAGTTTCCCAACCCTCCTCGTGTTTAGGTGAGGCTATGTAAACACGGGAAAGTGCTCTATTGCTTAAGCATTGGACAGCAGTTCCTGAGGTCCATGCATGGTTTAAGGTCAGGTTGTTGAGTTGCAATTGATGCATTCTTGGGAGAGACTTTTTTACCCCCGTAGTGACTCACTCGACACATGTAACAATTACAAATTGGGACATCCTAACAATCTGCGAAGGACGAATATCCCATCATGGAGGAGTTCCAAAGTCCTGTTAGCCACAACTACAAAAACTGGAGTTCAGTGACAGCCACTCTACTTGAAAACAATGGTACTTCCTTACTCTGGGGGCGGGAGAAGGGATTGAAATTGTTGGTGTAACTGTAAGATTAACACAGTCGAACCTCTCCACAACGGCCACCTTGGGGACAGAGGAAGTGGCCGCTGTAGAGAGGTGGCCGTTATGGGGAGGTAAGGGTGTAATATGACACCGGTTTTTTTCTTGGGGCTCAACATTTCTATGTTTAAAAAAAATGCCGCTTAATGTAGCTTGTAAATACGTAACACAATTAAAATATATCAATAAAACAGAAACTAAACAGAAACAGAGACCAGCGACGCACCGTATAGATCAAGTTTTGTAACCTTTTCCAATAAAAGAAATGGGTTTTTTTTATACACTGTTCGTCAGTCGTTGGGACGCGTTTTAATGGCCGTTGTAGAGAGGTTAAAGTAAGAGTGAATGTATGGACCGTTCGCTGTGACTAAACAAAGTGGCCGACTTGTTGCGAGTTGCGCGGCTAGTGGAGGTTCGATTGTATTAACTTCTGGCCTGGTATTAAATATATATTTAATTGTCTTTTAGTCTGAAATGTAATCTTTTCCAAAAACTATATATTTATGCCGGCTATCGACATTTCAGTTGAAGTTTCAGATGATAAAGTTAGACCATCTAAACCAAAATCTCTCTTAAATTTAATAAAACCTCTCGAAATCATTATCTTTTTCATTGTTTGCTTTTACATCTTACTGGATCAAGGAATTTTTCTGCCCACTGAAATTCTAGTGAACTTCTTTCAGTTTCATCTACATCTTAAGTCTTTAGGGGGGCAGAAATCCCTGACCAAATTGAAACAGTAGTACGTCGTGTTTCGTTTCGAAATTTTCTTAGTCATATATTTAATAAGTAGCCATATGAAAGCTCGAGCAATTTGAATTTACACCTCTCGTAATATTTGAAAATTCTATCAAATAGCATTTACCTTAAGGCTCGTGAAAATATGAGGGAATTTTCAAATATCAGTGTCAATACTCGACTGCACTCAGATTCATACGATTACCCTTACTTAGTGTTCCAGATTTTTCTAGGGGTGGTGCAAAAAAACGTATTTTGCCTTCACTACACAACCAAACACACTCAAATGTCAGGGGGTTGAGGCATGGGCGCGTTGGTCTGCTAGGCCCAAGATATGTTTCAGTTGTGACAATAAACTTAAAACAAAGTGGATGAAATCAAATAACATCCTACATGCGGCAAAGCCGGACACGTAAACCCCAAAAACCTCTTATTAGGAAAAATAGGGACCGTGCACCCCGGCAGACCAAATGCAGTGGCACCACCTTTGGGGTTTTAAGGTTGATATATAAACAACAGAATGAAAGATAGAACAGATAACGTTATTTTTTTACAATAAAAATAAACCTTATGCAAAAGGCTGACCGTAGAATGCCATAAGTTCCTCGACCTTCTCTTTTTACAAACGTACTAATTATGGGCCTTTGCATACTACGCTAGCACCCAGTTCTCTGTTCCGTGTCGGCAAAATGTTAATTCATGTCAATACCGATTATCACAAATTACATTCTAAACTCACCCTGACCTTGAGGAAACTCGCCATATAATAAAATATGAACTGTATGGAAACATTCAACTGTCCTGCTTCATAATTTTTTTCCAGGTGGACGTGTACAGCTTTGGCTTACTGGTTTTGGAAATGTGTATCCGAAAGTATCCAGTACGTGGCCAGATAGCTGACCAGATAAAACACGTACCTTGTCCGAGACTTCAAGGGCTCATAGGTCGTTGTGTGGAGCAAGACCCTGAAAGACGCCCAAGAATGGGTGAGGTGATCCAGGTCTTAACACAACTGATGAGGTAAAAATGTTACTTTTCACTTCTATTCGCATTGTAGGTCATTCAATTGATTGTCAAGGGAATAAGGGGTGCATTTAGGACCAATGTCTCCAATGGGGACACAACAAAAGAAATAGAAAAGTACAATTTACACTCATCTTTGTAAGATAGTTAATTAGATTGATATCAAACGGTAACTACTTAGAAGCGGTCAATTAGTATGATGAAGATTATAAAGGTGCAGAAAAAAAACTGTTTCCTGTGGGGCCAGTCAGTAAGTGTTTTGTTGTACTTCCTAACTCAAAAATAGAATAACTGTGAAAAATGATTTTCGTGACGCCGGCTGGCACACAAGTTTGCTGCGGTTTCAAGGTGCACGACGTGATCACGTGCGAGTCGAAAGTTCAAGTTATTGTTTCTGTAGGGAGTTTGTGAGTTTTGATCCATTGCACGTGACACGTTCTCGTCCAATTGAAAAACGTATTTGAGTTGGATTATAAAAAGGAAAGATAAATTACTTGTATATATCGACGTGATTTGAAACAGTGGAACAGCTGCTTGACACTTCAAAACAGTAGTTGAAAGTGAATCAGGTGATATCATATGGGTTTAAAAACAAGAGAAAGGTGCAATTTCAGATATTTGTAGGTCACTTTCTTGGTATAAGATATTCTTGATAAATTCTGAATTTCTGCTAAATCAGTATATTTAGGGTAAATGTTTCTGGGTTTAACGCGGCTGGTAGTATTTTTGGTAGGTAGACTATTTGAAGATGTGTAGATTTACAGCTGTACAAAATTTTTAAATATGTATCAAAATGGGAATTTGCCCTTTTAGATAATACATGTGAAAATTGTGGGTTTGTTGTGAAAAGTCTTACAAAATTTGCAAAATATGTAAAATTACTCTAATTGTGTGCTTCATTTTGATTCTTGGGGTGTTCGAAATTTTTAAAGATAGAGGTTAGCTTGTAAAATTCATGGCTTTTTTGCAGGTTATGCTTGTTGCATTTTTTGATCTTGCAAGAATGTATGTCTTCATAAAACATTTTAATAATGAATTAACTTTTAATCAATATATAGTAGATACATAGTTCATTTTCGCCACTTTCATACTCGGTTTGAAGAGCCAGTGAGAGAACAAATGAGTAATTGTTTGGTCACTGGATGCTAAACTATACTTCCTTGTAATTACTAAATTACCATTGTATTTACAATCTGGTTTCATGTAAAGCCATTGTTTAAATTGTAGCTTTTCTCAATTTAGGAATTTGTTGTAGAGTAGCGACATAGTTAGTGAATTATAAGCAATATTGCCATCAGACTGGCGTAGTTTCCATATGACCGCTGGCGATTATTCGGAGCATGGCTTCAGTACTTAAGTCTCGTAAAGTCGTCGCGGAATGTGTCATATCGTCGTGCAACATGGTGCGTGAAGAATAGCCCTACTTGTATTTCCATGTTTTGGTGACTTAGCCAGACAGATGGAAACCAGCTATCAATTTTATTTTCATGTTAGATATTCCTGTAGCCAGAGAGTTAAATTGTTGAGAGAGCGTTGTAGAATTATACATGCGTCAGGTAAAATTATTTTAATAAAACTTAAAAGTTATATTAAAAATAAGAAGTTGAGAGACCACTGAGGTAGCTTTTTTTTAAAGTCAGTTTTAAAATAGTCCATTCGCTTTTTGGCTGAGTAAGACTGGGGTTATCGTAACACAGTCAAGACTGATTCACTGATTCTATCGTTTATTGAATTTAATTCATTATAAATGATAAATTACATGAAATAGGTATTGGTGAATACTCAGCTGTAAATATTGTGATTTTGTTTTGTAAAAGCCTACTCCAATCAGAAATTTTTAATAAGGTTATATTTTTTGTTTTGTAACTGCACTTGTCCTAGCTAGACAATAAAGATGGCTGTTATTTTGTATGTTTTGTTGAAAACATTAAACTACATGTCTATCTTTCCTAGCTTTTTGCAGTTTTATTGAGTTATTTGTTTGTGAATGAACTTGTATTGGTGTGAGGGGATCTGTAAACTAGTTACACGACAGTATAACCTTGTGGTGCTGTCTTAGGGTTAGGGTTATAACTACGAGCGGTATTTAAAAAGTCTCTCAAAGTTACGCGAGCGTTTAGACGAGTGTAATTTGAAAGAATTTTTGAATATCAAGAACCATCTGAACCTTTTGTTGGAAGTTTTCGATTTAATTTAAACTTTTTGACGACATCAGCTATGGTTGACTTGAAATATCGAATTACTCAATGATGCGATTGCTCATTTAATCAAAACTATGACAAAATTCTCGAACGTGATTGGCTAATTGGACGGTACGCGTCATTTTGCGCGCGCTGTTGCAGTGCACTTTGTTGAGTAATAAACTGCTGTGTTTTTCAGCATTCATAACGACGTTTAATCGTTCAGTGCTCGATCGATGGTTTCTTCGTTTCTCGAATTTTGTCATAGTTTTGATTAATTGGTAACAGGGCTTCGTGTCGTCCAATTCAGTCTGTAATCATAGTCGTGATTAACAAATCAGACTCCCGCCTCGCGGTCGTCCGATTTTGTCAATCACTCGTATGATTACAGACCGAATTGGACTCCACTCAGTCCTGTTACCATTATAAATCCTGTCTATAACAAGATTCTCGATTGTCGTTGATCCTGTGCGCGCCTATTTGTCACCTGTGCCATTTATGCCATTCGCGCATGAATTACGTGCTTGAATGGCAATTCCTTAGGGTTTCCCTAGTGTTTGTAAAACGTATGGAAAACGCTACTTTCTTTTCAGTCCAGTTAAAAACTTCTTAAACTCGAAATTTGTTATTTATACGATTAATAAGTAATCAGACCAAGTACAGTACAATTCAGAGAGTAATCGTTATCGCCCTCGCGCTGCGCGCTCGTCCGATTTTGAAATTACTCGCTCGATTACTCACTTAATAATATACATGAAAAAATTACTCGATTCTGACTGGCTGAGAGCAGTGCAGTTCAAGTGTAACAAAGTGCAAAAAGTGTAACATTAGTGCAAATTACCCATCGTAATTCTGGATTATGATTGGCTGAAAGACAATAGGAAATTTTCCAAGCCAGTGATATTACGTAAAATGATGACTAAAATTTTGTGTGGAAACTTTGAAAAAAGATTTCTCGAATGCGAAAAAATGGCTTCAAGAAAGGTCTTCCGGCACTTGCTCCGCGCAAATTTTTTTCATGTTTATATTATTAAGTAATCATACGGTTTCGAGTTCAATTTGGAATTAATTTGCACATGTGAGTTTTTCAAAAAGCTGAAATTGCACTCGCCGAAGCGGCTCATGCAATTTCAACTTTTTGAAAAACTCACTCGTGCAAATTAACTCCAAATTGAACTCGAAACCGTATGATTACCTATACAAACTGTAATCCAATCGGTCCAATTACAATTACATATGACTGAGAAAACAGGAAAGCAGGCGCGTTAATTTGCACTGCAGTGCAAATTGAAAATTATAATAAATTTGCCTGTTCTCAACGAACTCCCAATGAAGTAATGTTTGACAGTCATAATAAATTTACTCATTTCAAGTATTTCATTTCACTCTCTTGTGCTTCATGCAAATGAGCATCCTTGGATACTTTGCGATTCTCTTATCTTGCATCTGGAAAAATCTGACGTGCTATTGGAGATAAAGAATAATTACACCGAATAAATATTCTCCAAAAGTACCTACGAGTCCTTACAATGATACTACAATGAAGTACAATCAGGGAAACGATAGCCTTTTCAATAATAGGCGATTTGCATGGTGGCGTCATTTGACTACAACTACCAGAATCCTTCACGTTTATGTTTCTTATGTTAATTAGGCCAATTGTTATTTAAACCCCACTGGGAATTCAAAATTTAAATAACAAGGAAAAAACCAAAGGAATTCTGGTAGTTGTAGCCAAATGACGAAAACGTGCAAATCTGCTATTGTTCAAACATTCAAATCACCGAACTTGTGACAAGTAGTGAAGCATTCTGATCTCGGGACTAAAATAAAAATAACCCCCATATAGTCATGGCTTGGACAATCCTTAGGAAAAGAAGGAAGCAAGAAAACAATTTAAGACATAAACGTGCATTTCTGGGGGAAGAGGTAGCAATATAGAATGATAATGGATATGAATTGCATTGCGTGATCACCAGCAACAACCCAGACTTGAATAGTCCAAAGAAACATCATGTACGGCATGGATAGTTAAAGGTGTAAAATGGAACGTCCTAAGCATTACTAAGACATGATTTTCAGCCTCAAAAGGGTGGCATGAGCAGTCTCCTTTTCCCCCTTCATCCTCTGGCATAAAAAGCCTTGGCATTACCAAATGACTTAAATTGCACGTTATTTGGGATAAGACCATGTGTCTATTATAGCACTTACCGGAAGTCCTAACCCGACTGCTTACGTCCCCAATATGCAGAGTGTCTTCATGACTGGCTTGAGGAACGCCACAAACTCTCCCTACCCTCCTCAGGACGGAGCTATACGCTCTCCTGTATGGACGAGAGAGACCACAGTATACACAGGGATTGAGTGTTTAGTATGGACATCTGTGCTGACAGTGACTGAAGAATCTCACGATGCTGTTTTGTTACTAACTCCAGTGTAATACTGACTGTTAGTATAACATAACACCGTCTTGTTAATACTTACTTTGTACATCTGAACTCGATATCAGTAAAAATCAGATATATCTTGATCGCTTTCAATATTTAGTAAAGCGTAACAAAAAAAAAAAAAAAAAATGATAAATGGAAACACCAACCTTGAAAAGAGTCTTCCCCAATCTGGAGTGCTCTTATGCTAGAGGTTTTCTATTTTCTTTTTTTTTTTTTTTTTTTTTGTTTTTTTTTTCTTTTTTTTTTTTTTTTTTTAATTTTTTTTTTTTTTTCCTTTTTTTATTCTTTTTTTTTTTTTTTTGTTGTTTTTTTTTTTACCTTTTAAGAGCAACTTTTTGGTCTTAATATAATTAATAGGTTTTTCTAGATTGTCCAAATATTTTCTCCGCTAG
>Ga0126338_10003247_pt1 | contig 11365 bp, 8 predicted proteins | sample OrbCmetagenome_2_FD_92529 | JGI IMG/M metagenome (GOLD analysis project Ga0126338, IMG submission 92529) | Coral microbial communities from Petempiche,Puerto Morelos, Mexico - Orbicella C C metagenome | ecosystem: Host-associated > Invertebrates > Cnidaria > Coral | place: Petempiche,Puerto... | reverse complement strand
TGCGTCGTCGATTCAAAGCGACAGCATGTGTGCAGGTCATCAGACTAGTGTTCAACAAGTATTGGAGATGCTGAAAAAGAGGCAGCCTGTAGATGCGGGTAAATAATCCATTAGTGTTCGGCAATCTTTGAGAGACTATTATAATCTCCGAAAGTCATCGGGTCGTCTTCGGATCATTTATGCAATCGACTTATCTTCGGAGTAAATTTTTACGGGCGGAATAAAAAGTAAATAGTAATTCCCTCTGCCTAAACAAGTCAGAAATCAATAATAAAACTGTAGAGTAAATGTTTTTATTTGACTCAATCCAGGATCAAAGTCTTCCGTTAATAAAATATCTGACTTGGACGGTGCAAGGACAAACGTAGGAGCAAGTCGTATTGGGGCCATGGTGGCGGAGGAGGTTCAAAACCAACAGACACAAGACAAGTATGTCACATGTCATATGACTGAGAAAATTACTTCATTGTGATTGACTGAGAGGAGGCCAATTTATCGTTTATTTTTTTTGCACTGCAGTGCAAATTAACGCGCGCGCGTTCGTGATTTTCTCAGTCATATGATAAATGAGTAATCGTATGATGGCTGGAACAATTAGGATTTACGCTACTCGTGATACTTGAAAACTCGTGCAATTGTGAGAAAATTATATCACTGGTAGTGTGAATCCGTAATTGCACTCGCATTCATACGATTACCTATACTGTATCATTATTGTCATTCGACTCACGTGGACCTGTTTATATCTGAGGAGGCATCTGTATGGGATTTACTTTCTATAAAGGGTCACCGGCACGGTGTAAGCAGTCCCCTCATGTAAGGGGATACGTGCTTTCTGTAAGGGGTAAGCTTCTGTTAGGGTGCAGAGGGCTGCTACAAGGGTCGCCTTCCATAATAGGACACCAACCCTGCCTTGTACGGGGGATGCCTTCCTCCTTTATCTGTTAATTTGTCGCCAAGTTTTAATAGAGCCATAGTAAGTACTTTAATGAACTAGCTTTTTTGGTTGGTGTGGGGGACGCGGTGGCCTCATGGTTAGCGCGCTGATCTCTGGATCGAGCGGTCCGGACTCGAGCCCTGGCCGGGGACATTGTGTTGTTCTTACTCTCACAGTGCCTATCTCCACCCGCGTGTTTAAATGAGTACCGGCGAATTTAATGCTGGGGGTGACCCTACATGGACTAGCATTCCATTCAGGGGGTAGAAGAAATACTCCTAGCCACTTCGTGCGACAGAAACTAGGATAAGCTCCAGCCTGATGGGCCACTGGCCTGACGGAGACATTTGTTCTCTCTGTATTGAGAAGTATTGGCTACTTTTTAATTTTTGGGACGTTTATTGATACCGCCTTTGGCTCCACCATCAACTTGCAAAAAAAGACGTAGACCAGTATTTTCGCAATATAATACACTCTTGTTTTTATAAGATGGTCTAACGTTTGAGTGGAGGCTGAACGTTCTTCAAAGAACACAGCTCTAATATTTCTCGAGATATTCTTGATTCAGTGTTTTACTGTTTTCGTGGAACTACTAATGATGTCATCACTTTCCTCATTTGCATAATACAAAAACGTAAACATGTCTTAAACAAAAGAGGATGTTCCAAAAAGGAAAAAGCCATTCTTCTTTATTTTGAAAAGCCTTTGAAATAAGCAGCAATTATTTGTTACTTCATAGGCACTTTTAAGATGTTCTGAAAGTTACACGGTATAATATTTCAATAAATCAAAGTGGACGTGACTAGGAAATTTATCAAAGTTGGTTGTTTGCCTGGTATGGTATCGAGTTGCTTGTCACATGCTTGTGGGACGTGCTCTGATGCCACGAACAAGATTTGTCCACATGTCGCCCCAACCAACTATTGCTAAATTTGGCTTTGCAAAAAGCATTTAACACGGAGGCTCACTGCCTTTATTTATACTACTCATTAAAGGAAAAAAATGAGCAAGATAAAAACGTTCTTTACTAACTCAAAGCCTAGGATAGTATGTTTTTACAATGTTGGCTAATCTTAGTCTCAATGTTCTTACAAAAAAGGTTCTTTTATTAAAAAGACGGTTTATCACTCGGGCTTTTCCAGTCTTTTTTTCCACTTGGTTTTGTTTCTTTAATTTTTAGGCAAGCCCAGTTCGGAATGAAAACCAATACGACTAACAGATCAAATGAGGACCTCTCATTAAACATGGATATTTCGGGTGGAGGTGTAACTACGATAAATATAGACGATATTTCACCCAACACGCCCAGTGGCTCGAGAACCGCGACGGCGAGGGGACTGGGCTCTCGTGCGGGGGGCGCTGGTGTGGATAGTCAGCAGCAATTATCGCAGGCGCATCTGTTGGAGCAGTTGATTGGAATGCAGAATGCAATCGAGTCTATGGAAACTCCCATGGAGCAAAGCGAGGAGACAATGTCGGTATTCATGAATATGCTTGAAGCGGATGCTGGACTCGGGGGGGATTTCGAGGGTTTATCGTAACAAAGATGGAAGGAAAGTTATCAATGCGTTTTATTTCCTTTTCACGAAGACTGATGCAGGTGGCCAGTGGTTTTGTTTCATCTCTAGTGAAAGAGTGGATTTTAAGAAAAGACGGAAAGGAGCTAAATAGTTTATGTTTATATCACTAACAGTCTTCAATGCCATTGCTCATCTAAGATCATACAAGGTGGAGACAACAATTTGATTTGAGTCAAATGAACAGAGTTGCCTTGACAGCGTTACGTTACGTTACGTGTTGAGGCTTTGCCTCCGCGTCCATCGGCTCGTGAAACCACTGTACTTAGTGTCCCTCTTTCTTCCCTCCATTCGTTCCTTTTAATCATCCAGACTTCTTTCAGGACGAGCCTTCTTTGTTTGTTTGTTTCTGTCCTTATAAGTTTCGGCTAAAAGGATGTGCGCTGGTTTACGCAACAAAATTATTTTTACAGTGTATATAATTTGTATATAGTTTTGAGATTAACTTCCAGTTACCACGTGCTATGCAAATGGCAATAATGAAAATGAACTTGATACGATAATATCTAGGCAAATTTAGTTTAAAGGCTTATCAAATAAGTTATGTCAAAGTTAAAGGTAAGTTTACAACACCTTCATATATTTCTTTTCATGTTATTTTATCTACAAGGACAGTATTTTTGTCGGTGAGGCGTTACTGAAGACGCCTGCCATCCGTAAAGACGTATAGACGAATGTTCATACGAAGCTGCGATGTGCTGTGTAACTCGCAAGGCATAGTAGCAAGTGGAAGCTCACGGCTTTCGTCTCCAAACACTGGTTTGGTCTTCAGTCATCTTTCCGAGATTGTGAAAGGTTGATTTGCAGGAAACTTAAGACGTTCTTTAAGTGCAAATCACGAGAACGCTTTTCTTTGTAATAGTAAGAACAAATGAATATTTTAACTTCACGTTGTTTTGATAGAAAGTCAGTTCAGTGAAAAGTTTTATTGATGTAGCTGTTGATTTAGGTACGACGTTTTCTTTATAGCCAGCGTCACTAATATGTTCAAGAATTAGAAGTAGGATGTAAGGACGAGACGAGAAAAACAAGAAGAAACTTAATAAACAGTTCTGCCGATACGTATGCTTTGTGCTCCCAAAAGGGATAATTACGAAGAATGAACTATTTACGGACAATTGATTCTGGAAGAAAATTTATGAATATCCTGTTCAGTAAACTGAGGTGTAGTGTTGAGTATACATTTTAACTTGACAGAGAGAAGGGTTGGGGGTGGGGATGGGCGTGGGGATGGGGTGGGGATGGGCGTGGGGATGGGGTGGGGAAGGTAAATTCCCCACAGAGCAAGTAAAAGGAAGTTCATTGGTGGAAGGAATTCATTGAAGAACTGTTAAGTTTTCTTATTCATAAAAGTTCGTCAAAGAGTGGAAGTGGATATAAATAAAAAGGTAAAAAGCAAAACAGTACATTTACGAACAATTAAATACAAATTCTATATCTGCTGTGTTTTCCCTTGTGTGTGTACCTATCTTGCTTGGCCCTTCCTACAATGTTTTCAACCGTTTTATGCTTACGATCATCTATCACCATCACCACTACTATCACCGCCATTATCATTATCATCAATATCACTCCTGGCTACACACGTGACTCAAAAGCATTAAGACAACACCGGACATTGCAGTTAGTAAGTCGGCGTCCATATTACGCCAGAGAGATTTGGAAATGGAGCTTTATTTGTACGGTTAGGCCTACCGTCTTCTCTAATCTGTCGCGAAACGGAGCTTTGCCAAAACGGTTTTCAAACCGGAGGAATTGAAAACGCCGGCTTTTCGTTTTCGTGTGGACGGAAATCATTTTGAAAACGCAGCTTTTCGCAAACGATGGCGTCACGATAATCATGTGATTTCAATGGCCGAGTTTTCCTCAAACACAAATCCAAAGTGACCGGTGATTGTTACGTTTTAAATTCCTCCGGCGTAATGTGGACGGAAATATTCGATGTGTTTTCAGAGTGCAATTTTTCCAAATGTGACCTATTTTTTTAAGTGTGATTTATTTTTCGTAGTGTGCCCTTTTTTTCCACGTGTGTCCCATTCTTACAAGTGTGACCCTTTCCAAGTGTGACCCATTTTTCCAAGTGTGACCCTTTTTTTCAAGTGTGACCCATTTTTCCAAGTGTGACCCTTTTTTCCTAGTGTGTTCCACTTCTCTACGTGTGACCAATTTATAGAAGTGTGACCCTTTTATCTAAGAATGACCCATTTTTCCAAGTATGACCCATTTTCCAAAGTGTAAACCTTTTTTAAGTGTGACCCATTTTTTCAAGCGTGAACCTTTTTTCCAAGTTTGAGCAATTTTTCCGAGTGTGACACATTTTTCTGAGTGGGTTCCCTTTTCTCGAAGTGTGACCAAATTTTCCAAGTGTAATCCATTTTTGCAAATGTGAACGCCTTTTTTCCCTCAAGTTTGACCAATTTTTCCGAGTGCAATCAATATTTCCAAGTGTGACTCACTTTTCGAAAAGTGACAAATTTTTCCAAGTGTGTCCCCTTTTTGTGAAGTATGACTTATTTTTACAGGTGTGACCCGATTTTCTAAGTGTGACCCATTTTTTCAAGTGTGACCCATTTCTCTAAGTGTGACCCATTTTTCCAAGTGTGACCCATTTTGCAAGTGTGACCTATTTTTCGAAGTTTTACCTTTTTTTCCAAGTGTGACCAATTTTTCTAAGTGTGACTAAGTGCTACCCTTTGTTCCAAGTGTGACTCTTTTTTCAAGAGAGATCCGGTTTTGCAAGTGTGACCAATTTTTCCAAGTGTGACCTTTTTTTCAAGTGAGACTCATTTTTCCAAGTGTAACACATTTTTTCAAATGTGACCCTTTTAAACTTAGTGTGTCTTATTTTAACAAGTTTGACTCAATTTTAAAAGTGTCATCCTTCTATCCAATTGTGACCCATTTCTCGATGTGTAAACCTTTTTTTAAGTGTGACCCATTTTTGCAGGTGTGACCCATTTTTTCAAGTGTAACCCTTTTTTCCAAGTGTGACCCATTTTGCAAGTGTGACCTATTTTTCGAGGTTTAACCATTTTTTCCGAGTGTGACCCATTTTTCCAAATGTGACCTATTTTTTACGTGTGATTTTTTTGTAGTGTGCTTTTTTCACGTGTCTCCCTTTTGACAAGTTTGACCCTTTTTCCAAGTGTGACCCATTTTTCCAAATGTGACCCTGTTTCTTAAGTGTGATCCATTGTTTCAAGTGTGAGCCGTTTTTTAAAGTTTAACCCTTGTTTTAAGTGTGACCCTTTTTTCCATGTGTGACCCATTTTTGCAGGTGTGGACCCCTTTTTGCAAGTGTGACTCATTCTTGCAAGTGTAACCCATTTTTTTAAGTGTGACCCTCTTTTCAAGTGTAACCATTTTTCCAAGTGTGACCCTTTCTTCCCTAGTGTTTTCCAGTTTCCCAAGTCTGACCAATTCTTAGGAATGTGATCCTTTTATGCAAGAGTGACCCGTTTTTCCAATTGTGCCCCATTTTTCAAAGTGTAAACCTTTTTAAGGGTTGACCCATTTTTGCACTTGTAACCCATTTTTAAGTGTGAACCTGTTTTCCAAGTTTGAGCAATTTTTCCGAGTGTGCCACATCTTTCTAAGTGCCCCCCTTTTTTTCGAAGTGTGACCCATTTTTTCAAGTGTGACCCATTTTTCGAAGTTTAAACCTTTTTTAAGTATGACCCATTTTTCCAAGTGTGATCCATTTTGCAAGTGTGACTTTTTTCGAAGTTTAACTATTTTTTCCGAGTGTGACCTATTTTTGCAAATGTGACTCATTTTTCGTAGTGTGTCCCATTTTTACAAGTTTGACCGAATTTTGCAAGTGTGACCCTTTTTCCAAGTGTGACCCATTTTTCTAAATGTGACCCTGTTTTTCAAGTGAGATCAATTTTTTCAACTTTGACCCATTTTTTTAAGTTTAACCCTTTTTTAAGTGTGACCCATGATTCTAAGTTTGTCCCTTTTTTCCTAGTGTGTCTAATTTTTCGAAGTGTGACCGATTTTTAAAGGTGTGACCCTTTTATCCAAGTGTGACCCATTTTTCCAAGTTTGACCGATTATTCAAAGTTTAAACCTGTTTTTAAGTGTGACCCATTTTTGTATGTGTGACCCATTTTTGCAAGTGTGAACCATTTTTCCAAATGTGACTTCTTTTTTCCAAGTGTGACCCATTTTTCCAAGTGTTACCCTTTGTTGCAAGTGTGAGTCTTTTCCAAGTGTGGTCCGTTTTTGCAAGTGTGACCTCCTTTCCTAGGTGTGACCCATTTTCTAAATGTGACCCATTTTTTCAAGTGTGACCCATTTTTCCATCTGTGTCCCCTTTTTTCCAAGTGTGACCCATTTTTTCACATGTGACCCATGTTCCTTAGTGTAACGCATCTTTCTCAAACTCATTAATAAGTCATCAAGTTTAAACGAAGGAAATCATGACCGTGACGGTGTTTGGATATTTGATCTCAATTAGCACAGATTTTTACGATTTTAATTCTCTGTTTTTTCCTTAGTTTTAGTTTCGATTGAGAAGATATATCAAACACTCAAGACAGTGTTTGACCACATTTCCAAACACCTCGAAGCTCGTCAAAAATTCTCCGCTATACGTCATATTTTCAACTCTCTACTCGGTGTTTGGGAATGTGGTCAAACACTGCCTTGAGTGTTTGATATGTTACTTTTAAGTGCGACCAATTTCTCCAAGTGTGACTCATTTTTGCTGGTGTGGCCCTGTTTTTCAAGTGTGGTCCATTTTTTCAAGTGTGACCCATTTTTCGAAGTTTAACCCTTTGTCTCAAGTGTGACCTTTTTTCCAAGTGTGACCAATGTTTGCACGTGTGACCCATTTTTTGCAAGTGTGAACCCAATTTTTTCCAAGTTTGACCAATTTTTCCAGGTGTGACCCATTCTTCCAATATGACCCAGTTTTCGAAGTGTGACACTTTTTTCTGAGCGTGTCCTCTTTTTTCGAAGTGTGACCAATTTTTGCAAGTGTGACCCGTTTTTCCAAGTGTGACCCATTTTTCGAATTTTAAAACTTTTTTAAGTCTGACCCATTTTTGCAAGTGTGACCCATTTTTCCAAATGTGACCTATTTTTTGAAGTTCAACCATTTTTCCGATTGTGACCCTTTTTTCCTAGTGCGTCCCATTTTAACACGTTTGACCCATTTTTAAAAGTGTGACCCTTTTATGCAAGTGTGACCCATTTTTCCAAATGTGACCTATTTTTCCAAGAGTGACCCATTTTTCCAAGTGTGACCCATTTTTCTAAGTGTGACTCATTTTGCAGGTGTAACCTATTTTTCGAAGTTTTACCATTTTTTCCGAGTGTGACCCAGTTTTTCAAGTGTGACCCATTTTTCCAAATGTGACCTATTTTTCCAAGTGTAATCTTTTTTTAAGTGTGACCCATTTTGCCACGTGTGCCCCTATTTCCTTTTGTGATTTATTTTCGTAGTGTGCTTTTTTCCACGTGTGTCCCATTTTTTTTAGTGTGACCCGTTTATCCATGTATGCTTCATTTTTCCAAGTGTGACCGATTTTTTAAAGTTTAAACCTTTTTTTGAGTGTGACCCATTTTTGCACGTATGACCCATTTTTGTAAGTGTGACCCATTTTTGCAAGTGTGACCTATTTTTCGGAGTTCAACTATTTTTTCCAAGTGTGACCCTTCTTTTGTAGTGTCCCTTTTTTTCTAAGTGCGACCCCTTTTATCCAGGTTGACCCGTTTTTCAAGTGTTTTTCATTTTTTTAAGTGTTACCCATGTTCCAAGTGTGACCCATTTTTACAAGTGTGACCTGTTTTTGATGTTTAACCATTTTTTCCAAGTGTGATCTATTTTTCCAAGTGTGACCCGTGTTTCCAAGTGTTACCAATTGTTCCAAGTGTGACCTATTTTTCGAAGTTTAACCATTTTTTCCAAGTATTACTTATATTTCCAAGTGTGCCTTTTTTCCAAGTGTGACCCCTTTTTTCCAAATGTGACCCTTTTTTCCCAGTGTTACCCATTTTTCCAAGTGTGACTCATTTTTCCAAGTGTGACCCGTTTTCCCTAGTGAGGTCCATTTTTCTAAGTGTGACCCATTTTTCCAAATGTGACCTAGTTTTTCAATTGTGGCCCATTTATCCAAGTGTGTCCCTTTTTTTATCCATGACCAGACTAATGACCAGATTTTTTGCAAATAAACAAAACCGATTTTAAGGCCTGTTTATATTTATTGACGTTGCCATGGTTACTGCATGTACGTCAGCTTAACTATCAAAAGGCGAAGTTTGTATTGTTAACTTACTTGCTGCATTTTTCGTGACCAAAGGATGAAGGGTTTTAGAGAAAAAGGTGAATGAAACACAGGTATCAAAAACTGTGTTCAGCAACCTTAAGCTGCCCACATCTCTAATATCAGTAGCAGGCCTTTAGCCAGAATTTGAAAATGTGCTATAGGGCCTGCTCGAATCAGCAATTTATAGGGCAATATATGAAAACTAAAACTATTTTCTTTAGAAAGTGGCCGTCCCCAGGACGCCTGGGCACCATCAAGGATTCAATGATTTATTAAAGTGCTTCTTTCAACAGTTTGAAGATGATTCATGGTGATAGAGCAGTTCGCAAAGGATTGGGATAGAGCATCTCTGTTTCATCGCAGCAGGTGAATACACTTTCTTTTATAGTGTTCCAAAACAAGTTTATCTCTATTGAACTGAGTTGAGAGTCTAAAAAATCACGCGCCAGCTCAGTAGTCTCCTTCACAGCTGTTTGTAACTTGTGTCCTCGTGCGATGATTCTTTCCAGAGCGAATGGTGAAGTGCTGTGTGATGACCCAAATAACAGCCGAAGAAGAGACTTTACATCCGCAAACTCAACCACTTGAATAATAATTATTGATGTCTACTGTTCGGAACAGTAATTTAGTGCATTAAGTTTATTTATAGTTACACCAACGAACCATTACTTTTAATCACCCTGAGTAATACAACCAACCCTTCAAACTTAAGTTGGTGATATTCCGTCTTTGACTGGAGCAGGTATAAGGTGCATCTGGTTCTATATGTAGGATAACCTTTCACTCCATATAAAACAGACCCTATAGCAAGGTTTAACTTCATAAATCGATCTCTCATTACTATTTGTCAGCACTTAGCAAATATTTTTCCTTAAAGTACAATTGATAATAATTTTATGTTTTACCTGCAACAATAATGCAGTTTGTCAGCTGCCAGAAATTTCGGACTGTGATTCTGGTCACTTCGTAAATTTTATAATATTGTCATCTCCAATAACAAGCAAAAAGGGATTGATTTTTCTTGTTCAAACAGTGTTATGGATGACTGATTTCATTCACAATGGAACAATTAACTAACAACAAGATTGGAAAGGACCTCATCTCTATCATAGCAAACGGTGAGTATGTCTGCGAGTTTCAGTCTTGTTAGTAGAATATACATCTAAATATATCCTAGTAAGGGCCTGTACTGCTTAAATTCTTATCTTCTTCCATATTTTTCTTGGAAACTATTTAAACTTTATAAAGCGGACAATAAACCGTGATTGGAGAGCCAATCATTTTCTCTATAAAGTCAAAGGCTATCCCTAGTACTGGAACAATTATACTTGTCGTCGTTCCTTGGGTAAGCAAGTAAATCAGGGTTTTTGATGAAACTGGATTCAAAATTTCTTGATAACTTTCCAGAAATTATCTGTGAATCCATAGTTGTAAAAACTCAGGTAGCCAAATTGATTGACAGTAAGACCTTCAACTTCGATATCTTTCACTCGTGCATATAGCAGGGTTCTCCCGAAAATTTGAATTACATAGAAGGAGAATGTTTTGTAGCAATTTCAGAGCCTCCAGAGCAAACAAAGACAGACCATTTATTTGGATTTTTATCAGACACACATGTAGAACTTTTCTAATGCCAAAATCATCTTATCTTTAGAAATGTACCTTACTGAACACTTTAACTAGAAGTTAACCATGAAATTTGGTTGAGAGATATTGTCTAGATGGGCCAGAAAATTCTCATACAATTGGATTAAAGAGCTTAGAGCTCGAGAATTCTGTCACTTGATATTGCGCCCGAGTTAAAGAGATTTTAGCAATCGAAACATGATTTTTAAATTGGTGTCTTGGGAAGGTATCAAATTCGCAAAACTACACAAGGCGTTGGGTCACGCTGAAATAAAATAGCCGTATAGACCAAAATGCCAAGATATTGCTTTAATTGTTTTGCGAAACTGTTCTTGAAATGTTACGTATGGATGTTCTTTGATAAATTTTGGAACTGTTAAAGTACACGTGAAGATTGCACAAATATCACCAATTCTAGTCAATAATAAATATTAACCTTCGCATGGGTTTTAATTTCACCTAGCCAATATTCGTGTTTCTTGTAACTGGGGGAATAATGCATTGTAATCTTTTGTGATAAAACAGCATCTACAGAAAATGCTTCACAACTTACTTTATATGTGATTTTTCCCTCTAGATTGAAAGACAAACATAGAAAGCTCAGTGGACGGGAACTACCAAAGATTGAAGCAACGCAAAGCAGGCAGAGATTGAAATAAAATGACATTCGGCAGGAAATTTCTTGGAATAAATACTCTGCCTTTTCAGTGGACGAGAAAAAAAAGTCTAAAAAATTGCCTTGAATTAAAAATCTGCGCTTTAACACCGTATGATGATGATGTTAACTGACTGCCTAGCTCCGCTAGCCCCTATGGTTATTCCAGGCAGCTAGTACTCCAATTTTTACTTTTATAATATTTTCATTGAAATTGTAATTTTTTCTTTAGCAAGAGTGGGTACAAATAAAGATTGATTTTTATTATTATTATTATTATTATTATTATTATTAT
>Ga0126338_10003246_pt1 | contig 11370 bp, 9 predicted proteins | sample OrbCmetagenome_2_FD_92529 | JGI IMG/M metagenome (GOLD analysis project Ga0126338, IMG submission 92529) | Coral microbial communities from Petempiche,Puerto Morelos, Mexico - Orbicella C C metagenome | ecosystem: Host-associated > Invertebrates > Cnidaria > Coral | place: Petempiche,Puerto... | reverse complement strand
TTTTTTTTTTTTTTTTTTTTTTTTTTTTTGCTTCCTCTTCTTTTTTCTTTTTCTTTATATGTAATAGAAGGCCAAAGCTTAATAAACAAATAAATAAATATGCTGGAATGCTTCACAAATATCTTAATATAAACCAAATTCCGAGAGATAAGGCGAGTACGTTATATCCACATGTTTTTGATATTTTATTACGTCTTTCTTGATGAAGTAACGCTAAAGGTCATTTAGGACTCGGTGCTCCACTAGCGATTTCTCCTCACAATATCGAGGCAGTGTCCAGCTAGCAGGTGGCGAGAACAATGAAAACGATCAGCAAAAATAACCCGCAAACAAGAAAACAGTTTCCGAAACATTGTTGTGGAAAATCACCTTTTCGAACAAATTTACGTGATTTGCGCGTATTCGCAATAAATATGGTGTAAGCAAATTTTGTTCCCTTGAGGTAAAAATGATTCTGAGTTTTTTTCAGAATTATCGCCTTGCTTCTTCCATTTGCGCATCAAGAAAAAATTTTCACAAACAATGTTTCTGCAACAATGTTCCTTAACGTTGCATCGCGTTTTCAAAACTAACCGTTGAAAGAAATACGTAGAATCAAATACCAGAATTATTATTCCGAGCTGCGGGCGCTGGAAGGGTTTTCAAATTACATTTGGTTGATGGTGATTTCGCGAAATGAAATGCGGAAACAAATTCAGCAGAGGAAATTGCCCGAAGCAAGCAGATAAAGAGAATTATCACGCAAGCAAATGTGTAATGTAGGTCATTAAAAGTGTATAGTTCAGCGAAGCAATTTCCTATATATCTAAAGTAAGCTAACAATGAATTTTTACCTGAAAAGCTTCTACAGGTAACTCTATTGTAAGTTGCATCACTGAAGTAAAAAATTACCAAGGCAAATCAGAAACCCTCTATGATTCTGATTATTCAAGATGCCACGAAGCCGGAATATGGAAAATTTCTGTTGTTTGATTTCAATGCTTAATAGAAAAGCGCTGAGTTGATCTCTTCTACTGTAATCTCCGTGGTACATTTTTTTTAGAAGTTCACTCAGTTTTTAAATAAATACAAATCGAGTTCTTGTAGTGTTTAGGTTTATTTAATACTAGCTGACAGCATCCGCCATCAAATATTTGACTAAAGTGTTTTCTCTTTCAACGATTCATTGATCCGAATCATTTCTCAGAGTGATTTTCAAATTCTTGTCGCCAAACATTTCCCGGCTTCACAAATTTTCTAGTTATAATTCCTTCACTCCGCTTATGACAACAACAGTACTTATTTTAAAATCTTAAAATTCTGAGATCTAACTGGAGGTCACTGGAGAACCTGCAGCTGGAAAGATTTGAACCAATAAATATTACAATTCTAAATTTAGATCGATAGGGGAGTTGTCCAGGGCGAAAAATTTATGTTCAACTCGGCCATTCGGTTTAACTTTAACGACACGAAAACCTTGACTTTCTACTTCATCTGACTTTCCCAAAGAACTCGTTTGAATGATCTCTAATTCTTTGTCCTTCCCGACGCCATTCAAGAAACCGGCGAAAACGTATTTCGCGTTGGCTTCAACAAGTTTCGGGGCGATTTCTTGTCTGTCGCTAGAATCAATGTTTCCCAAATCGTTCTCTTCGTCAATGGATTTTCTAAACCAGGGTATAGTTTGTAAAATAATTATTTGCTTGGGTGGGTTCACCTGGGATTCCAACAGCTTTGATTCCAGCCATTCTTGTTGTTCTGCCTTCAAATTTTCCGTCTCGGCGCTGGAGTGTTTGTAAAACGCCGTGTTCACGGCTAAAAATTGAACACCCTCTACCCAAAAAGCAAACCAGTCATCGCCAAAGGTATTACGATATGTCTCAAGGCTACCTAAGGTCGGTGGATCACCGCAGTCAGTCGGACCACAGACACACACAACCGGAATTTCCGCGCTTAAATTCTCAAACGCGGACTTAAAACTCTCTAGCTGTGGAAAATATTCTTTCTCGTTCGGCTTCGCATTTGTATAATTTCCCTGCACCAGTAAAAACCTCGGTTTAGGTTTCATGTTGTTAAGAGCGCTCACGATTTTTTCCATGGTACGTTTTTCAGTCTCGCTGCTTTCTTCCGGGTGCGCGGCCGAGCCGAACTTCGGAGCAACAACTTGAACGAAATGAAACATTTCTTTGCAGGTACCTTCACGGTATCTTGTAAATACAGGTAGCTTGTAATCTTTGGCTTTCAAAATTCGACTTTCCTCAGGAGTCTTTCCCGCTCTGCTCGCTTGATTCATTACCAACGCGTCAGGATGAATTTCCAAATTTAAGCCTAAGTTATCCGGACGAAGCATCTTCGTGTTCGACCGCCGCCGCTGGTTCGCAAAATTATGTCGTATAGTTTTTCTCCAATTCACAATATGAAACATATGGCTTTCGACACATGCGTACACTGTAATATGCAAATCCGTAGACTGATTAGCCTGTGTTTTGCAAAGATGTCAAACGTATGATTTAAATAATACGAAATACAACAAACCTACTCCCGCAAAGAAGGCTTATTTGAATAAGAAGGGCCCACCTTAAGCTCCCTGTTTAAAGCGAAATTTTTCTACATTTGAACTTTTTTTTTGTATGTACACGGTAGGTATACGTATACTTGAGAAACGTGAAAAACTATCAGGACAAACGTCAATTATAAAGTCAAAATATTTGGAATGACAGTTTGGTTATTATATTCAAAATGATATGGAATTTAAAATGTCAATCATTTTGAGAACAGTTTTAAATATTTTAATATATACAGTTGAAAATCAGCCATTCATTATGCTTCAGTTAAAAATTATCGGAAAGAACTCTCATCTTGTTTCATAGATAGTGCTTTACGGGTGCTGCAAGGCATTGACCACACTACGTCGGAGAAACTTGAAATCGTAAATTTATCTCTACGGTTAAGCCTACCGTCCACACTAATCCGTCAAGAAAACGGAGCTTTTCAACAACGCTCTTCAAACCGGAGGAATTTGAAAACGCCGGCGTTTCTTATTTAGTTTAAAAACTGAGATTTCTGAAAACGACGTATAGTCACGATAATCATCACTGAATCATGTGATTTCCCAGACCGAGTTTTCCGCAAACACGAATCCAAAATGACCGTTACGGTGATTGTTGCATTTTTTAAAAAATTCCTCCGACGTAGTGTGGACAGAAAAACATTCGATGCGTTTTCCATTTTCCATTTTCAAATCTCTCCGGTGTAGTGTGGATGGGGTGTAAGAAACGAAATGCAAAAAATATTGACACGAGGTGGCTCATTCTTGCCGGAAAACACAAGAAACATCGGAAAACATGAGTACCAGTATTTTTGCATATATAAACAACAGTCTCCATTTGGCGAGAAAAGATGCTCGGAAAACTGTTCGCTTCTTGGAACAAATAATGTCGGCGAACATTTATCCGAGCATATTTTCGCGCCAAATGGAGACTATCGTGTTTATTATCCTTCAATTACTTTTTGCAACACGCGCAGTTTTAAAAATTGAACAATATCGCTCTCATAGATTTTCCAGTTTTAGCTGGGACTTATTCAGTCACGTGATGCGTTTAGACCAATCGCGCGAGAGCGAAAATTTTTGATGGATTATAATCAATAAGAGGAAATCCTTAATTGCAGAAGAGTTGAAAAAAGAACTGCATCAAGGTCATATGCTTTTTAATGAAATGACAAACGAATTTCCAATATGGAAAAAAAAACAAGTCAACTGAATTAAAATATTGTTCACGCCGTGGAAAAATCAAGTTCTGAGTACAGTGAACCTAACGCAAGATCACTTTATAGTTTGTTTGGGAGGAAACAAAAGCACTTATATGTTTCCATGTCTCACTCCTTTTTGGTTTTGATATCATCCTTTTTACAGAACACACGACACAGGCATCGACATGCCAAACGTATCACCATCACAACCATGACAACCACAGCAACAAGAAAAGCCATGACGTCAAGTAAGTAGAACTGATACCAAGGGATGTTGAACACTTGAGCTCTGAGGTGCAGGGCTCCACCATGTCTGAGTACATACTCTATCCAGTCACAGATTTCTTGAAGAGGTGTTTGTCGACGATCCTTTAACAGGCCAGAGATGTGCATTGCTTTGCTCTTAAACCTAAAGATCGCAGAAAGTTTCAAGATACTCATCCCTTACTTATCCTAACGTGTAGTTAGGCAAATAATTTGGGCAATGTTGTCCGAATGTCGACACTAAAGTAGACAAGTAATCGATACAGCTACCTTGGTTTATCAATAACACGCTCGATTGTCTCAAACAATTGTTGGGCATTAATGCTTTTATAATTCACAGCTAACCCAAGGCCAACATGTTCTGCTTTCTTTGCATTACTTTGCTGGTCTATGTACAACGGAAACGCCACCACAGGGACACTATGATACGCCGACTCGTAAAGACTGCTGTGTCCCACATGGGAGACAAAAGCTTTGATGTCCTTGTGAGCCAAAAGATCACTCTGAGGTAACCAGTCAACTGCTCTGATGTTTTTACTAAGGAATGATGGAATGTAACCTGCAGGAGAAGAGAGAGAATGGTGTCAACGATGTTGCTCACTCTAATGAAGGCCATGAGATGCAAACTGACATCTTTAATTATTGATTATTGCAAGTAGCTCCTATGCTTTACTCACTATTTTAATTACCTTTAATTCTCCACACAACTCGCTGTTTCAGTTTCCCAAACGCTGTAGTTAACATGTCTACCACCGGCTTTTGGAGATTTGAAGCCACGTTTGATCCAAAAGAAACGATGATAAAACCATGGCCCCCTGAATTACTGACAAATTCTTCTAAATCAGGAGGGAGAGGCTTAGGATCTTTGACATTCGGCGATCCAACCATAACATTGCCTGTTGAATATACCCCCAACAGAAACATTAAAACTATAATGATTCATAATTACTCATTTTGAACAATGCCCTCTGTCTCCACCCTCTTAACAGTTTGGCCCTCCCATCTCCAACCTCCCAACAGTGTGTCCCCTGTCTCTACCCCCCTAACAGTGTGTTCCCCACATCTCCACCCTCATAACTTCCCTTTCTCTTACCTGGCAACAGAGGTTGTGCGCATTCCAAGGCAAAATCTGCTGTACTGATAACAAGTTCAGCATTACCAAGAGCTCCCTGGAAGGTTCTTTCTGAGTTAATGTTATAACTGACTTTCACTGCATTCATTGGTCTGTAATACACAAGATACATGAACAGCTTTACTCCGAAGTACGCTCCCAAATTCATCACACGTTCCATAAAATTCATTTTATCGGAAAATCCTGTTAAGAGCATTGGAACATAAGGTACAGGCATTGGTACCATGTGGATAAACACAAAATCTGCAGTTAATGGAAGAGGCAGAATTTCCACTCTTGGAATGTCAAAGCGTTCACCAAACATTGTTGCAGGGCAAGCTGCAAGACAGTCATAAACAATGATATCGACACCTCTCAGTTTCTCCTGTAACTCCGTGCTCTGTAAAAAACGTTCACACATGGTAATCTGTACCTCACCCATTTTCGTCATTAACTGTAACTTGCTTCCTTCAGTTTCACGCCGTGCCGCGCCATGTTCAAAGAACTCTGGCTTAGGGTACTTGGTAAATCTTGTGCTCTACTTTCTCACTCGGTTTAATTTTAGCGGTCGAGGGAACAACCAAAAAAGCCTAAAAGGCAGAAACACAACACACTAATTCCCATTACCACTTTACAGGAGCCACTATGCCCTGGGGAGGACTCCATATGAAAAGGTCTTATCGCTTAGGACGAAACGCCATTAAGGTCAGGACGAAACGCCATTAATTTTGGATGTCAAAATATCTTTGAGGGTGCACTCGAAGAAAAAATAATAAAATACGGTAGGTTCGATTTAGGTCGATCCGCTCGAGTCCGGCCTATTACCTCATCAGTTATTGATTTGTTTCACCCTTCTTATCTCTTCCTCATTACTGTGTTTGATATCAGTAACTTGTATTATTGTTTTTAATAAATATTGGATGATCTCTCATTGTAGGCCTTGTATTAATATACCGTGAGCCTTCAGTGGCACAGAAACCAGCAAGCGTGCCGGTAAAGCTGAGTTGAACGCTAATAAAAGCCTAAGCAGTGAGAAAAACACCATTCTTGTTGTTCGTACAGGAACAACTTGGCATGTTCCGATTGTGCTCGGCAACCTTTTGAGCAACTTTTGGCGTTTGAAGCAACTTTTTGCGGTTCTAGCAACCTCGAGCAAGTTTTGAGCAAACTATAGGTTCAGAGGACATATCAAGCTTGAAAAAGTCAACGATTTCATAGAAAACTTCAATTTATGCGAATTCCTTGAATGTTTATCAACTTTTTGAAGTATATAGAACACAAAACCTGTTACTTGACAACGCTTCACAGGCCTATTGTTTTGTTCCATTAGACCATAGTTTATAGAGGAAAATGATTAGGAAGGCCGATAAACATCAAAGAAGCAAACAAACAGGCTAAGATTTATGATGGAACGCCCCTTAGTTGACCCTGCCCATCCTTTGTTTTATGCTCATTGACTATGCATGAATTACATAACCGTTTTGCTTCTATTGGTTAGTTGTATGAGCACACATAACCACCTTTTGTATTTTGGCAGGTTTTGTGCAGGGTCAACTCCAAAGAGCGAACAAAAACATAAAGCGAAGAACTTTGCCAGGTTTCCTAACCATTTCCCTCTGTTAACTATGGTTAGAAGTGAGAGTGTCCTTAAATTTCGCTAAGTTTCAAGCTATTTTCCTTGACCGATGTTAGCTCTTACTGCGAAGAAAGAAAAATAAATCTTTTTATTAACGTTTATACAAACTGAATATCATGAAATTTAAGCAACAGCGTTTGAAATTTAGGTAGCAAGTTATTGGATTTTTGGCAATGTTTTAGAAACGTTTTGACATTCCAGTGAGCAACTTTCCAGCATTTTACGAGAAAAACAGAGATAGGCCTGGGAACGACGTTGTATCGAAATGTGTGCTAGAGTTCTAGTCACGCAATCTTTAGAGTGACGAAAGTAAATAATTCATTTAAATATAATATGGTAATTTAGTACCTTCCTGAGTTGCCTGTTTACAGCCAAGATGGCGTTGTTGTCGTTGCTCCTTCTTTCACTGGCAGTCAACACGGCTTCCTCAGCACGGATTGCTGGCTTCTGGTCAGTCGGAGGGTCACAGTACAGTACTATGAGACAAATAATGGCAGAGCTTGCCTCCAAGGGGCATGAGGTACTGTATGCATCCAAAGTGAATTCTTAGCATACGGGTCACGGGTTAGCGAAGTCAGACTCTACGCACCTTGCTGTCCACAATTCTGACCTTGTCTTAAATTTTCCCCCGTAAATTGTCGAACTTGGGCGAAAAGCTTGTGTAAATTTTATGCCACCCTTCACTGTCCATGTGTCGACGTTTACGTGATCTACCGACCTCTGTACATGATGACCCAACAACTTCACAAGCAAGCGATTTGTACAAACGAGTTAAGCTTAAGTTTTTTAACTTTCTTTTCATGGGTGTTGTGATACCGAGTTACAGAAGTTAAGTGAGATTTCTTTGATATTTTACTGTCGTGACCTACCGACGTGCATTTTAGCACGGCATTAAATTCTTGGGCCCCATTTACATGGTCTCGGGTAGCCGAGACAACCAACCTACTCCCTAAGTTTATATGTGAAAACGTCCGAGTCAAAGTTGACCCCGCATGATTATTCATAACCCTCATTGAATAATCAAATGTGTAGCTAACCCTCTTTCCTTGAGTTTTCCTCGGTCATTCGATCAAAGTGTGTTTTGCGGAGTTAATCTTCACTATCTTTGATACGAATTTCTGCTTTAAATCCTAAACCTAGCCATTTCGTGACAATATAAAATCGCCACGCCGAGAATTGTCTCGGTTGGGCGAGTCAAAGTGTTTATATAAAGAGAAGTTGACCCGCCTGCCGGGGCTACCCTACCTGCCGAGGCGAGACAACTCTCCCACCCGAGTTGTCTCCAGCTCCCCCCGAGACGGGTTCGCGATCCTCTTGTAAACGGTTGGTTGAATTTTGCAAAGAAATGAGTAAAGTTTTTTCCTCGGCTTGGGTAACTTATGGGAAGGGTTGTCTTGGGTAACCGAGACCATATAACTGGGGCCTTAGTCCTTTTTAGTCCCAAAGGGTTCTTTCTTGTTTTGTTGACCGCGCAACGGTCTTGGGAAAAGTATTACGTCACGATCGACGTCTCACGTGACTTCATCGTGAAAACAAACGAATAAAATGGTGGTAATGAGTCGGCAAATCAAAGAAATCGAAGAACCTCCTCATCCAGCGCAATTGACTGCCGCATGACATGAAAATAGTTTTTCCTATTCATTTTTTTCTCTTGTAATAATAATCGCAGTAGAGCGCCAAACTCCTCTGAAGCGACTATGTAGATAGCGGGCAAAGTCAGGATATTTCGTCCCGATGCTAAAGCGGCAGTGTACATAGAAGTGATTTTACCCGTTTTAAAACCGGCTTCCCATGAAGGCCACTTTCTCACAAGGAAATCTGTGGGACATCTGTCCCATGCATAATGGCTCCTATACTGAGCCGGTTTTGCTGATTAGTGTGTTGTGTTTCTGCCTTTTAGGTTGTTTTGGTTGTTCCCTCGTCCATTAAAATTAAACCGAGTGAGAAAGTGGAGCACAAGATTTACCAAGTACCATACAAGTCAGAGTTCTTCGAATATGGCTTGGCGCGACTTGAAATTGAAGGAAGCAAGTTAAATTACGTGCTGAAAATGGGTGAGGTACGGATTACCATGTGTGAACGTTTTTTACAGAGCACGGAGTTACAGGAGGAACTGAAAGGTGTCGATGTCATAGTTTATGACTGTCTTGCAGATTGCCCTGCAACAATGCTCGGTGAACGCTTTGACATTCCAAGAGTGGAAATTCTGCCTCTTCCACTAACCGTACCGTTTGTGTTTAGCCACATGGTACCAATGCCTGTCTCTTATGTGCCACAACTTTTTACGGGATTTTCCGATAAAATGAATTTTATGGAACGTGTAATGAACTTGGGAGCGTACCTCGGAGGAAAGCTGTTCATGTATCTTGTGAATTACAGACCAATGAATGCTCTGAAAGTCAAGTACAACATTAACCCAGAAAGAAGCATCCAGGAAGCTGTTGGTAACGCTGAACTTCTTATCAGTACAGCAGATTTTGCCTTGGAATAGGCACAACCTCTGTTACCAGGTAGGAAGAACGGAAGCAAGGAGGGTGGAGACGGGGGTAACACTGTGGGAGGGTGGAGACGGGGGACACAATATAAGGAGGGTGGAGACAAGGGCGACACTGTAAGGAAAGGTAGACTTTAAGGAGGGTGGAGACGAGGGGCACACTGTAAGGGAAGGTGAGACGGCAGGCAGACTGTAAGGAAGGTGGAGACGCGGGCACACTGTAAGGAGGATGAAGACGGGGAGTACACTGTAAAGAGGGTGGAGACGGGTGGTACTCTTAAAGGTGGGTGCAGACGGGGGTATGCTGTAAGGAGGGTGGAAATAGGGAACACACTGTTCAGGGATATTGAAAATGACAAATTACGAATCGTTACGTTAGTGTTGTCAATGTTTCTGTTGGGATTATATTCAACAGGCAATGTTATGGTTGGACCACCACATGTCAAAGATCCTAAACCTCTCCCTCCTGATTTAGAAGAATTTGTCAGCAGTTCAGGAGGTCATGGTTTCATTATCGTTTCTTTTGGGTCAAACGTGGCTTCAAATCTTGAAAAGCCAGTGGTAGACATGTTAGCTACAGCGTTTGGGAAACTGAAACAGCGAGTTGTGTGGAGAATTAAAGGTAATAGTGAAGTAAAGCACGTTATGAATAATTAATAAAAATTAGTGGCTATCTTGTGGATAAGCACAAGGACAAGCAGAAAAATAGGTCTTCTTATGCTTTTCCTTACTCTTATGTCAAGTGAGAACGCTTTGCGTCCGCCATCTTGGTTTACTGTATCGAGGAGGTATGGAACCGAAAATAAGGCAATTTCTCTTGTCAGCGCATGCGTACGTGCTTATGCTTGTGTTCATTCTCGTCCCCAGAGCCTCCGTTTAAGACAAGTAGCACTGAGGACGAGAATGGCTTGTGTTGTGGGCGTCGCCGCTCGTTATGCTTATGCTTGTGCCTGCCGTAACCAAATTCGCAACTAACCAATCAGAATTCGTGTCTACTGTCCTCAGTGTTATTCTGCAATCAAGTCATTGACCTAATAGGGCTATTACGTCATGGTCACTTTCAAGTAACGTGATTTTTCCGCGAGTCAAATTGAAAAGAGAATTTACGAAAATAATAAGCTCGCAATTTAATTTTGAGCGTTTTTGTTCAGTGACAAAACTATCCGGCCAAAACTGACCTAACGAGCGCTCGTCAACTAACTGGGATGTTTTCCGATAGCCCTGAAACATTTTGTTTCTTAAATGGAACCGGAGTTTCTAGATTTCTCCAATTTTGGGTATGGTAAATACCTAATCGAACATTTTTGATATGCTTCGGTGACATATTAGGCTTGTTTGGTCTCGCCATGGATATTTTGGCTCGACTACGTCTCACTCGCTTGGTATGTCACAGAAGCGTACCAAAAAGATACGATTAGTATAAAACTAAGGAGTCTGATTAAACAAACTTTTACTATGCACAAGTAGTCTGTAGCATTCAAACTGATAACAGTTTATGTAACGTCGCCCAAAAGGTTCAATTCGACAGATTCATTTAATAGTGTTCAATCGAACCCGACCTCGAGTCCACTGGACTGACTGGGGTGAGCAACACAGTTGACACCAGTCTCTCTCTTCTCCTGCAGGTTACATTCCATCATTCCTTGGCAAAAACATCAGAGCAGTGGACTGGTTGCCTCAAAATGATCTTTTGGCTCACAAGAACATCAAAGCTTTTGTCTCCCATGTGGGACACAACAGTCTTTACGAGTCGGCGTATCATGGTGTCCCTGTGGTGGCGTTTCCTTTGTTTATAGACCAGCATACTAATGCAAAGAAAGTAGAACATGTTGGCCTTGGGTTAGCTGTGGATTGGAAAAGCGCTGATGCCCAACAGTTGTTTGAGACAATTGAGCGTGTTATTGATGAGCCAAGGTAGCTGTATTGCTTTCTTGTCCATTACTAGCAGTGGCGGATCCAGACCTTGAGGGGGGGAGGGGGGAGGGGGTGTTTGCTTGCCCTGCCGGCTTTTCCTCCTTCTGCGAGTTTTTGTTTTCTTTTTACCCAACATAAGCGGGGGGGGGGCGGACACTCACCCCCTAACCTCTCCCCGCTCCCTCCACTTCCCCTAGAAAACGCCTCCTCCCCACTCACCAA
>Ga0126338_10003245_pt1 | contig 11372 bp, 7 predicted proteins | sample OrbCmetagenome_2_FD_92529 | JGI IMG/M metagenome (GOLD analysis project Ga0126338, IMG submission 92529) | Coral microbial communities from Petempiche,Puerto Morelos, Mexico - Orbicella C C metagenome | ecosystem: Host-associated > Invertebrates > Cnidaria > Coral | place: Petempiche,Puerto... | reverse complement strand
ATGGCCCTTATTCGGAGTTAAAACGTAATTCTCCCAAAGGGAGAGGTAAAAATTGAGCCATAAAATTACTATAATTTTGATACTGATGAAAATACTAAAATATAACTTACTATTAATATCACACATTTTCCATTGTAAAGACAGTGCAACTACTAATAGATTGACCACAAAAACCTAAAAATATCTGATACGCAGGTCAGTGAGGATATTACCAGTTTTGCTTTTGCCACCAACCACTCTGCCTCAAAGATATATTGATAGATAATGACAAAACCAACCTCTGTCAATTCAATAAACACACCAAAATTCTCTTCAACACCTTACAGTAAATGTCAACTGCCATGATAAATTCAACTTAAGGGTCAACTCGATCCTACTATCATCAAAGTTTTACCCCTTGATTCAGAATTTTTAGGAGTATCACATAGAATTCCACAAGAGATTAAAAATGCTGTTTACCTTTTGCAAATCAAAGAACAAGCGAAGCAGAACCTCACGAACACCGATTACGCATTCAAACTCTACAACCAAACACACCCAGACAAGCCAGGACACCTCCAAAAGAACCCAAATTGATTTTTATCAACCCAGTGAGCAGCAGAAACAGAGCGAGTCGCTTTTTGTGGGCGGCAGCGCACTCGTTCTTAGCTATGCAACTTTTCGTTTTCTTTGAACTTTTTGGAGTGTTACTATACCTTCCTCAAATGGACTCCAAGCTCACAAAAATCTACAACAGTCCCAAGGGCTACTGGAAAGGCATCGCTGCTATTAAAAAATTAGCAGAAGCTGCAAAAGTCTCAGAGGAAACTACCAAGCAATGGTTAATCAAACAGGCTCTGGCAGACGTCGTGCTACATACATTCCTCGCCCTAAAATTCGACGTATCGTCAACCAAACCGGTCCACCAAGCGGACCTTCTTTTTCTGCCACATGACAAGCTGCCTCGTGGCCGCAAAGTTTACAAATACGCGCTGACCGTTGTCGGCGTGGCCAGCCGCTACAAAGAAGCTGATCCTCTGACCTCTAAAGATACTGCTGAAGTTGCGAAAGCTTTTGAGTCGATTTACAAGCGAAGCCCTTTGAAGTAGCCTCAGCTGCTGCAGGTCGACCCTGGGCGTGAGTTCATGGGAAGTGTGACCAAAGAGATGGAAAACCACAATACCACCATTCGTCGTGGGCGCACTGAAATTCACAGAGACCAAGCTATTGTTGATCGTTTCAACTGCACACTGGCCGAGCGCTTGTTCGGTCACCAGTATGCCGTGGAAATGCCCCTGCCTTCTGCCCAGCGGTCGACTGCGTGGGTCAAAAGGCTTCCCGAAGTTGTCAGCGCTCTGAAAAATGAGGTGACCAGTCTTGTCGAAAAAAAAAAAAGCTGTCGCAATCAAAGAGAGGCTGTCACCTCCAAACCCTCTACAAAGTATTCCAGACCTGTTGGATTGAAAGAAAAAAAGGTCCCCGTCGCATAATGTAAGCTATTTGTATCAACCCGGTGAACTTGAAGGCGGGACTAAAAGAGCTACAGACCCAATCTGGTCTTTGAAAGTCTACAATCTTGAATGAGCTGTAACTAAACCGAACGAGCCTGTTTTCTATTATTTGTTTGACGGGCTTAAGCGCGGCTTTGTTGGTTGTGCAGCCAAATACACAGCTTCCGCCTGCTAATGCCGTTCTTTGATATCTTTGTGCCCGTATGCCACTGTGTGCAGGCCGTCATCCGCTATCCAACGCTTAGTTGTATCAAAGGGTGAAAGTGAAACCTTATTCCCATGCATGCCATATATCTCGTGGCCCTCGCTGAGAAGAATGTTCATTCCATGCCACAATTACTTTTTCGCGAAAAGCGCTCCTTGTAGTGCTCGTGCCTAACTTCTTTTCCCACCACATTCTTTTTTACCTCCTTGGCTTTCCTGATATATTTTTGTTCCACCACATTCTTTTTTACCCCCTTGACTATCCTGATATTTTTTTTGTTTTTCTTCCAAGACTGAATACATTTTTTACCTATAGCAACTGCTTCGTTAATCGTCCTTCCTCGCACTCATCTTTTATCTTGTCCTGAACCTTTTTATTTCTGTCACTGTAGAGCAATTGTTCTTTTGGATAGGTGTTTGTGTCATACAAACCAATGTCTTCCACTATATCTTTGTAAACGTCTTCCGTCTGGATATCTAAGAGAAGGCTGTCTGTGTCTGTACTTCGACCCGTACTTAGTTTTCAAGTAATTATAGAGCATGTCGATCATACATCAAGATCTAGAATTGTCATACCTGTGTTAACAGGCTTGTTCAGGAGGAGCAAATGATCATGAAGGGCTGGCCACCAAACGACGTATCTTGTCTGTCTCCCAGCTTCAAAAAATCTTCACATTGACACGGTTTCTCAAGTTCTCCATGTTGCCGAACACTGAGTTGTTCATCAGTTTGTAAAAGTTACTCTGGAAATCGCTTTTTGCTTTCTTTCTTAATTCAGTGTTCGTCCGAATGTATGGCTCCATCCATGGCCAGCGTTCTTGTTCAAACTCGATCGCTCTGTGCATTTTTTTCAAACGTATCCCTTGTTTTAGATGAAACTGCAGGTTCCTGTAGTGTACGACGTAATTTTTTTGTCCTCCAGCGTCAGCACCAGCGTCTCGCTGTTCGGCCGGTCCAATTTCAAGTCCTCCATCAAACGCATTTGGTAAACTGACATCAACTCCTTTTCAATGACGTTTTTCTCGCTCGCAAGTGGGTCAACTGTTGTGTTCTTCGTGCAGTCTTCAGAGTACTCCAGGTCCACCTCTAGTATCCACCCCTCCTTTGAATTTTCGTTCATTTTCATTATTTGTTCTTCTGTGGGCATGACACGCTTCCACTTGAAACCGCGTTTTGGCAGTGGCAAGCTCATAGCCAAGCCGTAAAGGTTGTTCGCATCTAGGTAAATTATATAATTTCTTGGTTTGCCCGGGTCATATCCTTCAGCCAGTGGGTTGTTCGCCTTTGCATAGCGCTTGCTCACTATTGAGAAGCCTCCTCTCATTCCTCTCTCAATGAAAAGGTACATGTCTTGATCTGTCAAGAGCTCAAGCTCCACGCCTGTCTTTTTAGAAGAGCATCCCAGCTCAAGCCCGGTGAACTGTAATAAAGCGCTGGATCTAGCCCGTATTTTTCCATACATACCTTTCTAAAGTTTTCGAAAACATCCGCTAAAAGCAGCACGTCTGTGATTACGTTCAAATCGTGATAGTCAACAAGGTTTTTGCACCCGAATACTTCCCAAACGTTTTGCCCGTGCTCATATTCTTCTTCCGTAATTTTTTTTTGTTGCCTTTCTTTACTTATTTCCACAATTACAACAATTACAATTCTTTTCCCAACAATTAAGCTACAGAAGAATGAAGAAAGTTTGGTTTACAGAAGTTAACAATGACACCAAATTGAATTCATAAAGAAAATAGATATTGTCAATTCTTTTCTACATACTTATTTAGTTTAACGATTTTCCGTAATAATAGCGTTTTCCGACTTTAATTATTAGTTAAAATCGTTTCCTCAAAAATCTTCCATTTTTCTTGAAAAAAATTCTTTTTATTCGATTTGAAAGATACAAGTTTTTCAGTTCCATATTTAATTAGCAAAATTCTTATGACGTGACTCAAGGAAGGTAATGTTTCTAGATATTTACATCAACAAGTCAACAAGAAAGATTTTCCTAAAATTACTATATAATCCAGACTGCTCAGCAAGAAATTCACACTATCGATGAATTTAAGATTTCCCAGTGAGAATGAGTATTGTAATTTTCTATGTTGCTTGGGATGCAATTTATTTCTCCGTGCACCCTCGACATTGGCTTCATCAAAAGGTGCCCATCATAGCCTTTCAAGTTATGAAATCTGGGATTGGCACCGTTTTTGCGTTCAATTTGGGCTTTAAGTTACATTCATTATTATGCGGTCTATCATTGAGTCTTAGTGATTTCGCACAAACAAAGGCTCTGCGTAGAACAAACATGTTTCCTGGTTGTTTGCAATCCATTGGTCTATTTGATCTTCCTTTGTGCGCCAATAAAGTTTATTTTTTTACTTGTCACTTAATAACATCTTTTGTGGCTTTGACCGCAATATCCGCCAGTGTCAGTCACGCACTGATATAGGGTCCAAGAAAAGATCCTTAACCAAACTTTTATTACAAGTGTGGCAGTCAGTTGCATTTTTGTGTTTTTGCCAATCTTCAGGTGTCATCAAGAGCGGGATTGTACAAGCAAACCCGCATGCCTGATGCATCTCTGTTTTTACGGTAAGACTTTGTTCATGAGTTTTGGCAGATCACAGCCGTGGATCTTTCGTAACGAAGACTCGAAGTCTGCGCATATTTCGAAAGGCGCTTTCATCTGCTTATCGGGTAGTTTGTGAAAGACACCTTGTTCTCTCCCTCTTTTGGCAGCTGTGTTCTTGTTGGTCTTTTCAACAACCCTTTGCATTCAGGTTTGTGCCTTTCAAGTAGATCCATCCTTTGGTATCCATACAAACAACGTTCACAGAAATGTTTACTCTCATTATGCCTGTTTTGATCATACAAGAGAGCGCAAAGCCTTTTTACATAGCTATAGTGCGTACTTTCACCTTGCTGGATAAGCATTAAGTTTATTCGTGGAATAGCGCCGTCTTTTTCGCTGATTCTGTGAAAAATAACATGGCCATTTTCTCAGCCAAACACATTAATTGCAAGATTTGCATTTTGGTTTTCGAGTTTATTAATTTGTGAAATTGGTGTTGGGAAGTCGATAGCTGTGAAATTAAAACCGTCGGTTGTTGGATAACTCCCAGGTCTTATAGGGTTTTTTCCTTTTGTAGCTGGGAAAAGAGCAGCACGAAGTGCCCATCTCAGGCATTGGTTGTCTTTGTTTTGGATGTTTATGATTGCTTTCTTATTTTGTAACTTTTTTGGGAGAGGAAAATAGCTTCCTCCATGAAATGGTTCGTGTCGAGTAACATTAACAAATGCGTTCAAAATCCCTTCAATCACCCACACTGAACCTCTTTGTGACCGTGCCTCTATTTCACCTTTCACTTGATCATTGAAGTGGTTAAAGGCGTCGTTTGTTTCTGTTAAGAATGACAGGCTCATTTTGTTTGAAATGCTGCATGTATTGTGTTTCATTGTTTCTGATGATTTAAAACTTAGCAAAAAGCCCAAATTGTGTTTTAACACTCGTCAAGCTGGCAATTTCATTTTTAGTCAAATCAGTAAATTTTGTTTTTGTTTCTTTGTGCTAATTTTAGAAGATCAGCTTTGTATGAGTAACCTTATGGAACAGTTATTTTCCATACACGAAGTCACTCACTAAAATTAGTTCTAAGCAATTCAAAATGGATGTATCTCTCTCGCGCGGCTCTCGCAGGCTCGAGAGGTCTCTTTTGTCTTTTGTTTTCCTCTTGTGAAATTGATCCATAAAACAATTCCAGCACGTTAGATAAGAATCTTGAAGCAGCCATTATGCCGTTTATACAAGGGACACATATTTCTTCAATAGAAGATAATTCTGTTATCCATTTACACGCGCACCTGTTCTGTTACCCATGTTAACGGGGGTTATAATTTACATTTAACAAAAACGTAATTGTAATATTTCAGATGTTTCCGTTTAATACTCGGTTTGACGCAGTTTCACTGCTGCACAACTTCCGGTTACATGTTTAAGACCTTGAGGTTTTCATAAAAGAGACTACGGCTTTACAACTTCCGGTTGCATTCCTCTTGGCTTCAACTTACGCCAAGAGGAATTTTTGGAGCCTTCAGGAATGTATAAGCCAAGAGAAATTTTAAAGACGGCTTTCTATTTTTTTCTTCCCCACAGTTCGTTAGAATACGTCATTTCATCTTAGTCTGGTCAATAAAAATGGCACTTTTCGTCTTTTTTCGAGAAAAAAAAGGACCCGAAACGTGGTAGAACAAAGAGATGCTTTCTGAAGGAAAAAAAGAAACAGCTGATCAACAGTTACGGCTGGATAGAGAGGGAGGTTTCCCTCATTGACGTCATTGCATATGACAGAAGTTGGGTTAAATATATCTTGCTGTGTTGTGGTTTATTTACAACAAGCAGCCACGCCAAACATGTTTTGTCTAGCTTTTATGACAAAAGATTGTTATGCTCGGCTAAACAGCCTAGAATTTGCATAACCGTGCTCGTGCTGTAAACCGTGGCTCTAAGCCGAGATTCCAACCCCACACACATATATAATGGGGGTTCTGTTATCCATTGTATTTTCCCTACTCTAAGAGCCGAGATCCGAGAAAATAAATTGGGTAACAGAACCCCCCTTATACATGTGTGTCTCTAGAGCGGTTTTCAGTTGTGTTGAATTAAGTGATCAGCAGGAGCCATAATTATGGCTCCTGGTGATCAGACAATTACTTTGGTTTTGGCTTTGGTTTTGGTTTCAAGATTGGCCGAGTACACTAATTGGTAAGTAATTATTTCTGTTTTGGTTTTACAACACTCAGTTGAAAACCGCTCTAATATACCTTCATTGATGGAAAGATATAGCCAAATTACACTGCTGTCAATTATCTTGGGAATATCTCAGGAACCAGTCTGATCCAGTTCGTTTGAGTTTGTATCTTCTTTCCCAAGCTCCTTTCATTGTTGTCATGATTTTGATATGTGGCTGTGTAAATCTCATTTGTTAGTTACATAACTTTGAACTTCAGAATTTACCTGTTATTGAAAGGTACAAGGATTGTTCTATTTTGTGTGTACCTGCCACAATCCTTAGTTTGCTGTTCACAAAGCTCTTGTTGTAATAAGTGTAATAAGATAATGTTATGGTTTCCAATACCTTCCTATTTTACCTTGTGATTTTACAGACATTATGTGTACTTTCGTGCGACCTGTTGTGTAGTTTATTTGTGTATGCATTAAACTAAGATTTTATGCAATGTTCAGTTTGCATTTTACAGAGATCTTATTGAGATTATGTCTTATGGCTTTCACACCTAATCGTTTTGTACAGGCTGATTTTACGGACAAAATGTCGACATTTTGCAAAGATTTATTCCAATAAAATGGTTACATTTTACAGACATTATGTGTACTACTTTTCTGTGACATTTTGTGTAGCTTACATTTGTGGAGATTTTACTACCATTTTATGACATTATTTTTATTCAAATTTTAGATATAATGTGGAGATTTGATGTTTTCGATTTTACAGAGATTTTTTTCTCCTAGTTCCCTTTTTACAGAGAAAATGTGGATGTTTTACAGAGATTTGTTTATATGCTGTAAAATCTCTGTAAATTTTACGAAACATTTACAAGAAAAACAACAACATTTCATGTACATTTTATGCGATCTGAAAGCGAAATTTAAAGACTTTTTATGGAAATTACAAAATCTCTGTAAGTGTGCAAATTTACTGAGATTGTAATTTACAAAGGAAATGTAGACATTTTACAGAGATTTAACGAACTTTCTTGGAGTCTGTAAATGGTTCAACTTTTCTAGTGCTACAAGCCGGCAGGTATCTCCTTCCAACGCGTAAGGCTAATACTACCATCAGCACTGCAATGGGAATGCAGGACAAGATGTTGAGGAATATTATGAGCCCGTATTTTTCACCAGGGGTGATTGCAAGGCTGTTTTCGCATAGGGAACTGGTCACAGCGATGAAGGAAAGAGTGGTCAGGAGTGCCACGTCAGATTTGTTCATCCAGTCATAACTCTCCTCGTCCTCTTCGACATTTAGAGCTTCCTTGTAGGGCCTCAAGATTGCAAAGGTCAGCAGGATCGAGATGCAGGCCACCTCCAGCAAAAGTCTTTTCACTGGACCTGCCGCTATAAATTCATAGATGACCAGGAGACCCAGCCGGCAGATAAAGTAGAAGGCCGCACACCAACGATACTGATCTTTAAAACAGCTCTGAAGTGCGTCAAAGAACGGATTCCAGCGATTGAGGTTCAGGACTGGACGAAGACCTCTTGTCAGGAGCGGGCGAAATAAAAGGAATAACGGAAAGAGTACTGACACGAACACCACTAAGAGACTGGCGACAATTCCGTAATAGAAATGCTTTCCACTGAAGTACTCTATCTCACCGTTGACGTAAAGCACGATCTTTGATCCAACTTTGGCAAAACGCAGAATCCTGAGAGAAATATAGGTGGTGTGTGTATAACAGAGTACAAGGATGGTGCATATGCCGCGAAATGGTGCTCTGACCCGTCTGCTAAAGCACCAGTTCGGAAAAGCACTCACCATCTTTGCTAGCAAGACGACAACTGCTATTACGTATACCGGGATGAGGTACATCGCCATGAGTTTGTCGGCATCATCAAGACCTTTGACCAAACAGAAGCTGCTGTTCCCAACTTTAATTTGGCAATTGGTTAAAGCTATGACAAATTCGCTAAAACTGTTAAATAGAAATCCATCTGGTGCTAAGTATCTCATGATTTGGTAGGAGTACACCCAGGCGTTTAAGTACCCAGTAAAGACGTCAAGATCTATAAGCATGATCCCCATGACAATCAGGAGAAGAACCAGAGCCAACGGTATCAACAGTAACAAATACAAATTCGTACATTCATTCTTGCACTGTTCACTGCCAATGGTAACGCTATGATTTGCTTCACATTGTCCGCAGAGTACGCTACTCTGTTTTCTACCCTGCTTGCACATTTGATCCTCAAAATACAGATATTCGTTAGCGCTTGAATCCCATGATTTGCAATATCCATCAGGGCAGACATGCGTGGAAAACTTGCCTTGCACCTTTCCTGCCCAGTATCCTTGTTTCACATAAAGGCTCTTCCCATCAGGAGCACAGTGCGACACCCCTCTAGCTTGCTCGTCTTTGACGGAATCCATACATTTACATGTTAATGTTTCGTTTGAAAAACGAAATCCGGCATAGCAATTGTTTAACTCGAGATCCCCTATCACTGTACTTAAAAGTTGACTTCCTTTACAGTTTAGCTGCACAGAAAATTTGCTTCGTTCTATTCCGCATAGACTGATATTGGTAATTTTTCCAGTCGTAAGAAATAATGCTGACGGGGTATTGAGGTGTACTGAAAAAGAATTGATTACTATATCAACAATCCCTGGGACGAGATTTTTAACTTCGTCGCGCAATTTAACGGTTGCATTAAAAATCTCACCTGGAGCAACCTTCCAGTCTGTCTTTACATACTCTATTTCTATTGGGTCTGTCGCAACTTCGCCCGTAAAGTTCGTGAAGTTTTCAGGCAAGTTATGAAACTTGACAAACTTCCATTTTAGTACGCTGTTGTTTGTTCGATTCTCGCCCACTTGCCAACAGTTTTTAAGTGTAGTGACATAGACCGACTTTCCTGAGGAGTGACGGGGTGCTCTATTATTTTTAAAGATGACCGTTATATTCCATTCATCATAATGTATGGACGAGTTGCTGTACGCAAAGAAACAGGTGTAAATGTTGGTACCTGTTGCGTTGAAACTTACCAGGGGAGGACCAGGGGCTTGAATGTACATTGCTCCACCTTTATCGTCGCATGAATTTGCTTCAAAGGTTAATTTTGCATTTTCGTGGAAAATTATTCTCGATCTTCCATATATTGCTATAGCACCGCCTCTAAGCCCAGTGTTGTTGGTGAATTCTACCTGGTCATGAACTTCAAGGGTCGATCCATCTAAAACTAACGCGGACTTACTATTGTTCCAAAATTTCGTGGTGCTTTTGAAGATGAGAGGCACCTCCAAACTGTAGAGAGTTCCTTGTCCCAATTTCAGGTCACCATGTTGAAGACCAATGTGATTAAATTCAAACACCGTATCATTGTCAAAACAAACACGGTAAGGAATTTGCGGTCCAATGTGGTATCTATTATAGTTGTAAAGATATACTCCTATGGCGGCCCCTACGTTTGCCTTGTTGTGCTGCCAAGTGGATTGCTTAAAGTGGAACTGTGTAACAGCAGTTTCTGAATGTTTGGTGCGCGCGATCGTTCTACCAAAGACGGAGGCACCACCTCCCCACAAAGCCTCGTTCTGAACAAATGAACAGTTGCTGATATTGAATCGGTTCAAAATAAGCGGCGTGTGTTTAAGTGGTATGTTTCCCATGCGTGCTCCTCCAGCGGATAGATCTGCTTTATTTCTCAGAAAGGTCGTTCCCTCCATTATAAAGGAATTGTTTTCTGTCTTGTCTGTCATTAGTATTTGCAGACCCCCTCCCCATGATGCACGATTATCTATGAATTTACAAGCACTGATTGCAACGTTGCATCCAGAGGCATTCCCTTTGAAGAACACTGCCAATCCCCCACCACGGCTGAAAGGACGTTCCGGTGTATTAAGGTCTCTGTTTTCACTTACGTTTGACCATCGCGCTTCGTTTCTTAGAAAGTGGCAATCGTTAAAAATATAGTGGCTGTTGTGTTGATATGAGTCATGCTCGCTTGGCGTTACATTGACTGTATTATCGCCGTACCTGTTAAAAATAACAAAAACACCGCCTCCAGAATGCACGTACCTGGGAAGTAGTTCCAATTTGTTTCCATCTTCCGAGATATCATTTGAAGCAGCCTTATTATCAGCAAAAACACTGTCTGTAAAGCTCACAAAGCCGCTAACATCGTACAAATTAGCGCCTAGACCTGGCGAAGACGAAATTTCCACATCAGAGATCGAAAGATTTCTGCAATATCGAAAATCTAGGGCTGCCATGAATTTTGCCCCATGAAGATCTGGATAATTTTCCCTTCCACAAGAGCTCTCAAACCATCCTCCACACTTAAGAAACTTGATGCTCTTGAAGGAAATATTCTCGCAAAGAGTAAACGAGAGGCTTGCATTTGCATCACACGTTATTGTCACATCGTCTCGGCGAATTGAACCGTGACCAAACAGCCCAAACGTTGCCATTCTAGTAAAATTGTGGCCCTTTTTCATCGTGTAATTTCCTTTAGCCAACATAATCCTTGTCGAGTTGTGACCAGAAACGCGCAAGAAAGCTTCATTGAGTGTCTTGCACGGTTTTTCTTCAGTGCAATGTGATGAATCATTTCCTCTTGGTGAAACGTATACGTCCATTCCAGCAACGCGGGCATCCCATAGCATTAGTATCAGCAAAGATCCTGCAGGTAATAGATAGAACATGTTGAGCCTCTGGAGCATCTCTTATTTTTATCGTCGTGAACGATGATTTCATGAAAAATCATCTGCACTTGATTCGGAGAAAATGTAATTTGTGATGATCTTAAATTAGCATAAATTACTATTTTGTCGGCACGGACCAGAGGGCTGGGTACGGGTTTGAGGTGCGCAGTGTATAGTGGGATTTGAGTTTGTAATCGGTGACAGTTGGCGAGGTGAGACATTCTATGGCCAGCCTTTGCCGTGTTTAGGT
>Ga0126338_10003244_pt1 | contig 11375 bp, 7 predicted proteins | sample OrbCmetagenome_2_FD_92529 | JGI IMG/M metagenome (GOLD analysis project Ga0126338, IMG submission 92529) | Coral microbial communities from Petempiche,Puerto Morelos, Mexico - Orbicella C C metagenome | ecosystem: Host-associated > Invertebrates > Cnidaria > Coral | place: Petempiche,Puerto... | reverse complement strand
TTTTATTTCTCTATGTTGACCTTCCTTCATTTTTTTTTTAAAAAAACAAAAAATAAGTTTTTTTCCTTTTGTTAAAAAAAAAAATTATTATTTCCCTTTTTTTTTTTTTTTTTTTTTTTTTTTTTTGGCAGATATTGAGCCATGGGCCTCACTTTGTCTTCAGCATTGCAAGCTTGGACAGCTTTGAACAGAAGATGGCATCTGCTCAAGCTGACCTGCACATAGCATCTAACGACTTTGTACCAATTAGATACAGGACCAAGAATGAGCTGCTGTATGTTTTTTTTTTTTACACTGAACAAAAACGATGTTTTTACAATTTTTTTTTTTTACAAACAAAAATCACCATCTACACAGTATTAAACAAGTTGCCTTGTTCTGCTTTTGGACAAGATTTTTACAACTTCCTATTCAGTGGAGAATTATAAATATTAGCGAACAATTATTAGTAAATGAATATTTTCTGTTGGAGCCAAAAACTGTTTTGTCAAAAGTAGGTAAATTTGCCTGATGGATATCTTTTAATTGTATAACCTAAAGGTTCTGTCATAAAGTTCGTTCAAATTCTAAGAATATGATATCACACTTCTATGTAGAATGGTTGCTTTGGAGATGTAGCTAAGAGCAGCTACTGCCTAATTCCAAAGGCTGAAATTTTATTTGAAAGCAAAGATGTGGGGAAATTTCGAAGGCACACAAGCCAGAAAAGCCAGCTGAATTTGTTGCCTACTTAGTTTTTTCTTGGCTACCTCCCTGTTCAGGACTGCAGTAATCAACTTGTTTAAAATTAATAGCAAATGTTCAATATTCTTCACAATAGTTCTACAGCTCTGAATGCTGCTGTAACCATTGCATTGTTGGGTTTTATTTGGTATTGGATTTATGGAAGAGGAACAAGAGGAGGGACAAAACAAGGAGGAATACTGGGAAGCAATCCTTTTGTAAGTTTTTTTAATTGTTTACCAATAAGGTGAATTAAGTTCAGTATCAATATGTCAGTTCTTCTTGTTCTTTGTGCACAGATTTTTGCTTTGCACAATTTGCATGGTAAATATTTAGTTGGCCTTCACTATTTGACAAAACCTCTGCTCTCTTCTATAATCCACCCTCCAGGACTTAGATTGTTGATCACAAAACTTTGACAATTTCTAGCACCATGCAAAAGACATTTGTGAAACCAATATACCCAACTGTTCAGTATGATTATTATGATGTAATTTTATAATTGGCAATCTTTTTTCATTTTAATTCACAGTCTAACTATATCAAAGCTAAGCCAATAGTGGTCATGCCTGGAAGCGGAAAGGGAATCAGGTATTAAAAAGAGCATACATGTTCTCACTTACATGTAGGTATTACAGTTGAATGATTTCTTATTGAAGATTTTTAAAACGTGCCAGGTGCCAGTTATTGAAGACTACTAGTAAATATCATGCAGTCTGTAGAAAGAAATGTTGTGATCAGATATGTGCATAACTCACACACCTCTGGACAAGAATATTATTTATTAATAGTAATATCCCTGACTCTATTTCATATAATCATAGCATGGTAAGTTTGGTATAAGGGTTTTAGCCAGATGGGTGTCCAGGCGTCCTGTGGATGGCATTATAAATTGTTCATTTGAGCAGGTCCTATAGCACATTTTGGGCACCCATACTGGCTAGAAGCCTGCTTGGTTTCACAACCTTGTCAAAGTACTCCATGCAGTGCCCATTCTGTTACCAACAACTGATATTAAAGCTTGTGCTTATAGTAAGGATTCTAACAAGGGAGGATGAAGGACTGTAAGAGAGTTAATCCCCCATGTAGGCCATATTCCGTTATTCCTGGTCTCGGAACTACCAGGAGGGTCAAGAAATAGCCAGTCCTTCGATGCTCATGTGGACAGCCCAAGCAGTTTTACATGCATTCTCATGTCCAGGAAACATCCACACAAAGTCTTTGATAGCATAATCCATGGAAAACTGGGTACCATAATCTAAAAATAACTTGAGATGGATTACCTTGGGAATAAAGACTGTATGGGGGATATAAAACTCTCTTACCTCTCCTCCTCTCTTGATTCTAAATACTTTCTTATTCTTTTTTCGCCCAATTAGCTTTAAAGATGTTGCAGGAATGGAAGAGGCAAAACTGGAGGTGATGGAATTTGTGGATTACCTCAAATCGCCTGGAAGATATGCAGAACTTGGAGCAAAAATACCAAAGGTTTAATTTCAATTTGGGGTTTTCAATAAATGGTGTATCTTCTTGACTTCTGTATATTTTGTTAGTCAGAGTAAAATTATAATAGATATTGAAATATCACAATTAAGTAAAAATGTATAGTGCTCTTGACTAATACAAATGGACAACTAGTTTATGAGCTATTTTTGTCAAACTGTTAAACATACAGGGCTGTGCTCTAGAAATGTCCAGGTGCCGCAGGCAACTAACTTTTGCCTTTGGACGTCTGGAAAAACTTACCTTTTTCATATAAGCTTGCAATAAGTGCTGGGCACCCAGGATTTCAGGGTTAGGAACCTTTGGGCTCCTCATAATTTTTCTCAGACTACAGCCTTGAGATGAAGCAAGCTGTAAAACAGCATGGAAAGTAAGCAATTCTATTATTGACTTTTGTTTGTTGACATTGTAAACTTGTATAATTAGTTGTTATTGTTGTCAGGGGGCTCTTCTCGTTGGTCCTCCAGGCACAGGTAAGACTCTTCTGGCAAAAGCTGTTGCCACAGAGGCTGATGTTCCCTTCCTTACAATGGCTGGGTCAGATTTTGTGGAAGTATTTTCTGGCGTTGGTTCAGCTAGAGTCCGTGACTTGTTTACCCGTGCCAGGAAGCTTGCTCCGTGTATTCTGTACATTGATGAGGTGGATGCCATTGGGAGATCACGACAATCTAAGTGAGTTTCCAGAAGAATTTACTCACAAATATCATTGTAAATAGGTTATTGATATTTACAATAGAAACTCTTCCCTTATTATATTTTGGATAACCTATTGAGAACTTAATATGGAACTCTAAGAACTTCAAATTCACTTTGGGATCTTCCAAAGGCTTGTACAATTTTGAGAGAATTTCCAAATGTAGCTTGTTATGCATGTACTCCTTAATTGCAGTTGCATTTACACAATTTTCTTAACTAATTGTTTGGGTTTAGCTTTGATCTAGGTACGATAATATCTAAACTTCCTGAAAGTAATTATGAAATTAATACATGAGATGGCTGCATGCAGTATCATGCAGTATCATCTTCTCTTTGTGTGTATTAAACACCTCAGTCATGATCATGTTTCAGTTCAATTGGTGGGCACAGCGAACAGGAAAGTACTTTGAATCAGCTTCTTGTGGAAATGGACGGTGAGCTTAACAAACTGTGCACTGTTGAGTCTGTCCACAAATAAATAAATTATATTTAACATTGTTTTCCATGAAGTCCAACAGTTTTATCCTCCCTTTTATACCCTTGATGCTAATTAGTCCCAATCTCAGGATTCAAATTCCGCTAAAAGTATTTCAGGTGATTAAGTTCTAGATTCTCATGCTGTATTTGTTGTAGAAATTATAAGGATCAATCCTCATCAAACATTGCAATTTTCTGTTGGTTGGGTATGATTAGTTTGGTCGGTCAACTTTTTTTGACTTGATTTGGGAGAAATATCTGAAAAGAACACTCTCAGTTTCCCACCTGCTTTCAGTTGAAGATGACGAAAAGTGTACACAAATCCTCATCCTATAATGTGTCCAATACCGGCCAAGCTTATCCCAGTTTGTATTTCTACCTCACTTCCCTCTGGATGGGACGCTAGTCCATTGTGGGGTTACCCCCAGCATTAAATTCCCTGGTACTCATTTATACACCTGGATGAATGGAGGCACTGTAAGAGTAAAAAGTCAAAAACTCACACTGTTTCATCCAAAACGAGTTATAGGGGTCTGGACAGTTCACCAAATAGGGCAATGCCAGCAGTGGCTAATTTGGCTCCACTGTGACATTAATAATGAGGTCAAAATGAAGAAATATTTCTTAAATTTTGTAGGCATGAATACTATGGAAGGTGTTGTTATGCTGGCTTCCACGAACAGGCAGGATATTTTAGATCAGGTAAAAACGCAATTAACTTATCTCTCTAGCCAATCACGAAGGCTGAAAGAAATGCTTTGAACCATAGCGAACCTGAAACAAAAACGTTGTTCCTAGCGCGGGAAAATACGCTGTCAGCAAACATTGAAAACATGTAAGCGGTGGCAAGTTCGGTTAAACATGAAAAGCGGCAGGACAATAGCAGAACTTGTTATATGGCTTGCTTTGTGAGCTTGCTTCGCAGCTATTATTAGCGCAACGCTTCTCCGGAGAAGCGCTGCGATCGGCTATCCGCGAACGGGCGATAGCTTTCACGTGTTGTGTTGTGTCCCGCGAGAAATATTTCCTCGTAGCCGGAGCAGAAGCCATATAATAAATCCTTTATTGACCAAGCTTGTTCGGTCAAGATGGCTGGTTATTGGCCTCGTTCGTTCCGTCTCGGTTCATAAACACGATAAAAAAAAAGAACTTGGCAAATATCCAGCCTTCTTGACCTCACACTTGGTCAATAACTCATATGTACATGTACGTATACAAACCAGAAACAAGCGATAGAACTATGTAACCGGTGACAAACGTGGAAAATTCACATACGTCCAGTTGTTCGAGTTCTACTAACTTTCAATTCTTTTCAGGCTCTGTTAAGACCAGGAAGATTTGATCGACACGTCGCCATTGAACTTCCAACCCTGTTAGAGCGGCAAGCCATATTTGAAGTGCACCTGAAGAAACTCACTCTGAATATGCCAATTCAGGCTTACTCCAAACGACTGGCAGAACTCACTCCAGGAAATAGTGGTAAGATGTAAATCACAAATTGTAGAAGAGCAAACAGGTTGCTTGAAGCACACGGGTCAATTCGAAACAGACATGCTGTAACTGTAAACTTGCTCTGCATGTAACGCGCGAACGTGGCTTAAACGCACTTAAAACGCGTTCGGTCTCGCTCAACTACATTTGGCATCGGTCAGGGTGCTCTTCCATACACTTATAGTTTATTCCGAGTTACACACAGAATCCGGCTCTTACATTCTTTCTGTTTACAGGTGCCGACATCGCTAACATTTGTAACGAGGCAGCCCTGCATGCAGCTCGCTTGAATAAGAAAACAGTGGATAAGGGAAACTTTGAGTATGCTGTGGAAAGAGTAATAGCCGGTAATGACGATTTACCACTAGAAAATGACACGCGAGTCTCTATAACCGACGTCCGATATTAAACTTCGTACTAAACGAAACCTTAAAATGATAAGTTAGGTAGAGAGGAAAATCACAGAAAAATAGCGATTTCTCATATAACATGTATAGGAAAACGGAAGGATTTAACTTAGGAGGATTAAACTGAGTCACAAACTCACAAAATTATTCGATTTCTGTTCCCTTTGTGAACAAAGTCGAGCCAGCGAGAGAGGTAGGATCAGCTACTTGGATAGCCTGGCTATAGGCTACTACGAGAACTGAAAAAGTGGCAGAATTTTTTTCCCCAGCGGCTTGTGTCAGTCCTTTCTCAACAGCATTTTCATGTATCATCATTTTTTGCCCACTTAAACCATTGTTCTTAGCTTTCGTGTGCTTCTGGTTTCTTGGAGGCGTATTTCTTTAACAGTTCATTCATTTTAAACTAGTGTTGACCTCGTTAACCTACATCTAGGTAATAATACTGAACAGATGTGATACTATTTGTCGTGAAAACAGGGATGGAGAAGAAGAGTAATACTATGTCACCTGAAGAACGAAAGATAGTAGCTTATCACGAGGCTGGTCATGCTGTGGTCGGCTGGATGTTAGAACACACTGATCCTTTACTTAAGGTGAGGAACGAATCTCGTTTGTTTTTGATCTGCCAAAGAAATTATCAGCCGACATATCATGTGACGAAAAGGAGACAGTTCTAAGATATGGTCTCCTCACATGCTTCTCCGGCGAAAGAAAATGAATTTATGGGAGAGGATTGGAAGAATGTCTATGGTGGAGGGGCGGTGACCTCATGGTTAGTGCGCTCGACTTCGGACCGAGTGGTACAGGTTCGAGCCCTGGCTGGAGACATTGTGTTGTGTTCTTGGACACTTTACTCACAGTGCCTCTCTCCACCCAGGTGTATAAATGGGTACCGGTGAATTTAATGCTGGGAGTAACCCTGCGATGGACTAGCATCCCATCCAGGGGGGAGTAGAAATACTCCTAGTCGCTTCATGATACTGAAACCGGGATAAGTGACCTGATGGGCCACTTGGCTCGCATGCAGACTTTACCTACCTACCTAACCTATGTTGATCTCGGGACTGAAGGTTCAAGACTTGTAAAAGTAGCCTGCAGTGCAGGCGTCTTATTGGGGCGAGCTAGCGTTATAACCTTGCGACCGCCATGTTAGACGGTGGGGGATGGGGGAGGAGAAAAATGAGAATTTTCTTCGCTCCACCCCCTCCCCTAGCCTTCCTCTTGCCTATCATTCACCCCCTTGGTAAAACTTTCTTTCTCTCTCCAGTCTTCCACTGCATGAAAAATTCAAGATGGCTGCTAAACTTTTTACGATGTGAGCGCTCGCTCGAAAAATCTCGCCTGCTCTGCAGGCTATAGTAAAAGCGAAAACCCAAACCGGTCAACTCTAATCAAAAGGTTGAAAACAAGAATAGCATGCGAGTCAAGTAATTACTTGCACCCGATTGTTCTACTCAACAAGCAAAACATGAAGGACAAAAGAATAAGAGAAATCTTTGTTGATAGTTTATAGAAATAATTCACAGTTGACACTATTCCTGTCCAAGCTAAATTCGCCTTGAACACCAGCCCTGAACTTGTTTCCTTATTTTGTTCCTTTTTTGTTGCGCGCTCTGTCACTCAACTCTTATTTAATGACAGTGCTGTTGTGTTTCTCCAAGGTGTCCATTGTTCCTCGCACTAATGCCACGTTAGGCTACGCACAGTACCTTCCCTCGGACAATAAACTGTACAGCACTCAACAGGTTAGAAACGTTAGCCATTTCTAATTCAACTTTCATTTCTCAAGTAAGACATCACTGAGCTTGTGTTGCCTGTTATGGTGCACAAGGTTGCTCTAACTTTTGAGTCGATTGGAAGCAACCTAAGTGTTTCACCATTTAAACGATTTTAACTAGTACGTGTAATGCGTTTTTCCGCCCGCTACCGCCTATTCTGCTGCACAAGGTGATTCTGTCTAGTTAGGCTGTAGATGAACCTCTAATGTGTCAATGACCATTCACATGAAAACTTTCATGTCCCACACAAGGTGGATTTGACTTCTTTTGTTTGTGGATGAAATACCAAGGATCAGTTTCTGAATAAACGTCTGAGTGGGAACTCTGAAAGACAAGCGAAAACACTTGTGGAACACCTTTAACGTGATCACCTTTGAGCCATTAAATTGTGGTCGTGATTAAAGCCTTAAAGGAGTTCTTAAGATTAGAAAATCACTGACAAGGCGTTTACTTTAGGCCATATAATCAACAAAGAGTTACCATAAACAAAGCTATAAATTGACTGTTATCGTGTAATGAAAACTTCCTCGTGGTATCTCCACGCAGTTGTTTGATAGAATGTGCATGGCTTTGGGAGGACGAGCCGCAGAGGCCAAGATATTCCGGAGAGTTACTACAGGTATGATGAGTGCCTCGCCTTCAGTCCGATTGTACTTGTGGTTATATTTCATGGGAGAACGAAATCTTCACAGAAGTACCCGAAGGTTTCCGATCATTCCCCGTCCAATCAGAAAACAGCCCGACCACTTCACATCTCTTTGCAACAGTTCTCGGGCGGGCGATTGGTCGGTCGTTCGTCGGTCATGTGGTCAGTCGGTCGGTTTGTTAGGTTGTTTCATTCTGTCATTCTTGTCACGATCTGCGTTAGTTACGCTATTTTCAGGCCACTATCCTTCTTAACATTTATTTCTTGTTATTTCTTGTTTTTAAAAGGAGCCGAAGACGATCTTCGAAAAGTGACTGACTTGGCATATAAACAGGCGAGCTATCACTTCCCTCAATTGCGAATTATTGACGTCAGAAAAGGTTCTTTAATATGAATTTTCGTGGCTGTTCGTTTTGCAGGTGGTGACATTTGGCATGAGTCCTCGTGTTGGTAATGTTTCCTTTCCTGTTAGGAAACCGACTGAACTGACCAAGAAGTTTTACAGTGATAAACTCGCCAAGCTTATGGATGAGGTATGTTGGTCGGGTCGTCTCTCGTTACCTAAACGTAAATCTAAAATTCAACCCACTGGGGTCCACTGGAAATGTTGATATCGACCTCATTACTAGTTTCGCAATTCTGAAAGGAACAACCAATACCACTGGATGTTGCAAGAGATGCTTTGGAGCTTTTCATGGTAAAAATAGATAGATCCTCATTGTCACTGTGTTGGTCCTTTGAATTTTGTGCCACGACTTACAGGAGACGCCGAGAAAGAACATTTATTTTTAACATAGCATAGAATTTTTTCCGTTTTTTAGTGCAAACGAGATTACGAACATTCCAACTCGAGGTAAAACCATGTAGCCAGACGTAGAGCTGTGAAAACATGAACTGTCGAAAATCGTGGGAAAGCATAAAATGCGTTTCTTAATATGCCAAGCACTCACAAACATCGAAAAAACGTTAACCGATACCGCTGAACATTAACAAGCGCGGGAAAAGAAACAGGTCAGGGTTGGTTTGCTGATTCTTTTACACCCTTTTGGTTGAGAAAGAGTAGAAAGTATCTCTGTAGTGAATGTGAATAGTAATTATATTTCTGCTTTTAATTGTTTTTAATCCAGGAGGTTCGCATATTGATTGGGAAAGCATTTCAGACGACTGATACAATTATTGAAGAAAATTTGAACAAGCTGAAAGCTGTAAGTTGAATTCGTTACTTTACATTAAACTGTCTTTAAACACTACAGCTCCTGTAAGGATATGTCAGGGCTAAATTGAAACTACACTTTTACAAGTTAGTGATTTTTTTGTGTCTTCGCACAGTTTTACGTGTACATAATAGTTTCTTGAGGCTATTGTCAGATTACTGAAGTGTTTTAAAAAGAACTTTACCAAATGTGGAATGATTTTTAGGGGATCGCTATTTTCAGTATTCTACGAGAAAACCAAAGTAAGCGCAGACTATAATCAGGTTAGACTTCACCGAAAGTCAAGAATCTGTAACAGGATTTGTGTTTTTTTGTTTTTGTATCCTCAGCTTGCTGAAGAACTCTTAAACAAGGAAGTTCTGAATTACGATGACATTGTCACAATCCTCGGTCCATGCCCCTTTGGTGATAAGAGGGTTCATTTCAGCTCACCGGAGGCGAGCGCTCAGTCCCAGTCCCTCTTCAGTGGCTGATGACTTTTTACTAGTTCTACACTCTCCTTACCAAACCCTTCCCTCCCTGCAAATAGAAATGTAACTGTGAGAAATGGATAAAATGGCTGATTAGTCCGCATATACAGTCCGGATTCCTGGGGTATTAGGGAGTGTAAACAAACTTCGGTGGCAGCGGTAACGGGAACGTCGCGAAACGGAAGCAGTTTAATGACGAGAAAAATGTACGTGCTTTATAACTCGTGATACATTTTTTGCTGTTCTCTACAAAACAGCAACGGGGAAAGACCAAATTCTGCGTAGACTAGAGAAAGTGAACTACAATGCCCAATTTTCAAAATTGCTCTTTCGAATTTTAACGCTGTCTTGTATATTTAGTTGTGGGATAGCTCTGACAGTGATCCAAATTCTTCCGAAATTTGTAAATTAAATGTGAATTTATTTCGTAATAGACGTTGTCCTTGGCGTTGCCGTCGTGGTTGTTTAAACTCCCTTGGAAAATGAAGGAACATTTGAGAAAAAGTCTATCATTTTTTCAGCAATAATTTGCCGGTATTAAAACGCAGAACTAATCAGCAGAATGTCTAGAATCAAATCAGTTCAGCTTATGTATCTTGTCCTGTTGTATATAAAATATTTGTGTAAATAAAATTGTTCACTAACCCTTTGAGTTGTTGGCATGACGGTATAGCCGGCGGCTTCAGTCACTCCGTGCATTCACTCACTCTTCACTGTCCAGTGGAGATTAACCCGTAAGGTCTCTCTTCAAACAACTTCAAGTTTGACTTTAACCCAACTGAATTCTGAATTCTGGAAACTGTTTTGGAAACTGTGAAAAGAATTTCGGGGCTTTGGGCCACAATCACCCTTTTATACTCTAATCACCCTGCAACGATTTTAAAATATTTTGTAACTAATCTTAATAAACACAAAAACAGCATCAGGGGCGGGCAATCACCCTTTAAGTACGCTAAGTCATTGCTTCGGCAATGTGAAATTAAATAGATCAAGTTAAACAGAAGACGGGACGATGATCGTCGAGAGGTTTTGTTCCGGAAAACCCGCGCTATGTGACACGTGGGAATGTTTTGCATGGACATACTAGTGTCGTACCTGGATGGTTCAATTCTTTTCACTGACCAAATTGGTCTGCGAAAAAAAATGGGTACTTTTCGAGCGAATCAATGAAAAAATCACCCTTTGGTTTATTCAGAAGCAGGGAGAAAAATTTCAAGTCGCGACCAGTAAAAACAGCCGCTTATGGGTGTCGCTTTATCAGTATTTAAGTCGGGTAGGGCGATTTCAAATTAGCATAGACTGTATGAAGCAGGTTTTTCTACTAGCGAAAGCATTTTTAGGAAGTTTACTGGTAGCAAATTGTTAAAAATGTGTAGTTTATTAACCTCATACCGTACCACATTTAACCAAGTGGACTTCAATAACATTTTTCCACATTATGTAAAATATAGTACATAATTCGATTTTGTTGGAGAATTGTATAGTGATTGTTAAATATTGATCTTACTATTAACACGACTAAATTACTAATTATTAATAGTAGCTCCCTATATTGTTAATAGTAGCTGTATATTTTAATAGTAACGTTAGTAGTTACGTACTGACCACTTTTCCAATCACTAAACTGGATCTGGCCATATATTCAAGTATTCTTCGCTTTTCTGTAGACTCCGTCATCACTTGTATTTCTCAAATATAAATATTGAAATACTATTGTATTGCACATGTGCGATAGACGCAATAAGGTTAAATATTCCTTTTAGATATTTGTTAAATATTTCTTTCCGCCGTTCGCACGCCATGGATTGTTAGTCCCTTGGTGGGTCAGTCGCTGCAAAGGACTGCCCGATGGAGGGGCATTTTGCCACTGTAGTGTTTAATTTATAAACAATAACGGATGTGTTATCTTCAGTGTTTGCGGAATTGCACCACTCTCTATAATGATTGTGTCAACATATATACGTTGTAGT
>Ga0126338_10003243_pt1 | contig 11375 bp, 8 predicted proteins | sample OrbCmetagenome_2_FD_92529 | JGI IMG/M metagenome (GOLD analysis project Ga0126338, IMG submission 92529) | Coral microbial communities from Petempiche,Puerto Morelos, Mexico - Orbicella C C metagenome | ecosystem: Host-associated > Invertebrates > Cnidaria > Coral | place: Petempiche,Puerto... | reverse complement strand
TTAGCTGTTTTTTCGGGCAATGGGAATATTGTGCTTTATATCAGTTATCTACGAGGAAGAACAGGTTATTCAAAATCATTCGCTAACAGCTCACAAACATACAATTTTCGACAAAATTGAGATCTACGTTTTCCTGTCTGCATTACAAATCAGACGAAGCTCAAAGCGAGGCAATCTTGGACACGAGTTGCAAACTAATGTTTCGGATCTCGTTAAGCAAATTAGCTTACAAAACAATCAAACTTGATACTTAGAAATAACCATGGAGACGTATGTTAAGGAAAACAAATCACTCACAATAATGGCGAGAAAATAGCCATGCCCGAAAATGCCTTGCTTCGGCCTCAGACAGGATTGCAGTGAAAATAAGAAAAGTCGGCAACTAGAGAATCTATTACATGGCCCCTGAGAAGGGGTCAGAGCGCCTTGTCCAGGTTTGGAGTGGCATACATGAGGTAAGTACCATCTGGAAAACACTGGGCTTAGAACAAGGCGTTCTCTCCAGTTTTCAAGCAAGACTTTACATGTTTAGCCACAAAAACGAAATGAAATTATACACATACTTAATGGCGCCTTCCCGATTTTCTGAGGCGATTGTTTTGCTGTAAGGTCATCCTGTCGATTAGGAAAACGAGTTTCGAGGTGAGTTCTTGGAAGAGTTCTTGGAAGAGTTATTTTCAGTTCCGTCCGTCGCCGAACGTACAAGACCCCTTCTCGTGGAAGCCGCACAGTCACAGAGAACTTGCAATGACCCGGCGTACGACTGTACTCAATCGCAAGACAACGTTAGGACCTTAACCAGTCATCACAAAAATGAACATTTGGAAGCGGTTATTACGATTGCTACAGTCGATTTGTATCAATAGAAACAAAAAAGCAGCCAGAGCAGCATTAGAACGGAACGCGGATTTTAAAGCCCAGCCTGCTAACAAAAGGTTTCCACGTTAAAGAGACAAGTACGAACGACTCTCCTACACTCTTCGAGATCTGGTAAGCGTGTGGAATCCAGATCGGAAGGTCGTGAAACATTTTACAATTCGTGCCTCTCTCCACATACACCCAGTTGCTTAAAGGGACTCATAACGCTATCCATCGGATAGATTGCTACCCAGTAAATTAGTGGATATCGTAGCTTGTTTTGTTGACTGATCTATTCTATTTCATTTGTCAGGATGCTTAAAAGTTTATTAGCACCCATTTACACGGGTGGAGAGGGGCACACAGTGCCTTCAGACAAGGCTCGAAGTGGCCACCTACGAAGACGTTCTTATCACTCGACAGGCATTACTTTCTTCGTTGGGTAGAAGTAAGTGCATAGGAAGCTTGGTTCGAATCCGGTGCTTCCGATTCGGAGTTCAACATGATAACAATCATGTCACAGAGCCTCTCTAATTTACGATACCTTATTACAGGAAATTAACGCTTCATGAAATTAAAGTGCCTATGAAGTAAAAAATAATGGCTGCTTATTTGAAAGGCTTTTCAAAGTAGAGAAGAATGACGTTTTCCTTTTTAGAATATCTTTTTCTCGTTTTAGAGATATTTCCGTTTTTGCATTATGCAAACGAGAAAAGTGATGACGTCATAGGTGGTTCCACTAAATCAGTACAACACTCAATCAAGAATATCTCAAGAAGTATTAAAGCAGTGTTCTTTAAACTTGGCACCAGAAATGTACATCACAAAAGACACAATGGCACCCGTCGTGCCGTTGCCATGACAACAGTTATACTGCTGGTCCTGTTTTAATTAAGACTAAAATTCCCAGTTTTTATCTTAAACAAGGATCATACACTCCCAACAATCTAATGGGGAGAGTTAAGACAATATGGGAACCATGCGTGTTCCGAGCAAGACCCTCTGTCCCACTTTAAAAGGTTGTAAATGGGGATATTTGGTTTTTCACAGAAAGAGACTGGAGCCAAGAGTGTTGCCATGGCAACGATATAGTAGGTGTCATTTTGTTTCTTTTGTGATGTACATTTCTGGTGCCAAGTTTGAAGAATACTGCTCCAATATTTCTGGAGATATTCTTGATTCAGTATTTTATTGTTTAGGTGGAACCACCTATGACGTCATCACTTTCCTCATTTGCATAATACAAAAACGTGAATATCTCTAAAACGGAAAAAAATATTTCAAAAAAACGCCGTTCTTCTTTACTTTGAAAAGCCTTTCAAATAAGCAGCACTTATTTTTTACTTCATAGGCACGTTAACGCGAATATTTGAAATGCGCGTTAATTTAAGTCGCGTTAATTTAAGTAAATGTTAATTTCCGCGCTGTTAATTAAGTTGCGCGTTAATTTCCGCGAAGTTAATTACCACTATTTTCCCCCAAATCCGTGACACACTCCAGACATTCTTGACACAGCCAAACAGTAAATTTTATTCGCGCACTTTACATTTCACATCAATCTTTCACATTAGTAAATCGTTTACTGTACTTCAACTAAATTTTGTTCCTGTTCGCTTGTCAGCTTTACAGTGTTTAAATAAATTGGTTCCTGTTGTCAACAAATTTTTGGTTTTTTTTTTCGGTGTAGCAGACGCGTTAATTTCCTTTATTGGGAACCAAATTTACCTTCAATTCGCGTTAATTTAAGTGGCGTTAATTTCAAATACGTTAATTAACACGAGGGATAATTTCCTATAGTACGGTAGTCAGCAGAGGAATAATTGGGATAATTTGATCATCATTACAACGAACCCACTGACCATTTAGTGATCAGATCATCAATTTTCATGATCTGAGGAGAAATAAGATTTCGACAGGTGTTAAGTGTTGGGAAAAAGAGAGAACAGACTGATCAGCTGACTTACCGAGTCTTTGTCACTCCCAACGTAACGATCTTGTTTGATCTGAAACAGCCAAGAATGGTAATAAATTTAAACGCAACTCACATACTGTACTACTTGATAGCAACAACATCAACTAAATTCTCCATACTGAGTTCTAAAAATACCATTTTTAGTCTAGACACTTCTCCTGACTTCATCAAGTTTTTAATTCTCAACACCTTCTTACTTAACTTTGTGTTGAAAAACTTAAGAGAATTCAGTGGTTAATCACTGATGGGACCCTAAACGTCCAAGGGAAAGAGTCGCTATACCTTAAATGAAGAGTGACCCATAAAATCACAGACATGTTAACTTCTAATGCGAGAAGGCTCTCGTTAGCGCATCTTAAAAATCGAAACGATTCAGTGGAAAAAGGAGTAAGATTCACACTGGATATCTAGTCATTGTACCTTTTTAGAAGGTTCCTTCACTGGACTTGCCTATAATCAAAGAAACAAAAACAAACGTCAACGGATGATATTTCGCGAATCCGAAAATAATTGAAGGCAGAGAAGAAATTTCCCACTTCTTTAAAAACGTTTTTCCTAACATTTACTAGTTGTTAGCTGCACGTTGTTTCGACGTCAGCGTCCTCATCTTACAACACGACCAGGCATCACAAAATGCTGTTTTCTGTAACTTCTTTTGATATTTTTATACAAGTTTTCTCGAGTTCTTACCACTAAAATTTCTGACCAACCAGAGCACTCGTATTATCTCGGCCATTATATTATGCTTAATTACCTTGCGTTTCTTTGAAGGTGTATTAGGGAGTTCCTCAAGGGAAGGCGCCTACAGAGAGAAAACAGTTATGACCAGGCCTGAGTTACCAGTTCTACTTCGTTCATAAAGTTAAAACCCAAACGTAAAAACATACCATTACAAACAACAAATAACAATGCAACCTATATCAACAGCCCTACTTAGAAAGTGAATGAGGACGCCGAGTCCTTTCTTACGTGACCCCTTATAAGACAAAATGATACAAAACATACCCCATTCGGAGAGCAAGACAGACAAACAAATGAAATAGATGAATTTCACTCAAAATCGGGGTGACCTTGTTTTGACTCAAATCCAGCTAGAGCTTCAAATAGTCTTAAACGTGCGCTGCCAAAAGGTAAAAATTCATGGAGCCGAGTTATGTGAAAATGCTGTTTTCGTTCAAAAGTTACAATTTGACTCGCAAGAATTACTGCTGTTCTTTTCATAAATTTATTAATGTTTCAGCATTTTATGTATTTTACCATACGACCTAGGATCGACTTCCGCCGCCCTTTTGGTCCGGTCTACGTTAGTTTGGGGGAGAAGCGCGTGCTCCTCTCCCGAACAGCAGCTGGTAATCGAGCCCCCACACGACCCCTGCCTGTCTGCCTGTCTGTCTTTCTGTCTGTCTTTTTGTCTATCCGTCAGTCTGCCTGTCTGTCTGCCTGCGTTCCTGCCTGCCTGCTGAGTGCCTGCCTGCCTGCTTGTCTGTCTGTCTATATAACTACAGTCGACTCCCGATAACTCGAACCCTCGCTAACTCGAACCTCGTGTTAACTCGAACCAAAATCGATTTCCCCTGGATTTCCGTCATACGTTTACTGTAATTTTACCCTCGATAACTCGAACCTCCCGCTAACTCGAAGCAATTTTCGATTCCCTTCAGGTCATTTTCTATATAATTTTACCCTCGATAACTGGAACCATGTCTGTCAATACGTGACAAGTCAAAACAAGCAGTGTACTGTAGTACAAAACATTAAATTTATTTTAATGCAGTCGTGTGAACTTTTTCCTTTCTTTTGCATTACACAATACGTGTCAGTTCAGTTCAGGTTCCGATGGTTTCCACAAAGTGTTGCTTCTTAACTCCTTTTTCAAAATGTCAATAAATCTCTTGGCTCCCTTGAAGTGTAGTGTGCACGGTACTGACATCCCTTTCCCATCTCCACGGTTAACTGCCTTGTCAGTCACATTAAACATTGTTTTTTCTCCCTTATTTCTGGCCATTTGTTCTCAACTCCCGATAACTCGAACCCCCGACAACTCGAACCTTTTTCAATTTCCCTTGAAGGGTCGAGTTATCGGAAGTCAACTGTATGCATAAAAATGCCATCAGTGAGGTTCCCGCGTTCTTACCGTGGCATCTTTACAGCACTTAGGACACTCCCAACAGTTGTTGATCTCAGTGATCATCTTACAGCGCCCTTTATTGTCAGTCAGGCAAGATGGGTGAACAATCTCTCCGCAGAAGCGACACTCCATCAGCGGGTTCTCGTCTGTATTGACCTTGTTACACACCAAACATCGCACACAAGTAGGCAGGTTGGGCTGAAAACAACAATTAAGCAAGGAAACGATTTTGTTAGTAGGCGATCTTCGATTTCTGCAAAGCAGTTGGTTTGAGTATGTTCGAAGTACTGAGAAAAGCGTCTTTAAAGCCAGATCAAACCAGAGTATACAAGAGTCGAGTGATCACAGTTGAAGGAGGGTTTTCTTCAGCTTCCATCGACTGTTATGAGCGAATTATAACATGCGGGACACGTAATGAAGAATACACAAGGCCCCTTTCAAGGGAAAACAAGTTTAACCTGTTATCAAGCGTCTTATTTTCGTAACGGCGAAGATCAGAACAGAATTATTTCAATACTCCATTAGGTACTAAACAAAATAATCACTTCACTCCTGCATCGGGAAAATCAACTTTTGAGACTCGGTGACAAATGATAGATCTTTCTTGCCTTATAGTTAAAGTTAAAATTGCTTTTTCTATCCCGCCGTCGCAAGTATTCAAGGACTTGTCAACAAGAGTCAAGGACTGCTGGTAAAAAATTCAAAAACGTTTTGAAGGACAAATACCTCAATTTTCAATTTTCGAGGGCTTTTCAAGGACTTTTCAATCTCGGTGCAACCAAAATTATTTAATCTTGATGGGATTTGAAGCACCATTGCTCTACCGACTAAACTACGAGACCATACAAGGAAAGGTCAGAGTAGAATAGATATTTCGATACAAGAAATATTTCACCCTTTTCTTACGACATGTAAAAGAGGATGTTTTCGAAAACATATAAAGAAAATAAACAATGATACAACATACATCTATGCATGCTCGCATTAGGCAAGACTGTTTCATTCTTCCCGCCCCGCCAAACTTCTTCATATCTTTACAGGTTCGGCACTCGCCACAGTCCTCTCGTTGGCAATTTTCACACTGCCCACATCGAGTGCGCCGGCGTCTGATTCCTGGGCCAACCTTTGTACCAAGCATTGGTCCTCTTGGACCCGTTTTCCTGGGTACTGGTTTCTTCTGTAACAGAAAAACAAGTAGACATTTTTTACTCTAAGTGTATTTTTTTTGCAATTCGACAGTAAACAAACTCCAGGGAACAAAGTAAGAGCGTCTGGGATCTAGGGCTACCATTTGTGGGTGATTGCTATTAGAAACTTTCTACTAATTAGAGCTCACTTTAAATATCCAAATGATCTCGGTGGCCAGTACGTGAATTTTCTCGAAGCCAAAGTCGAAAGATATCACCAATCAACGCCAGTGCCCAAATTAATGTTTTTAGATACCATACCATTTTATCACCTGCGCAATCTTTGCTCCCCTTACCTGTATTGGTTTGTCGATCTGTAACAGATGCTGCAACCCAGAAGCTGCTAGCTTAGGATCATCTTCCCGATGCTGTTCAAGGAGTTCCTAAATGAACAACAGCAACAGAAAGGTAAGGACAAATCTTCGTTCGAGCCTTGTGGCCCATCAGGCTGGGGGTTATGTCCGGTTTTCTTAACATGAAGCGACTAGGAGTATTTCTACTCCTCCATAGATGGGATGCTTGTCCTTGGCAGGGTCGGTACCCATTTATACATCAGGGAGGAGATAGGGAGGCACTGTAAGAGTACGACACAATGACCCAGGCCAAGGCTCGACACTGGACTGCTCAATACGGAGGTCAGCCAACACTAACCACTGACCCCCCGAACACATCTACTGAAGGTCGTGGTAAGTGGATATTACTTGACACCGAGGAGAGACGAAGTAATCCTAGAGTATATATTGATATCTAGAATTGTCATAGAGTTAGGCGAGGTAAGTGTTATCTGTCATTTGAAAAGAACAATGACAAAACCGAATCCAATAATTCTGTTATTATGAATTGTAGCCAAGAACTTATGAACATAGTTTACATCAAGTTACACTGTAAGCTACGTTTTTACGTTCAATACTTAATATTTGAACAAACGGTCAATCTTACCGAATAACTTTGACATTTAACAGCTTAAATAAGAGTTCTCCCCAAAAGAGCGACCATATGTAAAAATGGCAGAAGGACAATGAATAAAACAACCCCATTTGATACGAGAAAAAAATTCAAGGATATCTGTCCTTGGACATTATCTGTTCCCCAAAGCTCACAGCTTTAGTACTGTAAGGCCCCGCAAATGATCCCGGCCTGCAAATGATCTCCGTACCGCAAATGATCCCCAAATTGTACCGCAAATGATCCCAGGACCGGAAATGATCCCCAGATTGTACCATAAATGATCCCGGACCGGAAATGGTCGCCTCGCCATAAAATTTGGAAATTTGAGGACTCAGGAATTTGGACAGTGGATTTTAAATTTATGCAATCGCTTTTTTTATAACTGCGAAACTCAGAAAACCGTGAACATTTTGATTTGATTCCAAAAGGTTAATTTGGTACTGAACTAATCCCTATAAAGTTCAGGACACGCGAAAAAACCTCAAAACCACAACCAATAGGTCACGTTCGATATATCAATATTCTAACATCGATCCGAGGCTTTCGGGTTAAAATTGCAAATTTTTTCAGTTTCCCTTGTTTTTCAATTCCCAAAAGAGACTTGGATACAAAGAAAACACCACCAAACATAGAAGGTTGTCCTGAAAGCCTTGGAGCTATGTTAGAACATTGATATATCGAAAGTGGCCTATTACCGCTGTTGTTTGCGGTTTAGTTTTCTCACGCTTAATTGGCTTTTTCCTTGCTACACAATAATAATCCTTAAATATTTCTGGTATTCACGGTTTTCTGAGTTTCACAGTAATAGTACAATATTTTGATACAACAGTTACTATATGAAACGCAAGAAAATGTGCAGTATGAACGATTTGAATGCAAATTTCACAACTTTAAAACTGATATCCAACGTTACGAAATCCTGTGTTTGAAGTTTGTAGTTTAGCTAGATCCTTCCCTGAATGACTTTATTGGGTCCGGGCCTGAGATGTATGATAACACAGGATGTTCACTGTATCCTCAAATTTGGAGACAACTGAGAATTCCCAAGTGGATTGGCTACATTTTTACTACGGTAACTAGCACGAAGGAATCCTAGAGACTTTCGTGGGAGCCTGTGGCTATCTAGGACGCAAGTATGAGAAGTGTACAGGGAAAAGTTCAAAGCGGTTAATTAGATGACCGAGGCATCTTCGAAGATTCATGTTTCTTTTTGCAGTGCGTTTCCTAAACGAAACATTTATGCAGTCGACACATGTCAATTCACTATTTTGCGCAGTATGAGAAACGTTTTTTATTGCTGCTTTTATGCCTGAGGTACTTGTCTTTTCTTCACCTAGGATAATTAAGAAAATATGTATCCATCCATAGACTTTTCATGGAGTCCACGCCATTCCTAACTTTTTGCGGTGGAATCAGTTCCGGTCCCGGGATCATTTGCGGTACAACTTGGGAATCATTTGCGGTACGGGGATCATTTGCGGGCCGGGATCATTTGCGGGGCCGTACAGTACGCTTATCTCTTGGTAGCCCTTTCTCTTATCCGAACAGATAACGTCTGCGGACAAATAATCGTAAGTACTTTCGCACCTTTGTTTATTTATCTGCAACTCACAAAAATACTTCAACTTATTTTGTAGCATGATAACTTTAACCAGTAAGGACAGCCAAGTTCTCTATGCACAATCGTCTGTCTGAATTTTCTTCAACGATTACAAGTCGAGAGAGCTTACAGAGATTTAGCCACTTGTGAGATTTTTAACCATTTCAAAGTATTCCCGTTATTTCTTTCAACTGAATTAGCGGTAAACGCAAGAAGATGTATTGAGTTCTAATATTTTAATGATTCCTCGTTTCTCTGTAGAAAAAGGACATCCTTTCATTATTTCATTTTATTTCGACTGAAATTTGCACAAACCTCTAATCTCTCCAAAAGTCCGTAAGGATCTTCTATTTCTGAAGGAACGTTCTTTTTGGCGTGAGGCCATTCTCGGAGCCTCTCTATCAACGCAGTTAACCCATCAACCTCAAATCGAGTTAGATACACTGCACGCCACGGTGTCTTGTCTTCTTCTTCATTCGTTTCAGATGAATTCACAGCTTCATCGTTGTCGCCTTCATCGTGATTTTCGCCATTTACCTCCACCTTGGCTTCGTTTCCTTTGCTTTGTTTCTTAGGAGTTCCCTTCTTTCTGCTAAGTTCTTCCGTGTCCGTTTTTTCTTCTTTAACTTTGTTACCGGTTTTAACAGCGCTTCCCTTCTCTGCATTCTCCTGAGCTTGTCGCGCGATGGCCTCGTTTCGTGCAACTCGACTGGACCGTCTTCGCCCGGGTGTGTCTGTTTTATCGTCCTCCTTGTTTTCTTCTTGTATAGAAGCACTGGTTTTCTCATCGTCTTCTAGTACATCACTTCTAGCGGATCGTTTGCTTGCTTGTTTTCCTTTCGGGGTAACACCAGCGTCTCTTTTCTTAGCTGTGGCCGTATCCTGTTTGTTTTGATCTGCTTTTGGTGTCGGCTTTAAACCTAGTTCTTTGTTATTTCGCTCCAGCAGTCGAACATACTTGTCAGCGGCGTACCACATGATCTGCGCCAAAAATGGATAACGAAACTTGAGAGGGACCTGGAAACAAAAGCCATCAACTAGAATTAATGTACCATGATGATATCTGATATTGACATGATAAAGCGTGACAATTCAGTTGGTACATCGAATGTAGTCGTTTGGCGTCGTCACGCAACGCTACTCGTCTAAAGAATGCTTCCGTAACACTGAAGAGGACAAAATCGAAATATGAAGCCAACGTTTCTCGAACAATACTTTAAGGCGGGAGAGCAAAAAACGTATCTACAAGTTCGATTATCTAGAACTGAACTTTGTGTTTCCAAACGACTTCTCCGTTTCAAACAGGTTTCCTAGAACGAGGTTGCCCTGTGGCTCCACTGTGGTCACTCGATTATTAAGACCGAGCTATTTAAAATAAAATACTTAAGTTTAATAATTTGACCATGTTTGTAAGTGGAAACTCTTTCTAATCATGGATGTGACACCAACAACAAATTACGAGTAATGTAAAATACTGTAAACATCGAATTGCAGAAATTATTAAGGTATAAAAGTGCAAATTATAACCAACTCAATACGTAAAAGGTTCTATAAATAATCTTGACTTTGGGTTCACACAAGACAACTTGTGAACGGAATAAAGGAGCACTGAAAGTACAAGAAAAAGAAAAAGTACTCTTGTGTTTTTATCTAAACTAGAAAAGAATGTTATTTTTTATCTTCAAAAGAGTACAGAAAGCAAAGAATTTTTCAAACAAAAAGATCTTCACTCTTGAAATTTCCAGAGAAATTTTTCAAGTTCATCCTTCCTATCTGTTTCCACGCTAGCATCAAACCCACCATCAAATAAAAGAAAAAAAAGAAAAGAAAAATAACTGATTTACCTTAGTATTGTCCTCGATCTCACTGATTTTAATTTGTCTTGGAATGTTAAAACTGTGTACGAAATTTCCACCAAACACAAGCGAGTCTTCGGGAGTAAACACAGCATGGATCCAGCCTAAATAAAAACATCATAAAACCATGAAAATCAACATTGAGCTTCAAGCGCAGCAGGGTTACGCTCCGAATGTGTACGGGACAAGAACACATCAAACAAAGGCTGCGAACGACACGTACATTAATACCCTGTCCACTTGAAAACAAACGAAGGAAAGAAGGTAAACTAAGAAAGGAAAAAACGCCGGTATTTCGACTGTTAAGCAAGACTGCGTTTAGTGATGATCTCACCTGAAGGAATCAAGAATGTATCGCCTTTTTCCAAGTAAGTGCGGCAGCACTTTTCGACTTGATCGCCAAAGAAAACATTCTGTTGTTTTCCGGACAAAACCCACTGCTCGTACAAATGGAGATTCTTTTCGGTGGGTGGAATCAGCCAGAAAACCTGCAACATGGAAAACGATTTAATACAACAGGGTTATACTGACAAGGATCGAACACAGATCAGCTCTATAGGCAGACCGGCGCAGTTAGAGCAAAAGTCAGCGTAGTTGCAAGTATAAGATCACCCCCTCCCCCAGGAAACTTGAATATCATCGTAAAATATATTATACCTAAAACCTGTGTTTCTTTGATCATGCTGACCATTTTCTAGTCTCCTTTACAGCATTTTCAGTTGGATTGTCACGCAATGGAGAACAAATTGTGAGATGATCCATTAATTTGCTAAGGAACTGGATTACAAAAGTGATTTTTCGGGGGGGGGGGGGAGGGGGGGGGGGA
>Ga0126338_10003241_pt1 | contig 11376 bp, 9 predicted proteins | sample OrbCmetagenome_2_FD_92529 | JGI IMG/M metagenome (GOLD analysis project Ga0126338, IMG submission 92529) | Coral microbial communities from Petempiche,Puerto Morelos, Mexico - Orbicella C C metagenome | ecosystem: Host-associated > Invertebrates > Cnidaria > Coral | place: Petempiche,Puerto... | reverse complement strand
AATTTGAACAAATTTATTTTGTAATTTTTCCTTGGTCGTATTTTGGCTTTAATTCCTCGGAAATGACTACTTGAGTATTCTAAGAAGCCAAAATTCCAAGCTATAGTTATGAAGTTCAGCTTCGTGACCAAGCAAGGCCAAGGCTTGCACTTCGTTTTGACAATTAGCTGTTTGATAGATGTTTGACACTATTGTCATGCACCCGGATTTCGAGAATGTTTACAAGTATGTGCTTTTTTAAGACTTCTAAATCAATAGATCGTATTCACGTGACGTGTTTTTATCCTCATTAGGCTAGAGAGGCGGTATATTTACATCTGTTTACAATTAGCGTGCTTCGTTTGGAAACCAGAGCATTTTGAATTTCAGGGTTACGGAGGTTGCGTCACAAACGGTTACGATCGAGTTTGTTTAAAAATATATACTCATCTCATGATTTTGAGTCTTTTTAGAAGTTAGAGCATTAGGAAAAGTGCTGATGTAAATGCTTGTTTGTTTAGTACTGATAATCAGTTGCCTAGAAAGCCAAAGTAAGTTCCAGATGTTTACACTATATTCCGGCCGCCACAGATGTACACCAACATGGCGTTTTCTTACTGGGCTCTGTAAATTTCTGGGAAACATTTACGACGAATATCTGAAGTTTGGAAAAACGTACAGGCCTAAAACTTGGAGAAGTGTCTTATTTATTTATCTTCTATAGCGTACATCACAATTTCTTACCTTTTTGCATTGACTGGTTTTCGATTTATTATTTTTGTTATTGCGTACCAGTGAAAACGATCTGTACCTTTCGAAGAACAAAACAGCAACTGTGGAATATTTTTTTGTAAAATGATAAAGTATGTTTTTTAGTTCATTATTTTTGTACATGTTCTCACCTTCCTCTGATATAAATCCATGCCATTCCTTATTTTTTGATCGGGATCATTTGCGGTCCAATACGGGGATCATTTCCGGTCCGAGATCTTTTGCGGTCCGGGATCATTTGCGGTCCTGGGATCATTTGCGGACCCGTACAGAACTAGAAGGATATCACTCATTCAAAGTAAATAGTAAATAGAGCTCTTAAAGAAGATAAATTACTCGTGGCAGACGCGACACAATTTTGTGGTCTTTTTCGTCCTTTTCTTGACCTCTGAAGCCTTTGATATGGGTGAATCCTCAACAATTGTGAGTCAATTGAAAATAGTTAAACTTTGCGCAAGGATTATGAGCTTCAGTGTTATTTTTGTCCATTATATTTTGTCCACCGATCATTTTCGGCAGTGCATCAGGCTATATCCGAATCCGGCAATCGTATGAGAGGTCTGAAAGAACGTCGTCCAAAGGGGCTGAAACGATAAGAGAGAGTTAGAGTTTGGTGTTGTTTTATGCCGCTCGACAAGACAATTGTGTAAGCAATGAGAGACTACACGAGAAAGAAGTTTATGTACCACTTAATTAAGGTCGTCATAAAGACCTACCTCAAAAACCACGTAATGTCATTTACAGACATAAAAACGTTGCTGCACAGAAGAGGATTCTCAGGGGTTAAGCTTTGGCAAATATATCGCCTGTATATTAAAGGTATTAAAGCTGGCAAAGGTGGCGTAGACTTCTTCTCAAATCGTATACAAGATATCTGCCCACTTAGCCTTTGAACAGGCTCCCGATTGTGTTATAGGGGAAGCCCAAAACAGGCGGGCAGAGATAGCCGAAAGTGGTCTTGATCTGGAGAGGGAAAAATCCCACCCCGCCAGGCACGCTTCGCTTGTCCTATTTTGTTCTTTTTGCGCTCGTTGGGAGCCTGTTCACAGACGATTGAAACTCTCCCAGATTATCCAGGAGCCTCATGAATACAGACCGAGTCTGCCGGTCTCCCGTACGGGTCACCACTTTTATTTTCGGGAGAAAATGTTTGGAATATTTGCCACTGCATTTTTGTGGCTGAGTCGGGAGAGTTCTCCTTTTATCGACGCTTTTAGGGTCGAGAAATTAAAATTGGCGATATAAAAAGAACTAGTGAAATTCACAAACTAAGGATTGAGACTGGTAGATATGATCAAATTCCAAGGGTTAACAGACTCTGCCCTTTTTGTGAATCTAATCAAATTGAGGACTTTTAAACAATTTTCATCGTTACAAGCCATCGGCGAACTTATGGCTTCTTCAAATCATTATATTAATATTCAATTAGCAAAATTTATTTCATCTTGCTTTGATCTACGCAATATTCTACTTGCAAATCAGACCAATGCAACTCGATTGCTATATCATAACATTATTATATGATCACGATAACCGTTACTGTTTTAGTTTTAGGTTTAGTTTACAGAAGTTGTTGCAACACTGTATGTATTTATGGTCATGCAGGTAAAGCTAGTTGTTGTTGTTGTTGTTGTTGTTGTTGTTGTTGTTGTTGATGTACTTACTTCTTTTTACGTGACGCGTGATCGGTGAAAAAATTCTCCGTAATGCGTGATTTAATAGAAAATTTCAGCGGGATGCGTGATTGGTACTCCCCTTTGCCACCCGGCATCAATTTTTCCATTTATCGTTACCCCCTTTCCTCCCCAAACCACCCCCCTTTCCCTCCCCCACCACAAGTTTCAATTAATGTTAAGTTTAGCCAAGTCTACACCCGAACGTGGCGTGTCGGAATTTTTTTTCGATCGGTGACTCGGAGAAGGAGCTGGTCGATTTAGCGATCTATAACTGCTGTCGAAGGAAGTCTGTCTGAGGACATAATAGAGTCCAATGAATGTGCGAGTCTAACGATTTTCTTGGAGGCGTCGCCTTTTATCGTACATGAAACAACCCTGAGATTGAACGGGCCGCCATTTCGCCCGTTAAGCCGTTTGCATTGTGGCGATGATGTTGCGCTTTCTTTAGACGGCAAAGAGCTTTAGCCACTTGTGTTAGGGCGCAGAACTTCAATTGGATGGCATTTCTATAGCTGGCGTTTGTTGTGTTTTTAACTTGAAGGTAACGCACCCCCAGGAAAACCGTCAAAAAAGCTAGCCTGCAGTGCAAGCGTCTTTTTTTTATTTTTTATTTTATTATTATTACTATTATTATTGCTAAACACATATTGGGGCGAGGTAGGGTTATAACCTTGCCAAGGTTGTAACGCTACCTCGCCCCAATAAGACGGTCGGCGACCGCCATGTTAGACCGCAATGTTAGACGGTGGGGGATGGGGAAGGGGAAAAATGAGAATTTCTTCGCCCCACCCTCTCCCCTATCGTTCCTCTTGTCTATAGTTCACCCCCTTGGTAGAACTTTCTTTCTCTCTCCAGTCTTCCACTGCATGAAAAATTCAAGACGGCGGTTAAACAGGCTACAAAAAAGCCAAATCCACAACTCGGCTAGAATCCACCCGGGAAAAGTTGACACAGCCATGTTGTTATGTAATGTTATTAGTTTCGTGCATTTCCAAAAGTGGCATTGCGCCGGAGTAATTATAGTTCATTTATTTGGTTATTTAATAGCCGCGTGCGCGAAATCGAGCGGCGAAGCCGCGAGACGAGAAAGTGAAAATTGTAAATCTTTTTCATAACAACATGCACGCGCGATATCCGTTGTTGATAAGGTTTTGGCGAAGAAAAACTGTTAAACTTTATGTCTACTAAGGACACACACTTGATTCCCAGTGATCTTGCTTTGGCAGTCTGGTCTTCGATGATGCTGGTAAACGGGCAAACGCCTTCGTGTTGTTTCGTTGCGCATGCCCGCTTGCAATCACATACGTTTGTAGTAATTAACTCTTCCCATATGCAGTCGGCAACACGACAAGTACGTCTTGATTCATTAACATACTTTCAACTGCTATTTCGTGCTCCCTCTATAGTTTAAAATTTAACCAGAAATAGACTGGAACTTTGTTAAAATATCAGTAATACGCGCACTCAACTCCTCTGACTCCAAATGTAGACGACTTGTCTTTTATTGTGCGGTAAATTACCGACTCCATGGGGATTTAATCGCTCGTCATCAAACATAGTAGATTGACAGTTTTCTCGCCTTTCCCGCTTTTCGACCAATGGTATTTCACTTGGCTCAGACGAAGCAGAAATGAAAAATTACAGAGATCAGGGCAGGCTCACTTTCTGGGCGCCTCTTCACCAGACTCCTTCGCGCCGGATCGCTTTGCTGTTTCGCCGCTCGTGCGTGTGACTCAAAGGTGAGCCTGCTCGCAGACTAGTTAGTTTAAAACATCCGGCTGATCAGGGGCTGATCGGTTAATTAAGTTAAATTAATTGCTGTTTCAGTATGGCGGCAGACACACAAGGAGAAAAACAATAGTATCTCATCTTACGAGTTTATTAAAAATTGTTCGTTAAGTCTGCTGCACTAATTACAAAATTTACTTAAATATACAAGGCTTGTTATCAGCTTCCAAGAAAGATTTCGATGTTGGTTTTCACCATTCGTTTATTGAGTTTAATTTCTAATCTCAACTGAGAAACAGAATCAAATGATAATAGCCGTATTTACTTCTAAAATTCAAGACATTTTTTGTATTTACTGGATGCTAATCTTCCTCCGTGGCACATAGTTCATTTGCCTGAGTAATACCAGGGTTTTTCGGGACGCAATAAACGAATGCCTTTAAACTATGATAATCAAATAGTTAAAATCAGTACATTTGTGGGTCATGAGGTTGGGTTTAAATAATACTGAATAAATTATGCATATTCGTCTCGATATCCGAATTAGACGAACGTTGTCTTCTTCTGTCGTGTAAAATTGAGCAAAAATCAAGAGGTTTGAAAATATCTTCCCACAGCAAGTTCATTTGCTCATCGCTCAATTCCTTAGCTGCATCGGTTAACTGTACTCCGTGGTCCAAAAGGAAAGAATATTTTGTAGCGCACGGAGTGTTTGCACAGAATTTCCTCCGTTCTCCGTTTGATGGACTTTTCTGTGGTGTAACAGCTGTTTTGCCCTCTTCGCCTAATTCGCCGGCCTTTGGTGAAATTTCTTCAGTTATTGCTAGTGAAGTTTCCACTCGCTGGAATGGGACGCCAGTTTCTGAAGGCAGTCTTTCGGTCTCTGTTGGCATTTCCTCGGTCTCAGTGGTGTAGATCTTGGTAATTTGCCGCGATAGCATGTCATCCTCTGAGGACAATCTTTCATCATCTGGAAGCGTTTCTTCAAACGTTAGCGAGGGATCCAAGATGGTTTTCTTTCGAAACACCTCGCCAATTCTTGAAAAAAGTTTCGTCATCTTGGAGTTGAGGTAATCTATCAGTTTACCATGATTACCTTTAGGAGATGTTTTCCAACTCGGTTTAAAAACTGATGGCCGTCGAGGCAGCGTTCTGTTTTGTCTTTTCTTGGAAGCCATCTCTTATTAAATGCACGAAGGGGCGAGTTAAACTCAAACGTTTGCTTTCTTACTTCTTCAAGCTTGAGTAGATAACTGAAAAATAAACTTTGCTCAGCCGTTTATATGCTCTAAGTTTGTTGTTTGTTATTTTTCTTCATCCAGCTAAACAGAGTTATGTTAATTGCCACTAATGAACATGTAATTAACCACGTTTTTGTTTCCTTAATTAAGCAGATAACTGGCGCACGCAATTGACGGCAAAAATAAGATCTAATATTCAAATCGTATCCAAAAAATAACAAATAGTTTGACTTTCGTTGTATCCGATATTTTCGCTCTTAATATATATAGAAAAACCAGAACTGGTTGTAAAACGAAACTTTGAGGATACTGATAACATGTCAATCAACACGACCGCTGACCTCGTAAGTTTAACTCACTAATTAACAATTTACGTCACCCATAATTTAGCGGTTTTTTTTTCGATAATTATTTCTATTCTGGACATGGAAGAATAAGTAAATAAAGGTACCAATCAATAGCTGGTATTTTCAATGAATGTACATATCCATCAGATCATGAACCAGATAAATAACGATTTCAGTTTAATATTGAAATTCATACGAAAGGGCTGATTCACCAATTTTATGATGTGATACCATGATAAATTATTGCTTAGTTGTTTGCTAAATGTAAGGATTTCCAGCAAACCATTCCAAAATTCACTTATGTAACTGACAGTTTAATGGCATCATTTACTAATCAACGTTTTAGCGGAATAATTAACTGCTAATTAGCAATTTTATTTTTGTACGTAATTCCTGACTTCACCGACAGTTCAATGACATCATTTACTAATTAATGTTTTCGCGGAATAATTAACTGTTAATTAACAATTTTATATTGCTACGTAATTCCTGACTTCACGACGTGCTCTCTCTACGCATTTTTAAGCGATGACGTTTATGACGTCATGGCTTAAATGTCGCGCTTATGTCGCGCACGATTTTTCCCTCGGTCGAAGCGAAATGCACTCTGGGGGCCAGGAAATAAGATCGCCATCTTTGGTTTCGGGGAGTGAGAAACTTGTCCTTTGCGGCCGTCCTTTGCAGTTCGTAGGATCCGCGGAGTGCCTTTAATTTCAGATGTGGATTGTGCTTTATCCAGGGTCGGATAAATTTGTGCTCACGGACAAACTCATAATAAGAACATACCGTCCATACATACAACTCTAGATCGACAAGCAAGTCGCACACGCGATAGGTCAAGGGTCCACATTACATTTACGTATTGGTGAGCGCTGTTTAGGCCGGACCTTTGCCTGTCTTGAAGTGAATTGAATGAGCACCGTTAGAGCACTGTACATTGTATGTCTATGAGCACTGAAATATCTGAACTAAACTTATCTGAACTAAACTTATATTGGTGAAATTGAACTTGAAGAAGAGCATTGAATGAATGAATGAAGGAATGAAGGAAGGAAGGAAGGAAGGAAGGAAGGAATAAATGAATGAATGACTTTATTTCAGTGTCAATGGTATTTAGCTTTAAAAAAATGATTGGGGACACTATTTACATATTAAAATATACCTTAGCTACATAAAGTTCGCTGTCAAACCAGTTGAGATACCAGAAAGCAGCAAAGAACACTCAACAGTGTAACGAAAAGGTGAGCTACCTGAAGTTTTTGTCTTGATCAGAATTGGTTAATGTAGCTTAGATCATGGTCTCTTTAATTATTTATTATTGATTGATTTATTTATTACAATCTATGGTTAAAAGGCCAAAGGATAATCTGTAAAGGAGTCCTAAACCCCATATAAAAACAGATCACCTATGATTAATATAAATGTACAAAAAATAATAAATTCGAAGAATACGTTAAATAAATAATAAATAAATAAATAAATAAATGCATTTATATAGCGCCATACTCCACTAATTGTTCGTGGCGCTTTACAACACCGTAACTCTTAATTAATTTAAAAAACTACATCATTCAATACAATTCAGGCTAGTAATAAAAATTAATAAATCAAAAGAATTCGTAAACAGATATCTCTTAAGCTTAGTTTTAAATACAGTAACTGACGATGATAGCCTGATGTCCAATGGTAACTTATTCCACAATTTTGGAGCAGCAACGGAGTATGCCCTATCACCATAGGTTTTTAAATTAGCCACGGGCTTATCAAGCAAATGCTCGTTTGAAGATCGTAATACGCGGCCCGAGCTCTTGTACTTCAGCAGATCTTTGATGCAGCTAGGTGCTTGACCGTTTAGAGCCTTATAAATCAGTAAAAAAAATTTTAAAATAATTCTATAGCGCACAGGGAGCCAGTGTAAACGCCTAAGAATCGATGTAATATGATCATGCCTTCTCGGCGCGGTAACAAGGCGAGCTGCTGGATTCTGCACAAGTTGAAGTCTATCAATCAGATACTTTGGAAGACCATAATATAGGGCATTACAGTAATCTAAACGCGAGGTTATGTAAGCGTGAACGATAGTCTTAGCAGTGTCATGGGATAAATATCGCCTAATCTTGGCAATAGCGCAAATGCGGAAAAACGCGATCTTGCAGGTCATTTTAACGTGCTCACTAAAATCGAAATACTGATCAAATCCAACTCCTAGATTCCTAGCATGTTCACAGGGACTGATAACATGATCTCCGATTTGGATATGGTTGAGGGGAGGACGAGGTCGATATCTTGAACTAACAACTAAAAGTCTCCTTGGCGTTGGATGCATGGTTAGGCAGTTAGACGTAAACGAGAGGTATAGCTGTGTATCATCTGCATACAGATGAATTGGTATGCCATGCTTTCTGTCTATATCACCCGAGACCTAACACGGATCCCTGCGGTACTCCGTGTTGCAGATTTTTTGTGACCAATCAATAACATTAACAGAAACAAACTGCTTACGTAACTGAAGATATGAACGAAACCAATTAAAACCAGTGTCGCGAATGCCGAAACGATTCGCTAGTCTTGACACCAAAATCGTGTGATCGACAGTATCAAATGTAGTCGATAAGTCAAGCAATAGTAGAATAACAGATTTGTTGTCGTCAACAGCTTTCAAAATGTCATTATGGACTCTGGCAAGTGCGGTTTCAGTCACCCGCTGTGATAACATTTATACGCTGATTGAAATTTTTCAAGTAAACCCTCTTACCATTAAGATGATCACGTAATCCTCCGTAGGAAAAACGATGGCAACTGGTACATTTACCCATAGTTCTTAGTGCACGAAAACCTAAACAAAGTTCATAAAAATGTACAGAAACGTTATAAAATCTTCAAATCTAGGTTACTTAATATCCTTAGCACAGGGACAAATATTGTAACTATAAGGCTTTTTTTGTGCCTTTTGGGCTGTGTTAGGTTCGCGAGGCATTGTGGTAAAATGTACAGCCGCCATTTTTTTCCCACGGTGGATTGTGCTGCAACTGCTTTCTCCGTGACTTTAAATAGAAAATACAAATGCGATACTGGCCAAAAATTTTGAAAAATCTTCATGATCAGCTCCACGCTTTTTTAACAATGGCTTAATCACGCCAACTTTGAATCTATCGAGCACTTGGCCGGCTTGAAGCGACAAGTTAGCTATACGAGTTATTATTGGAACTAGTCGATGCTGACACCGTTGAAATACTGACGATGGAACAGGATCAAGTGCACAGGACTTTGTGCACAGGTTGTTAACATATCCAGAGATCATGGTCTCTTGACTGGGACGCATGCGCAAGATGAAGCCACGATTTCTTGTTCCGGTTTTCATTTTTGCTCTGAATCGGCCTGACTCGGCCTGACTGTCGGGCGTTCGGACACCGCCGACTGAAACCGCGCCGGATGCTCGATCTGAATACGCGTTTGTCCTCTGAAATCTATTTACTCGTTGTATCCTTTGCTCGTCAGTGTTACTTTTTACAGCAAACGTGAAGGAAGTTGGCTTTCGTGACTCACAGGTCCGCTCAAAATTAAGTTATTAAATGAGCCATTAACTGTGATACGTTATTCCCATTTTCATGACCTAATTTCAATGCGATGATTAATTGCTTCTTTAGGCAAGAAATAGAAAACATGTTGTCCGTGTTTCTATCAAGTTTTAGAAACGTAAGAGGAAGTTTGGGAGAATGAGAAATGTTGTGGGAAAACGAACCGATGGGCGAAACGAAAAAATAAACAACTTGTTTACTTTGATCATCAAAATGTAAAATCTCTTTGCTCACGCCATCATTACGGCAGCTCTTGCTAGTCTTTTGTTTCTATCGAGTTATAGAAACACGATTTTAAACCAATCAGTGCATATTTTCTTTGGGCTTTCTTCTAATTATCAATGAGCCTAATTAGTGAACTGACCATTTTTAATGTTCTAGTCTTCAGAGGTGAGGATGCACCGGACAGTCGAAATACCATGCCGATGTCGCGACATATTGACATGGTATTCCGGATTTTGCCCCCTCCCTCCCCCCCCCCGGGGGGAAAGGGGACACCCATATAAAAAGAACAGGGGTGCTCGACGGAAACTTTGAAAAGAACCCCTAAGAGGTACCAAGATCCTTTTTTGTGGGCGTGGCTTGAAATGTTTTTTTTTTTTTCACCAGTAAGAGGTATAAATTGTAAAACACGTTTTATCTCCTGTCAAATTTTTTTTTCCGGTCAATACCCTCAAAGCCCACTGTGGCCCATTTGAGGCTGAACAAATTAAGAGCTGCCAAAACTGCGTGTCGGCCCATTCACTTCACAGTCACGCACTGTATGTGCCGTTGACCTATCCGCAAATATTTGGTTTTGAGTTCATTGTCATCTAAAGTTATTACAATGTCCTTTTAGTAGCCAATTGGCCTTCGAGCTGGTGGCTCTTTTTTTTGTTGCTATACCGTGCTGACGAGACCCAACCCGGTCAAAACAGCTGTCCACGGTTGCAATTTTTAGCTTTCAGTCTGGAATCTATCATGTCGTTGTCACGTTAACTTTTTTAATGTAGCTATCAGCCTTGCTTCATTGTTATTCTATTTCTATTGAATTGTTGGCTGATCAAATCCTGTACAGATCCTATTTATACCAGCAGCATTTCGTTTGCCGTCCCTTGGGACATCTATTATGTATTCAGCTAGTCTTAGCTGCTAGATGCTAGTCCATCGCCCCCACCCCCAGCCGTAATTCGCCGGTAACCATTTATATACCTGTGCAGAGAGAGACCTGTGAGAGTAAAGTGTCTTGCCCAAGAACGCAACCGCACAGTGTCGTGCGCCAGGGCTTGAACCTGAAGCGAGCGCGCTAAGCGTGAGGCGAACCCGCCTTCTTCTCAACCTATAAATTGTCGGATAAATATGAAATGTTGGAGATTTTTTATGACCGTTCTTTTGTTCTGAAGAGGATAAATTTCGCCATCGATCTGCAATTAAAAGATGGACAATTAGAATGTTCAATTTCTAACTCTGTATACGTCACGATTCCTCGATCCCAGGTTCTCTTTCCTTTGCCTTGTAACGACAAAGGAGGCAAAGGAGAGAGAGCCTGAGATCAAGTTTGCCATCCTTCTCAATATTTGAGTTTTCTTCTGTTTTCGTTGATCAGCAGACGTTCTTTTGATTTGGACAAGGAAAGATCAAGGTACAGTGGAACCCCACTCTACGGACACCCGCTCAATACGGACACCCCGATATTACGGACAGTTTCGTTTTCCCCGACGAAAAGCTCATATATTTTTTCTAAAATTGACCCGCTTATTACGGACACCCGTTAATACGGACAACGGACACTTTTCTGTGTCCCGAGCGACAAACTCTTATACATCGTCAACCCCGCTTTACGGACACTGTTTGTATCTGTGCGTTGCCTATTGTCATTGTTATGATTATGTGCTAATTAGAGATTTTGTACCCTGGTCAAATTATGACAGATTTCGGCGGGTTAATACAATTATATTACTAAATGAAACAGTGTCAAAATAGCATGACGCATTTGACCAGTTCTTTCTTCCGGTGCATTACCCAGTCTGCAGTCCTTATATAAAGTTTTCTGCCTGATACGCTTACACAAAAGTTT
>Ga0126338_10003240_pt1 | contig 11377 bp, 7 predicted proteins | sample OrbCmetagenome_2_FD_92529 | JGI IMG/M metagenome (GOLD analysis project Ga0126338, IMG submission 92529) | Coral microbial communities from Petempiche,Puerto Morelos, Mexico - Orbicella C C metagenome | ecosystem: Host-associated > Invertebrates > Cnidaria > Coral | place: Petempiche,Puerto... | reverse complement strand
TTCCGATGAAATTATCAAGCAATTCCGATCAGGCTTTAAAACATATCATCACTGAACGAATTTTACAGAAGCTATGAAAACGTTTTCTGGCACTAATATTACCTTTTTGTTTTTCCGAGATTTTATTTAGCAGAAAGTGGCCTATAATGGCCGGACAAAAGATGAATGAAAAAGTTGTGAAGGTTACTTATACACAATAGAAAACAAACTAAGGTTAAACTGACGGTAAATACAGCGATCAGATAAAGCTATTATAAGGGGAAACGAGGAAATAGGACAAATATGTTGGCTAGGGAGAGAAATGTAGATTGTCCTGGAACAGGTTGAGAGCTAATTTGCATGTGCTGGTGCACTCAATTTGCCACCCAGCGTTCCATTCTATAATTCCAAAATCGTTTATATGTTCGATAGTGAAATTCATAGATTTGTATTACTGGGATCAGCCGTTATTACCCAGATATTGGCACCTTCTGTATATCCTGGTTATTTCATATTGCTGCATGTATTATATTGCATGTTCCTGTTTTTAATACATATGTTTCATAATCAATAGGAATAAGCAAAACACGTATCAGATGCGTGGGACCATGACGTTAAACTACACGTATGTAAGACTAAACAAGCTCTTGAAAGTGACAGATGGTTAACGTGAACTTAATGTCGAGATTCTAGTTTAGGTTAAACTTTTTCCTTATGTTTAGTTCATATGTTTCATGATAGCCTAAGAACACATGTAACAGTTTCATAAATGTATATTATAAATACACAATATAAATTTCGCGCAATTCCGGTCTAATAAACCGTTGGAAATTTGGGAATGGAAAAAATATCGATTAGTATCCCGCAAAATTATAGCAAATGAAAGAATTAAAATGCAAGGAGTAGAGATAGAAATCAACATTGCAAGCTTGCCAACAACAGTGTCTGCGACGGTGAAAATCTACGGTCTTTAATTCCTTGAGACGTGTTTTTCCGCTTTTTGACTTGCTGATTTGCCTGCCGTTTCATCATCTTTCTTTAAAAGCGAGGGTTTACAGCTGTCATTACACTAATGATCTACCAGTGAGCCGTATAAGCCGCTACAATAAACCTTTTGTATATCTCTAATTATTGTAATCATTTAGGCCTAGTTACGTTTGATCCTACATGTACATAACACTTACTAATCATGACAGTTCACTCGGGATTTAATTTTGCCGCTTTTTAGCAGTTTGAAGCAACAAACCGAAACTAATCCAGCTGCTTTCACAAACTAACTTATGTATTAGCCTTTGTCAGCAACTAAAACAGCCCATTTCGGTGAATTCTCCACGTGTTCACTTGCCTCACCATGCTCATCTGTTTTCGTTAGAAACCGTTAAAAATGTCAAACAGTCCAAAATTACCACCTTTCCTAGGAGACCGCCACCTCTCAGTAGGGTATCAAGTCAAATTCTATTCTGATTCCTAAATGTCTGTTAGACGCAATAATCCCTGGCTAAAGTATACTTTAATACCGCTTTCTGTTTACAGTAAAATGTTATACTCGCAAAAAATGAAAGGAGCTCGATGTAAACGAGCGTTTCTTGTTTCTTTTAAAGGTATTTGTTTCGTGGCATATTTTGGAGTGTCCGCTGTGTTGACTTTGATGTGGCCATATTACAAGCTATCTGAACGAAGCGCCCTTCCTGAGGTCTTTGCGATGAGAGGAGCCGAGTGGGCCAAATATATCATTGCTGTCGGAGCCCTCTGTGGATTAAGCGCCTCTTTGATTGGAGCCTTGTTCCCTTTACCCAGAATGCTGTACGCCATGGCAAGCGATGGCCTCATTTTCAAGTAAGCGAAAGCGAGAAGTTCTTTAACACTTGATGAATCTCCGAAAATGAAATTATTTATATTTTGATTTTTTTCTTATGGGGTTCACTCCACAAAGTAGAATTTTAAAACTCTCACTGTAAGTCGCTATAATTATAAAGGCAGCTGTTAGGTGTTCAAAAAAATCAATCTTGAACAAAATCTTTTCAGTAACATAATCAGATGAGCTCTAACTTCTAAATACATTTTCCTATGTTTTACTTTTACGTGGAAAAACTGAGTAGTCGAAATTTTGTGAGCTAGGATTAAAGTCCTTTATACAGTATCTAACTTGCCCTGTTCCAACTACTTATGTCTCAATCAATTCAAATGGCATAACGCTGCGAAGAAACCTTTTCTTTCATAAATGTCCCTGTTCATGGAAGCATTACACTCGTTGATCATACACATTCCAAATCTTTCTTTAGATTTCTAGCCAAAGTGCATCCCAAGACAGAGATTCCAGTTATCGCTACGGTCCTCTCTGGGGCCCTAGCTGCGTTTCTCGCTCTTGTATTCGACCTTCAAGCGTTGGTAGAAATGATGTCCATTGGTACTCTGCTAGCCTACACAATAGTGGCCCTGTGCGTGTTGCTACTGCGTTACCAGCCTGGCAGCATAGGCATTGTAAAAGGAGAGGAAAATATCTTCTCAAGCAACGACGAAAACGTGGAAGGAGAGGCAGCGATGGAACACACTAGACTGACAGCAAAAAATAATGGCCCCACTCTTCAAACAGCTCGGCTCGCAGCCATAGGAATCTATTGCAACGTTGCCATCTACTTCTTCATTAGTACCCTTCTCATCTGGGGCGGTGAAGCCATCTTGAAGGGACGAGCATGGGCCATTTTCATGGCGTGTCTGTTAGGGATTTTTCTGGTAACGTTTGTAGTGCTCCTTGTGCGTCAGCCCCAGAACAAGACGCCCATTCCATTTAAAGTGCCCTGTGTTCCAGCCATACCATTGTTCTCGATATTCGTCAATATATTTCTTATCATGAAGCTAAATTACTTGACGTGGCTTCGGTTTGCTGTCTGGATGGCTATAGGTGAGTACTACGGTAGATAAACGTAGAAGAGGTTTTCGATGGCTTTGTTTATAGCTGGCCCAGGCTAGAAATGTTGGCTAAAAGACGAAGCCTTCCATTACTTTTCAGTAAAAAATTGAATAATTTCAACAGCGATAGCCACTTTTGTAGAGTAGAATCAATAATAATATTTCAACATTAATTTTAATAATGTATGCAACCACTGATAGTCTGTTAAAACGGTTAATTTTGGGAAGTTGACACATCTACTCCTAAACGTAGCATTTATTCAATTTATTCATTATATTTTCCTGGTTCTCTACTTATGTTTCTACGCGGTGTTCACCTGTTTTTGGGTAGTTGTTTTTATTCGTAGCAACTTCCCAGTTTTAAGATAAAAGTCACATCTTGGACGAGAGCAAGCCAAACTTTTCATTTTTTTTTCTCTCGAGAACTTAGGAAAGGCTAGAGGTGGGAACTCCGGGAGGCAGAAAAAAATGAATTTATGGTCACAGGTTGAAAATTGCTAATATGTTGTTGGCGATGAAGCTGTTTCAGAGTCCAGATTCAGTGCTGAAAACATTTGTTGTTACACTTCAAACCATAACTTCCAGTTGTTTTTGTGTTGAATGGAAGATACGTTGGTGGAGGTAGTTTATCAAGAACTCGTGACTTTTTGATAGCTAAGAACCTTAGGGCTTTATAAAAGCACGTTGCCGAGGAATCATGGCCGTTAGTTACGTCATTTTCTTAAATCAGTTTGCTGATTTTGCAATTTTCACTCAAACAAAGAACAAGCTACCGCCTGTTGGTAATTGACTTTGATTAGCCAAGCAATGTATTAAAGCCAACTTAAAGATGTCATCAAAGTTAAAAAAACTTTTGAAGTCTAAACGATACAGTGTTTCCAAAAAAAATTGGTTAGATGCCACGAAGTATGTGGCAAAGCCTTAACCACGTGTTGTAGGTTGAAAGTCCGAAGACTTTTCTCGTCCTTATCGAGGGAGATGCTAACCTTCTCTCGGCTCATACAACACGACATCAAACTTGAACTTTATTTTTCATATATATGACAGAGCTTGTTTCACTTTACACTTGTGGTACAATATTTTCAATCTAGCTCTATTGCGTTCTTGTTTCCGGATAGTTTTAACCAAATATGCTATGCTAGCTATTATGTGTCAAGTTTGCGATAAAAATTTTGATCGTTTGATTTGTAACTTTCGATTCCGTCGTAAATGTCTGCGCCCATCGACTGCGCATGCGCAATAAACCACGCGCTGCTTTTTTGAAGAAAAAGAGAGGGACAAACGTTTTACAATTAATCGTTTAATCGTCTAGTATCGCTGTTCTAGAAACAATACTAGTTAGCCGAGCTGTAAATTATATCAAGTGAAATAAAATCAGACACAAAAGAATATAGCAACCAGACTGACGATTAGCTTAAATTTTTTATCAACAAAAGTTCTTAAGGAAACTTTCTTTGTTTTTTACTGTTACTATTATTAGTTTTTTTTCAAATCTCGGACCAGAACTTCCAAGGCATTATATTTCTCTCGCAGGTTGATAGCCATTTTTGTCAACAGCACTAGAACTTGTAAAACCTTGCGTAGTTGTCTTTTACCTGCAACGGCACCTGTTGAAACCAGTGTAGCGATTTCTGCCGACTATAAGATGATGTCGAATTCTCTTATTGAAATGTAACTTCTCCTAGAATCATTGTTTCAAGCCAAGCGGGCAGGCGACAAGATGACCTGTAGCTCTGAAAGGGTGTTATGATCTAGACATAAATTCTTATAACTAACTGTCACTGTCAGTGCGTGAAAATAGTTTAGAGGAACTTATCGACAGATGTGGAATATTTAAAGAGGTCACCGATGAGCCTGAAGCATCTTGTAATCATAAAGGCATCTTTTGGCCGTCAGCACTGAAATTACCGATTGGATCTGACAAATAACAAGATTCGCCGCTTTTAACATGGCTCTCTGGTTTCCGAGAACAAAATTACAACCATCCTCAAGCCTTCAGAAATTTACGGTAGCTCGTTAATGTTGCCTAGTGTCATCTGCCGAACGTTAGCTTCATTTTATTGTTTATGAGAAATGGGCTGTCTTCGGCAATTCTCTCGACGAAAATGCATCTCCATCCAGAGTTTAGTTGAGACTAAATTATCCCGGTGTCTTTCACTCCTCGATTTAACAGCCCTCGGAGTCGGTTGTACCCTTGGCGCCGGCGTCTATGTGATCGCTTGTGAAATCGCTCGCGATGTGGCAGGCCCAGCAACAGTTATCTCATTTCTAATCGCTGGTATTGCCTCAGTCTTGTCCGGACTTTGCTACGCTGAATTTGGAGCCCGAGTCCCAAAAGCTGGATCAGCCTACATCTATAGCTATGTGACTGTCGGCGAGCTAGTGGCGTTTATAATTGGTTGGAATCTTGTTATGGAGTACATGATCGGAGCTGCCGCCATTGGTCGAGCGTGGAGTGCTTATTTTGACTCCATGTTACACGATAAAGTTAGAGGTTGGACTCTTGAAAATATTGGACCAATACGGATTGATGGACTCGGGGGTTACCCGGACTTTTTGGCAGTGGGGATAATTCTTATTTTGATGATCATTCAACTGTTTGGTGTCAAGAAATCTACCACGTTTATTTTCGGTGTGACTTGTGTGAACATGGTTGTCATTGTGTTCATAATCATTATGGGAATTACCTTGGCCAGACCAGAATACTGGTCAGACTTCATGCCGTATGGACCTACCGGGGTTTTAGCGGGTTCCGCCACCGCATTTTTCGCTTTTGTTGGTTTTGATGTCATTGCGACTGCCGGCGAGGAAGCTAAGAACCCTAGCAGGACGATCCCACTTTCAATTTTATTTGCGCTCACAGTTTGTTTTCTGGCATATTTTGGCGTTTCAGCTGCTGTTACCTTAATCTGGCCTTATGACAAGTTGGATTATGGAGCAGCCTTACCTAAAGCTTTCGAACACCGCGGAGCGAACTTTGCAAAGTACATAATCGCGGCTGGCGCACTTTGCGGAATGACAGCGGCCATAAATGGCGGACTTTTCCCGTTGCCTCGTTTGCTTTACGCCATGGCTTCAGACGGCTTGATTTTCAAGAGTTTCGCGTACGTGAGCAAAAGAACCGAGGTACCATATATTGGTACACTTTTCTCGGGTATTCTGGCAGGCATTCTAGCTATGGTCTTTGAACTGCAAGCCCTTGTGGAGATGATGTCGATAGGGACGCTTCAAGCATATACCATTGTCTCCACGTCTGTTCTAATTCTCCGGTACCAGCCTGGAACAATAGGTCTTGTCAAATACAACGAAGAGGACCCTAATTTGAGTCCCCAATCGAAGGACCCTCTACCTGAACCAACCGACCGATCCGGGACTATTTCCAGATGCACGATATGGTTCCTGTTCTTTTATTTCTTCTGTCTTAGTGCGTTTTTGATCAACGGGCTTATTCCAATGTATCAAGGCCAGGCGTGGGCTGTTATTCTAGCGACGTTTTTAGTCATAATTTTCGTAGCCGCCATTGTTGCGTTGTGTATGCAGCCAAAGAGTCTGACACCGCTGCCTTTCAAAGTTCCGCTCGTTCCTGGCCTGCCTCTCTGTTCAATGTTTATCAATATTTATTTGATGATGGAACTCAATCCGGCGACATGGATGCGATTCGCGGTTTGGATGGCGATAGGTGCGTACTTTCTCATCGCTTCAAAATAATATAGGCACGCAATACGTACATAGTATAACATAGAAATTACGAAGCCCTCCGTTGTTAAGATGCATCCTAACCATTGCTTCTTAACAGTAGTATTTTGTATTCGAACAAATACTTACGAGCGATCTTAATCTAAAAAGCCTTAATGAATCCGGTGACTGGTTGTTATGGTTCTGTGAATGTCATTTGCACAGGCAACTGAAACCATGTTTATTCGGCGACAAATCAAAAACTGTGACGCATCAATAGCTTTCGTCATATATTTTTCTCGAGGATTAGCTCATCGAGCATTATCTGTGGGGCTCTGCAAAATACTGTTTTACGATAACTGCGAAAATTCTCGCGCGCTCTTTGGCTAATTTTCATTGGCAAAAAGCGGACCGACACATGAATTTATAATTGATTCGATGCGGATCCACTCGGGTATCGCCTCGTCGATCCACGGCTACTTTGACAATATTATGACGAAATTCATGATCAAAACAGGACATACGCATGAAAAACTGACGTCAATTTGTTAAACTGGTTTTCCTGTGACTTCGGACTGAATACCGGGCGCGTGTTAACCACCCTTTGTTTTATAGCGTAGATTATTATGGTAAAGACATACTTTCAGCAGCAGCAACAACAACAATTTCATTTGTACCCACCATTTTACATTTAGTTAGCTAATAGTCAGCAGGTGAAGTCATTTTATAGTAAAGTCATTTAGTCAGCAGGTGAAGTTCACCAATAGACAAAACAGTAACGCAATCTAGAGTCGTTGGTAACTTTTAAAAAAGGCTGTCACATCACGATGTACGAAGTTATTTTCCCGACTTAGCAATTGAAGGAAACCTCAAAATTAAAACTTATTAAGGTAGAAAAACAACATAGACCGGGCGTAAATAACAAATAAAAAAAGAACTTAAATGGTGGATACGATTAAAAGTTAAAACGGTTTTCGATTGACTAACTTAAATGATTGAGACTGGAAATTTCTAAGTTGCAACGTAGTTTCCTTGTTGGCTTATAAATACAATATTTAAAATTGGCGAGTTTTCCCCTTTTTTGAAGTGTCTTCTAACATCTTCTGTTATTTTATCTTACAGGCTTGTCTATTTACATTTTCTATGGCCTTCGTCACAGCGTCGAGGGCCAGCGGCAAACAGAACAAGAGGGTTACGTCCCTTTAGAACAAATCGATGGAAAAGGAGATCAAGAAAAGGGCAGCGAAACTCCAGAACCGAAGAATTAATTAAAGAAATTATAAATGTAATAGAGATTATATCTAGAGAACGTAAGTTAATTAATTGTGAGCTCCAGTGACAATATTCTAAAGACTTATTTCCGAAAAACTTATTTAACTGTTTTTCTCTGAACTGACTTTTTGAATTTTTGAACTTGATCTCTTGCATATGTTTACGTGAGACCACCGTATTTGAAAGTTGCTCGTTAAAAACATGGAAGTCGCGTAACTTTTGGCCCTCGTGCTTAAGTCTTTTGAGACCTTACCTGGAAAGGAACCAAATTAACGGCAATCACCGAGGACAACCTCAGAAGAGGTCTTCGGCGATCGTTCTTCTGAGCCCATTCAGGTCATCCTCTCTCCATGTTTGTCGGTTGACCGACATATAAAGCGTATACCGAGACACAATCTACATTCTTTTTTTAACTGATGTTCCTTGAAAGAACAGTATGATTTGCTTGCATTTAGAAAATTATAAGATGAGGGGAAGATGAACGAAAGGGAAAGAAGAACGCCTACAAAACTGAATAACGAGACTTTAAAGTGTTCCTTCCCATCATTCATAGCGTTGTGAATAAGGATATGTCAATATGAGCTAACATGACGAAACTAAACATAAACATCATGATAAACATAGGAAACATAGTCGATAAAGTAGTATACATCGTTATGTTATTATTATATTAATGTGCAGATGTTAAAAAAAGAAATAGATGTAAATTAACAGATCGTCAGTATTGACTTGAGCTCAGTAAGACCATATCACTGTGCTACACTGTTAAGTTAGTATCGAGGCTGAATAAAATACAATCACTAACTATATTCGTTCCATTTTCTTCACTTAAAATACGTGCATTGACATAACCTGCAAAGAGTCGATTTAGCATTATCCTCACAATTTAACCAATCTCTAATAAGCGCCCCGTTTGATTGTCTTCCAGCGCCACTGTATTCCAGCAAACCTTACCTTTGCTAATAAGAGCGCCCATTTCCATTCGGCGCCCGCTCCATTCCAGCTAAGCGTCCTTTCCAATAATACAACACAAATTGCATTTTCATCCCCGATTGGGCTTTTCGGTGTTAATATAACTATATAAAGGTGAAAAAAACGTTTTCTTAATTTTTTGCTGTATGAATTCAATGGGTACAAACTGGAATGATCCCATTTCTTTATGACATGCTTTTAAAAGCAACGTCTACGCACACGTCTCCAGTCGCGGTGGCAGTAACTATTTGTAGGCTGCTCTCTGTAACTAAAGAGCGTTTTCGAAAAGCACCATTTTCGGTGGACAGTTTCTCAGGATTAGTGTGGACGGTAGGTCTAACCGTAGAAATAAAGATGTGTTTTTAAGTTTCTCCGGCGCAGTGTGGAGGGGGCCTTACAAGAACACATATCGCTAGGTGTTTTTAGTGTGTAATCTCTAAGTTTTCACTCTAGCAGACAGGTGGGAGGAGTTGAAATATATTTTCGACCTTATTATGTTTTGTTAAACGTGCAAATTGATGGAATGAAGTTAACGGCGTTTTTGAATAGAGCATGGCATAACAGCAGTCTGTCAGAAAGCTTTCACTGTGTTCGTTTCCAAATGCAAATAGGTTTGCTTTTTTTTAAGACTCAAAACTCCATCTAACTTCTTCAAATGAAACATCACACCAAGAAAATCCAAAACAAACGCTTGATACTACCAGAACAACCATAAGTAAAATTTAATTTTCAGTTACAATTATAGGAATGATCGCCTAGCATAATATTCCCAGTCTTTGAGACAATATTGACCCAGCATGATCTAAATCGAAGCTAATTACTTCAGGCTCCGTTACTTCTGAAATTCATTTTGTAATGAGCAATAAACAAAAGGCTATTGAAATCAATTGAAAGAAATCAGCATTACTTCAGTCAATTACGGATTTACCAACACATAAGAAAAGTAAAGGCCTCGTTTATGGGGCTTTATTTCACCCCATTTACACATTATACTAGATAATACTTTAAAGACCTCAGCTGAATGATACTTGTTATACTCATGGGGCAATTTCTTCGCAACGTTTCCTCTGCCGTTTTCAGAAATCAAATGGAGGACAGAGTATTGAAGAACAAACTCGGGTCAATTGAACTCGAGGAAAAGCGATTGCTGAGGCGGTTTCGTTCAGAGACGAGGTTATTGAAAATCAGGCAGGAACAACGATTGGGAAGTTTGACTTGTGCCAGGAGAAATGAAGTAAATGGGACACACATTGACAAAGCCGGGACTCCGAGTCCTCAATCAGCGGTTTGTAGACAATGTTTATATATATTTAACATTCTTTTTGAAGTCATACTAGAGGAAGAAGCTATAATGAACAGATAATGGGTTAAATAGGGACGTTATAAGTGCTTGAAGTGAAAGACATTGACCAAGCCATGGGATTAGTAAGTCGTCAGAAGATCGAAATGGACGTAAACAACATCTATTTTGTATTAAGATGGCGTAAATTTAGATGACTAAGAAGAATATTTAATTTGGCGACTCCGTGGTGTACGGAAGTTATAATTACATTTACGGCAGACCAAGTTGGTTTGTTGAAACCAGTTTCACTTCTGCTATGGAGGAAAATACGTCTAGTTGTTACGTTGTTTGGAAAATCTGGGTATGTTTACAACTTGTTCTAGATTAACTCTAAAACATGACCTCCAAATTTTGAGCTTAGAGTCAACTCATTTAAATTTGAGCATGAATGTGACGATTAAGGGGACAGATGCATTAAAGGAATGCTTTCAGCGAGCAATATAGTCTTGTGGTACTGTGTTTTTACCAATATTTCGAAAATTAAATTCGTATTTTTTTAATTTCTGATTTTGAACATGTATTCTTCAGTTGAGGAGAAAAATAACTAAAATAAGTCGTTTCAATGTTAGTTCATCTGTTGTGGACAGATGGTAAGCTACAGACATTTTTTATCGAGGAATAGCAGATATTGCTCGCTCCGGCCATAAGAAGTGTTTCGTTCTTGTTTTACATGTTCCGCCGACTTAGATCAAATTAACGTACACTTGAATTCGCTTGATTGATTGTATGACGTAAACAAGCTAATTCACCAAAATGTCGTGCGCAATTTAAAAGAAAAGTAAAACGATAAAGAAAGCAATAAAAACGTTTCTAGGAAATATCAGGAGCTAATGGCTAATGGTGAGGTAATGCTTAAAGCTGTAAGCCACATTGACGTCATTATATAGAATTTAGAGAACAGCGCGATAACGTCAAGATAAATGAATGATCAGTTAGTACCCCCATGAGGAAGTCAGGATATTAAGTGGGCTCTATATACACTTCGCTGACAAAAGTAAAATATAAAACTTTAAGGTAAAAAGCTGTTAAAATTAGTCTTAACGTTTTCGATCTGTTTGATCATCATCAGAGTGATGATGATCAAACAGATCGAAAACGTTAAGAATCATAATTCTAACAGCTTTTTACCTTAAAGTTTTATATTTTAAGTGGGCTCTAGTTCACTGAAACCTTGTGTTTGCATCATATATCGTCATCAAAATATCTAAACTCGGAACCAATTACTTT
>Ga0126338_10003239_pt1 | contig 11377 bp, 6 predicted proteins | sample OrbCmetagenome_2_FD_92529 | JGI IMG/M metagenome (GOLD analysis project Ga0126338, IMG submission 92529) | Coral microbial communities from Petempiche,Puerto Morelos, Mexico - Orbicella C C metagenome | ecosystem: Host-associated > Invertebrates > Cnidaria > Coral | place: Petempiche,Puerto... | reverse complement strand
TGTCATTGTCATTGTCATTATCATTATTTGTGAGGTTGTTTATGTTTCGTTTGGTAGAACGAAAAGCGCCATATGTTAATGGAAAGCGAGACGACGAAGTTAAAAGAACGAGACGAGAAACATCAAACGCAGTTAGAGGCCTGGAAAGCCGAACTTGCACCAAGAAAGAAGGTAAGGCACCCACGCATGGCGAGTCTCGTGCTTCAACTTATTTCGTGTGTCTGAGATTTGCAAGACAAAAGTAGGTAAAATACCAATCTGCAAACGAGATTTGGGGAAATCACGGGTACTAAACGTATTTTTGCTGGTTAAGAGATGCATATGAGATGGGAAAATGTCAGGGCTAAAAACGTCTTGACCATATTTGAGTTTCCCTGAGCTTCCCTGAGCTTCCCTGTGCCTCTGTGAGACGCCTGAGGCAAATTAAACTCCTTTCATATGCAAGGCCATTTGTCAGTAGAATGTGATATTTCTTACCTTGTCAAATTTACTATTTCCTCTTCTCTCACTAGACGCTTGAAGAGGAATTCGCGCGTGAGGAACGCGAACAGCAGTTGTTTTACGCGCGAAATTCGACCGATTACCCAGTCTCTCCGGGAACGCCGACTAAGGAATCAGAAGAAGAGCCTGGGGAGATTCAGGTAGATGGAGAGAAAACTCCAGAGGACAATATATCAAGTAAATCATCATCTGGATCCATGGAAGTTTAGTTCTGAGCTTTGTAGTTCTTGTACAGTTTCTATTCTGTATGATTGTGGATTTTACAGTCAATTGAAACTAAGCGATATCATGACCGGTGGCTAACTCAGAACCCAGTTTACCCGGGAAGGCGGAGAAATCAAAGTAGCTAATAAATTGTTGATCGTTGTATTGGCTAATTGCTTAGAAAACTAACACAGATGTCAAAAAGTATAGAACATAAATAAATAACGACTGGGAAAGGACCTGTGCGTTTGGCTGAGGAGCAAGTACCTATCGTTCGGTATCCCGCGCGCCTTCATTCAGCGGTTTTTGTCGCAGACGTTGCTAGGCAACATGACGTAACCTGCAGGATAACATTCGGTCAACCTCGTTCTCAGGCTCTCTTTCTCCTTTGCCTCAGGGAGGCAGAGAAGAGAGAGCCTCGGATCGAGGTTGAAATTCGGTGTACTCGCAAATTCCAAATTGAGTTTTATTGGCTATTGAGATTCGGAAACTGTTCGGGTATTCGCTCCACTGACTGCCTTTTCCAGCAGTTATTTATAAGTAGTATGCAATTGAGAAATCAAGCACGGAGGGTGTAAAGTTCTATATTGAGCTCGGGGTTTGGGAAATTACAAAGGTAACGCTAATGATAGTTAAAAGATAGGAAAATATATGGATTAATGCTTAGCTGTAAGTCTGGATACTTAATTACATTATATAATGGGGCAGTAAGCCAATCAGAATACACGAGAGAAACTCGCACGCGGTAAAGATAGTGGGGAATCAGCTGATTGGCTAAACAGATGATATCTGAGCTCTGATTTGTTGGGACGTTCTAAAATATTGAATGAATTTCTTCTCCCCCTGCGTGAACATTATTTTTCATTCGTAAGGCAATCCCATCCTTTCCAACTACAAGTCGATAGAAAAATCTGTGTAGAAGTCTAAACTACCCGCCATTTGATTGATTACATACATTTGAGCCAAGACTCAAAAGAACATTTTCGCAAAGTTATTGATTGTATGATAGACAGAGGGAATTTTCACTAAAATTTAAGTTTTCGCTATTTATGATTTTGTTTCATTGTGATTTTCTCGTACGTTCATAGAGCTTCGACTGTACCTTGCTGATTCGTTTTGTTCCTACATTTTCATAATTTCTTTCTCTCTATTCCGTGGAAGATTTTCCTTTCACTTTTAGAGGTGTTAGTGCTGCGATATAATTGAAGGGTGGTGAGTTTCGTCGCTTTGCGCATGTCACTAACCGGCAGGTTATAAGCAGACATAACCAGTCTTAGTGTATCCTGTTCTTAACTGGCATGTGTAGGTATGTCTTACGTTCATCATTTCGGTGTTTCTCAACCTTGGTGAACTTACTGCCGGGTTTTTTTCTTCAATTTGAAGATAATTTTATTTCTCACGTAAAAGCCCGAGACAGCAAGTCCAAAATTTTTGCTTTTAATAACGAAGAAAACATCCTTCTTACTTTGTTTTCTGTAAGCTTAAGATAACAAGCCTGTTCTCTATTGAGTGCCCCGAAAGATGGAGGTCTGTTTTCTTAATATGCCTACTATTAAATGTGTCCACGATTTGGCGCAAGTATTTACTATTTAGGGATCTCTATTCCCGTGTAACGATTATTTTGTCCAGTGCTAGCAGTAGTTGTTGAGACGAATACTGGAAACAGCAGAGCAGCGCTCTCGTAGACTATCTCCTAAAACTGGATTGGGGAGGTCAATAAAGAACATAGATTTTTAACTGAATCAAATAAACAGATTAATACTTACTTGTGTGCTCTGTTTTATTTCTTTATACTAGTATACGTATGTTAAAATCTTTCACTCTGTTAAGTACTTCTGATATTTGTATTATACGACCGAAAAAATTACTTTATTGTGATTGGCCGAGAGCAGGCAAATTAGTCGTTAATTTTAATTTGCACTGCAGTGCAAGCTACTGGGCGCGAGTTCGTAATTTTCCCAGTCATATAATAAACGAGTAATCATATGAAAGCTCGAGCAATTAAGGATTTTCACTAATTGTGATATTTGAAAATTCTTTCAAATTACTCTCGCCAAAAGGCTCGTGTAATTTTAAGAGACATTTCAAATATCACTCGTAGTGTAAATCCAATTAAAATTGCGCTCGCATTCGTCTGATTACATGTAGTTAGAAGAGAAATCTTTTCCAGCAAACTGCTTTCACTTAATTGATGGTTATCAACCAATCCGGAGAGATTCAAATGATAAAGGCGTGGCGGCCATCATTGTATATTGGAAGACACAAGTAAAAGAATCTAGTAGGAGATCTTTTGTTAATTCCATCCATTATGACGGCGATGAAGTCAGGTGAAAACCAAGAATTCGGCACTTCAGTCGCTTAAATAATGTTTTAGTTTAGTTTACAAGACAGATAAATTCAAATAGACAAACAAATAATAAAAAAAAAATCAAAATAGTACGGAATGTGACGGGGGAAAGAAACAAAACTAGCGTCCCAATTTCGATCTAACCCCCAACTACAGTCAACATACACTTAATAAATACACTAGAAGTAAATACACGCAAATAAAAATGTCATAAATATGAAAATCATTGTATAAGACCTTATTAGTTTCTAGCCTGGAGGACTGTAAGTTCCTCGCTTTGATATCTATAAATATCAATTAAAGCTGGCCTGGTCTACAACGTAGTAAATGGATTAATTGCTTTAGTACTGGATGGCAACGAGTTCCACAGTTGAGCAGTTCAGCAACCCTAATAATAAAGTAAGCTCCCAGTTTAACGATTCTAAGCTCAGTCAAGTTTTCACTTAAGAAATCGACTTTTCAGTTAAGAATTTTAACTTTTGGAAATCGATTTTCGAATTTGAATTTTCACTTTTAATGGCCACTCTCAGCCACCGTACAGATCATGGTCCCAGCCACCTTTCTCTCTCTTACTGTTCCTGCTCGTAAGGGTGTCCGGGTTTTATACCAGCTGCTCGAATGAGAGCGTCAAAGGGTCTCTCTGATATATCTCGAGTAAGTTGGTGAGAGCCGCGAAAGACTTGAAGAATTATATGCCCTCTTGTAGTTGTTCAGACTGTAATCTTTATTCCACAAATCCTTTTGATTCGTGCATATGTGGGCGTTGCAGGCTAAGAAAAGAATGAGACTGCTTGCAGTCTAGTAGTGGTTGTTTTTTCCCAGTGGTTCGGGCGTCTTTCGTAAGGCGTGTTTACCCGCGAGATCCCTCCGCGCGCCAACTGGCCACTTCTGCAGTGCATGGTGGGATATTAAAAACCGTGGTGAACTGGGCCCTGTTGTGAAAAAATGGCGGGCAAAACGTCGTCTCATGATAGCACGTTGTTGGAAATTACCTCAGAGTGGTTTTTGGATTATTGTATTTATCAGCTATGGAAGGAATTCAAAGAGAAACGATCGTTTTCTGCCTGTTGGAGAGATGCTATACAAGGTAAAGTTATGGGGACGACACAGTACAGTGTTTCAAACGCGAAATTGCTCGTCGTTGTTTACTCCTTCTCCTTTTCGTGCTATTTCTTACAGATTTTTTGGAAAATGGACGATTTGATATAGGAAAAGAACTTTCAAATAAACTCAGTTGCATCAGATTTATTGTTGGGTTGCTGGAGCATCGGGAAGACGTGGCTGTTTGTTCAAGTCAGGAAAGTTCATCTGATGAGGAAGATTGCAGCGAACAGAGCAAAAGGCTTCTGAAACCAGACTGTCTGAAGTTTTTCGACAAGGTAGCGGCAATATATCCATTTTCTGACGTGGAGAAGTCGCATATGAGAAACATATTAAAGTTACAGGTAACCTTGGATCCAATATCAACTGATCACTTCTAAACAAAATGCTTTGAAAAATAACTCACAGCATTGGGTGATTGGTTGAAAACGACAGAAAACTCCCACAAAGTGTTTTTTAGTTTATTAGAAAAGTCAAAGCATTTTGAGATGAGGGTCAAGAAGACTCAAGATGTTGCTAATGTATGGTTTACCTTGACTACCTGCTGTTACTTTCCCTGTCCCCAGGGATTTGCCTTATTTTTTTACTTGGCATCCTATTTTCCACCCCAGGCAGCAACAAAACAAGTAATTTTCCATCCCTAGAACTCTTGAGCTGTTTTACAAGGTCCTGGAAGGGGTGAAAACATCTCTCCCACTGGCCTCCTCCCGTTGACAGTTTTCTATGCACACTGATTAAGTATTCCACCCGACAATATACCTTCTACCAAGAGGCAACATTCCCTAGCAAAGTTCAGTCACCAAGTTTGTCCTATATCTCCTTTGCACAACTATATACTTGAACTATTGCTACTCTCTGGACTAAACTACTGTCAAAACTGTTACAAACTACTCGGATTACGTGTACTAAAGGCATCCACGGTCAGGTGTCAATCAATACCCTTGATCAACCCTCATCTTGATCAACACTCAATCAACATCTCCATCAATAATCAGTCAACACAATCAATATCAGTTGACATTCAGTTCATAGTCGACTAACTTTCACAGACATGCCATCAAGTGTTGATCGATATATAAGAGTCAGTCAATGCTCTGCTAACTATTGACCAATTGTCGACTGAGTGTCCATCAAGATGTTGATCAAGTGTCAAACTAGTGTTGACCGAGTGTGAATTGAGACGTTGATTGAATGTTGATTGAATGTTGATCAAGATGTCGATGGAGTCAGCTGAGGGTCAATCAAGGTTATTGATTGACACTTGACTGCAGAAGCATTAAGTACACATGATCCAACTACTCGACCATCATGGTGCAAGAGCTGATTTTGTCCTGCTGGTTACTGTGGAGGGATGATAGTTACAGCTGGAACTGAACCATACATAAGTTTACCCAGTTCATCTTGTTTAAGAAAATGTGCAGTTTCGGTTCCAGAAATATCAATACTTACTGCGTAGGTCATAAAAATTTCCAGAAAGTTGGGTGGTCTGAAAAGCCCGTAAAAATTTACAGGACGTGTAACAGTATGATAGGCATACTGAACAGATATACACAGTTGCAACATTCAAAGGTAAAAATTAAATAAATTTATCCATTTTTACAAGGCAAGTCCCTGGTATCTCCATCATCATTGCTAATAAAAGCTCCCTAATAAGTTCATGTGTGTGTCTTTTTTACCAAGTTTAACTGTACACCATATTTTTTTATTATAATTATTTTTCAACAGATCATTCTGTCACATTACAGATGTGGAGATACTAAAGGTGCTGAAAAGTTTTACTCACTGCTGTACACTGAAAAAGGAGATGATGAGGTATTAACCAAGGTTCTTGTTCTAAGAAACCTTCATGCATCATGCCATCATCACAAAATTAATATTCATGTCTGCAACTAAAAACAGTTAACAGGCATCTTCATATAAATGAGTTCAAAAAATTATTGTTCAACTTTATGTAGTCCACATAGATTGATTCGCCAAAGATGATAATCTTTCGTGACAACAATATGCGATTTGCGTGATGGCGCCACTTGACTGCAACTACCAGAATCCTTCACTTTTTCTGTTTCTTAAATGCTAATTAGGGCAATTGTTATTTAAACCTCACTGGGAATTCAAAATTTAAACAATAAAGAAAAAATGAAAGGAATTCTGGTAGTTGTAGTCAAATGATGACATTGTGCAAATCTGTTATTGAAAGTATTCTCAGTGTAAGTAATATTGGAATCTTGAAAACTCTTTACTCAGTCAGAACAAAGAAATACAGGTGTTTCATGAACGTTTTCAGCAGAGGGGTAACTGGTTTTCACAAGTTGAAAAAACTATTTCAACCGAACTTCTTTGATAGAAAAACTTTCCACTTGATGGTCAAACCAACTAGGCAAAATTATCCTCACAGCCACGGGTAAATTTGCCTGTTGCTAAGCCCTCAATGAAATCGCTGAAATATCAATAGCATCTTACTATTAATAACTTAAAGATAGGAGATTTGCATATTTGTTTTTCAACAGGAGTATCAGAATGATCTCCAGGAGTTATTTCAGTCTGAAAATGGTACATTCAAGGAAAAGTTTTTAAGGAAACACACATATGACAAACTTCTAAACCAAGTTCAGAAATTTTTTACACCAGCATGGAAAAAGTTTGAAATTCCGATCTTAGAAGAGGTAAATGGAAAAACCATTATTGTAATATGGATCTATTCTTATTGTAATTAACATAGACATTTTCTCAACAATGCAATAGGTATGATTAGGTACATGTATTTTGGATAGTTTATAGCTGTGTTTCTTGTGTTCCATGTCCTGTTATATTATTCTCAGTCTTGATGATGCATGTATAATTTATATATTTAACTAATAACTGCCAGTCAAAACCTGTCTAAGAAGAGATATTATTTTTTCTGAGCTAGGGATAGCGGACTAATGGTTGTTTTTTTTTTTGACTCTTGAATGGAGTTCTGGGCTCCAGACTGGGGAGGTCAAGGCTACTTTCATTGCACCTTTGTACCTTATTCATCGGGGTCCTTGACCAAAGTACTGCTAGGATAACCTGCAGTAAATTAGTATTTTAATTTAGGGAGATCTGCAATATCCCTTGCCACTTCATGCCACAGTCTACTGATGAGCCACAGGTCTTCAATTACTAGGACTGGGACATAACTGAATCTAACATGACTTTTTTACAAACATCTTATATTTTGATATGTTTATGTCCACCAGGCTCCTTTTCTGGAGGATTCAAATAGAGAAAGGTAAAGGAGACTGTCATGTCAGTACTCCAGTGATAGCTCAATTTGATATCCTTCAAAGAACAGTATTATTATTAGCTCATGATAGAAAACTGGTTCATGTACTGTGTTTCTATCAAGTTACAGAAACATGAGTGGGAGTTTGGGAGAATGAGAACTGCTGTGGGGACACAAGCCAACAGGCAAGTGGTTCCACAGCTTTGTTCAGTTCTCTCAAACTTCCATGTGTGTTCTATAACTTTATAGAAATGCAGCAAAAATGTTTTCTATTTCTTTTAGAAAATTCCACAACAAAAAAAGCAAACAACTTGTTTACTTTGATCATCAAAATGTAAATTCTCTTTGTTTGCACCATCATTATGTCAACAGCTCGTGCTGGTTCTGTGTTTCTTTTGAGTTATGGAAACATGATTTTAAACCAATCAGTGCACATATCTTCTTTGGGCTATTTTGTAACATCATATATAACATAAACAGTACCTTTATACTCAATACAACTCATATAGTGTTCATAGAAAGTAACTAAATGTATTGTTATGTAATTTTCATCAAGTAATTTTCAAGTAATGTAAGGAGGTAGCACACTGCGAGTTTTGCATTGTAACTTAATGTATTTTTAAGTAAAGTAATGTAAGTAATGTATGTAGCTGAATGGTAGTAAGTACTGTGTTGTAAAATTTATTGAAATTAATGTATTGTTACTTAAGAAAGAGAAAACATGTATTGTGTTTCTATCGAGTTTTAGTGTAAATCTACTGGCGTTCTATCACAAATGCCATTTACTGATTGGCCACTCTACTCACTATCTATTCTGTTGTAGACAGCGAGTAGTGTAGCAGCATGCACTGGGAGCTGCTTCTTTGTGTTTTGGAGGCGTCTTTGAAGAGAGTTTAGATTAAAGTTTTGAACAACTATTAGATACATGTGCCCTCGCCAACTATCACATGAGTGTTTCCACAGCTTTTTAGAGTTCTTCCAAACTTTCACAAGTGTTTCTATGACTCGATAGAAACACGGAGAATATGTTTTCTATTTCTTTTAGAAAATACCATGACGGAAAAAAGAAAAACAACTTGTTTAGTTTGATGATCAAAATGTAAATTCTCAAGGTCAAGATGGCTGGATATTGGCCAAGTCCTTTTTTTGCGTATTTATGGACCGAGATGAAGTCAAGGTTTATAAACTCACAAAAAAGACAGAGTCCAATATCCAGCCATCTTGACCAAACAAGCTTGGTCAGTAAAGGATTTTTCAAATGGCTTTTGTAGAAATTTTTCTTGTGGGATGCAGCAGGTAGTCCAGAGCAGACAAGATAGTGCTATCTTGCCTACTCGGGTAGCCAATCACTGCGCAGAATTTTGGTTCATCTTGCCTGCTGACAAAGCTAGCTATATAATAAATCTTCATACTGGATGACGTGATCAGATAGAAGTTAACAGTTAACTATGCTTAACAAAGTACAGCTTGAAGACTTAAAGCATAATGATTACCTGTAATGATTTCACAAACAATGGATTGAAACTGGTGTTTACCCATTGAAGTTTAATTGCAGACCCAGGATAGATGCAAGAACCTTAAGAGCCCTTTACTTTGCATGGGATAAGTCAGGTGAGGCAGAGCAAAACTGGACAAGCATTGTTGAAGAAACTCATCCTGATGTTAAAGCTCTGAAGAAAAAGGTCAGCAAGAAGAATGGCAGAGATACCACCAGCAACCCAGCAGAAAGAAGTCCTGTGACGAGGCTGCGACAACAGGTACAATAATACATGACTGTAGCGATACTCTTTGGAATAATCAAATGTGGGGCTTTCAATGTTTTTTTTATGTAAAAGATAATATTTAGTTATCATAGTTCAATCTGTTTCTGACTCAAACATCTCATATGAAACTGTCATGTTATACTTTTAATTTAAAATGCAGGTCCTGGTTGTTTGTACGTGGGTTAATCAGGTACATGTAAGTTGGGTGAAACAAAAAAGTAGACCCTGCCCAGGTTTTTTTATCATAGTAATGACAGCTAAATATAATTCAAAAATTAGTAAGAAATTACATTCTGGGACTGTGTCCACTTATCATAGACTGAGGTAATACAGATGTCTGGGATCAAGACAACTTAATACAGTTTTCACAGGGTACGTTATATTTTCTGGCTTCCAAAAGGTTACTAAAAGCAGAGCAGAAACAAGTAGTACTGCAATGACCAGTGTATCAGAGGGTATCCAGCGGTGTGAAGAAGTTATGCAGAATTTGAAGACTTCATCTTCAAAACTCTTGTAAGGGCCTTTTCTTTGTTTTCCACAAATTTTTGTTATGATTTTGTTGCGCCATACTTGATGTTGGATGGAGATTAAGATGACATGTTGCTGATTGTTGCCATGGCTAATTCTTAAAACTTTTGATCGTTATGTTAAACAATGCAAAATATGATTGTTGGCTTAATGGTTTTCATTCATTGGGTTCTGGATTCAATCACCTACTGACAATTTGCTGCGACAAGTGTAAATGCTGGGTTGAGCTTACATGCCATCCAGGGATACTTGCACTAACTTGCACAGCCATCAGTTATTCAGTGGACTTGAGACAAAATCCGATAGGAGATAGAGCAATCTCAGTTTTTAGTGGACAAAATCCTGGTAAGAGAATGATTTTAGGTATTTTACAGTGACTGTCCTTTTTACATTTTCTTAAAGCTAAAGATATATTAAATACCGGTAGTTTCCTGAAATAACACCAAAACTAATTTCCCATGGGAACTTGAGAAAATAAATTTCAAAGTTTAGATAAATTGTGCAAACACAGAACAGTAAAATTTCATCATTAGTTTCATTTCACCAGTACTTTCAAGTGTTTCATATGAAGTTCAAAATTTGTTTTTGACATTTGGTGTTGTTAGAAATGATATTTTTTGAGAAGATATTTCAAACAGTTGCACAGAAGTTTGCATTTGTGATTTAAATAATCTCGGTACAAAGTTTTCGTCCACTTGTTACTTGAACTTCTGGTGGATTCCTTCTTAAAGTGGTTCACATTTGCTGCTCAGGTGTGCAAGGTAGGGCATGTTTGAAGGAGTCAAGGTATCTCTTAATTGATCCATACAAGCCCTCCTCCATGTGTAGCCAAAAAAGATCTACTTAGTGAATCATACAAGTACAGTGAAGACTAAGGCCCAGTTCAGACGTCGTGCTTCTTTTCTTTTTTTTTTTTATTGCAATATCTTACATTACATTACATACCAAAATTACCTACTACTTACAATGTCAACGTAACTTACAATTTAACAATACTAACAAAACTTACAATACTAGCATTATTTACAATTTGTTAATATCTTACGTTACAATAATATCTTACATTACAATTTGTTAATATCTTTCATGTAAGGGGTTAGCTACAATAGGAGGCTTTCTCACATATTAATTTGTAACTTAGATTTATGTTTCTCAATTTTAATTTTGTTTGTCAACATCACTAAGAAAGCATCGAAATAAAACTCTTCTTCTTTTCTTGAGGCAGTATATAAATAATATTTGGCTATAATAATGCAGAGGTTTAAGCTAAGATGACGAGCAAAGTTATCTGTCGCGCCATATATTATTTCATTTTTATCGAGAGTGATCCTATCCCCGTTTTTGGAGCGCCACCAATTAGTAAAGAGAGACCAAAAATGCTGAGCTTCAGAACAGGTAACAAAAAGATGGGTTAACATTTGTCTTTCTACACAGAGGTGACATTTATCATGTTCCTTCATTGAATCTCTAAAAAGTGTTGAATTATTTTGTATTGGAAAATGGCGAGTCTAGTGTCTTTTGTAACATTAAACGGAAGGCTATAAATGAGTTGTATTGTATGTTCTCTTAGACTGGCTTCTTTCATCCTTCGTTCAGCTGTAGGCGTAACAAATTTACTCTTAACAAAGAATTTAGTTGCTGATCTGCAAGAGAGTTTATCTAAAGATATCTTATCCTTCTCAGAACGTT
>Ga0126338_10003238_pt1 | contig 11382 bp, 11 predicted proteins | sample OrbCmetagenome_2_FD_92529 | JGI IMG/M metagenome (GOLD analysis project Ga0126338, IMG submission 92529) | Coral microbial communities from Petempiche,Puerto Morelos, Mexico - Orbicella C C metagenome | ecosystem: Host-associated > Invertebrates > Cnidaria > Coral | place: Petempiche,Puerto... | reverse complement strand
TTAAAAAAAAAAAAAAAAAAAAAAAAAAAAAAAAAAAAAAAAAAAAAAAAAAAAAAAAAAAAAAAAAAAAAAAAAAAAAAAAAAAAAAAAAAAAAAAAAAAAATCACGAAACACTGTTTGAATTCTACGAGTCTTCTCCTACACGTTTAGATTAATAACATGAACAAGTTTGTTAAAGCTATCCAGTCAAATCTTTGCTTTGTGTGATTCATTATCAGTGATACTACACTTATCATCAAGATTTCATTGTGTCTGCACTATCATGTTTTGCTGTGTTCCGCACACAGATACAAAATGCCTTAGTAAAGTTAAGAAGCCACCGTTTCTCTGTCTATGCTATGCTGACATTCACAGCTATGCCATTACGTTCCTTAGTACATCATTAAAGACTCACTGTACACGTAGAGGGTGAGGATGAGAAAATCTTGTCCAGTGGGGTTCTTTGCAGTGCACAAGTATGTCCCAGAATCTAGCCGCAACAATGAGCTTATCACCAACGCCCCTGTATTCTTCTGTCTAAACTTGGTGCCGTCAATAGCAATCGACCGACGATTCTTATGCCATGTGATGGTAGGTTTGGGGTTACCAATGGCTGGACACTCCAGCTCAACTGTTCCATTTCTGTCACCAATGATGGTGGTTTTCTCTGGTTTGATAATTACTGGTGGAGCTGAGAAAGTGAAGACGGACAAAACACGTTTATAGTGAAATGGAATGCTGTATTCACAGACAAAACACAAACCATTCAAGGTTCAGTATACCTCCGCCAATTGACCGTCTCACGTTAGCGCGTTTTTGTACGGAGGTTTCGAAAATAACCCCCAATAAAGTGTACATTTCCTGAAAGCTTAAAAAGATGAGGAAAACGAACATTTCTTTTTACTTTCTGGAAAATATAAAAGGTTTAAAAAGTTTGCGAAACGAAGGAATTTTTACCCTTTCGTTTTTATCAAGCTCGTTTACACGCCTCGATTATCGCGGCAATGTGATTAATATCGGAATTGATTTTTCACACAATTCCCTTTAAAAGTGTTTCGATTTCTCAAAGATCGCAATGTTTTCTTTTTATGCCATTCCAAGTTTAACCAGCAACTTGCCAGATAAGCCCTGGAAACCTATATACGACTGCTATTTGTCACTTACTAAGGCCTGTTAGAATGAGAGTGACCTGGGCTGCATCTCTCCCCAGACTGTTCTCTGCCACACAGTCATATCTCCCAGCATCCTTTATTTCTATGCTCTGTATGAACAGGTCACCAGAGGGCAACACTGTAGCACGGGGGTCTGTGTCAGCCGCAATCCCCAAGGTATTGTACCATGTGATTCGAGGTTCTGGTACTCCCTCGGCACGACACGTAAAGGTTACATTTCCACCAAACGTGACATGTTTCTCTGAAGGACGCCTCGTTATCGTGGGAGGAACTACAAATTGAAATAAAAACAGAGTAACATATAGGTAAGGTACAGTCTGCTTCGGGCCAAGAGGCCATTACCGCCAGAGATTACCCTGGTTTCCGTAGCGTGGAGTGACTAGGAGTGTTTCTACTTCCCCCTGGATGGGATGCTAGTCCATTGCAGGGTTACCCCCAGCATTAAATTCACCTTTTATAAATCTGGATAGAGAGAGACTGTGACGGTAAATTGTCTTGCCCACGAACGTTTGATCCATTAGGAGTGACATACTGTACATATATGACACCGACTAATAACAACGAGTTCCAGGTAAATTCAATAAAAAATCGCAGATAAACGGATGTATGAAAACAAAATATAAAATAATATAAAGTCCATAGTCTGGATTCATATCCAATACTGGATTTTAACGAAATCTTTCTCAAATAACAGCTAGTACGCATTCACTGTATGTTTCAGAACAGACGCCACGGCAGCAAGACGGAAAGCCACATTAGACCAAGAACTCACAAAGAACGTAACCAGCTTCCTCAGTATGAGATCAACACCCTTAAAGGAACTCAGACACGGTATTTTGAGTTAACTTGGCTTCGTACAAAATTACCTTTAAATCGAAGGAAACCAGAGTTACTGTAGCAAAAAAAGATAGAAAAAACACCAGAGAGATAATAATAAACCATAAAGAAACAATGATGGTTAAGGATGGAGAAGATTAACACGGATCAAAAACGAGGAACTTGCAAAATGTAGGCTAAACTTTTTCACATGCACAAGGAGTGACTTAGCTCCTTTAAACTCTTTAACAACCAACCTCCTTCTCCCCAGAGCATAATCACTGCCGTGGCAGTTCCGGCCGGACTTCTCCCAACACACTGATAGTCTCCTACGTCCTGTGGAATAGCATCCGTTATAACCAACTCTCCTCCGTCATAACTGATGGTGATCCTGTCACTAGTCTGCAGGGGTCTGTTGTTCTTCATCCATGTGATGGTCGGGATAGGAACTCCAACTGCTGCACAACGTAACACAAGTGTCTCGCCCAGTATCACAGGAATCTCATCATTGTCTACCGTCACACGTGGAGGGACTATGAAAAGACAGTTTCAGGAAGCAGTTATCTACCTCATTAAAATATTTTGTTTCCGTTTGGTCGCGTTCTAGAATGAGATCCAAGCATGCGGAAAGCTTCGTATAACAGACTTATGTCCTTATTGAAACACAACTACTTCTTACTTTTTCAGTTTATCTTTTAGTTTAAGAACTGCGATCTTGGTCAGAATAAAATGAGAAATAAAAACTACCCTTATGAGCTTTTCGAAAACGATGACATCACGGTAATCAAGTGATTTCCCAGTCCGAGTTTTCATCAAACACAAATTAAAAAATGACCGTTGATTGTTGCTTTTTCAAATTTCTCCGGCGTAGTGTGGACAGAAAACATTCGACGCGTTTTCAGAGTGAAACCTCCGTCTTGAAAATTCCCCGGCGTAGTTTGGACGGGGCCTAACAACAGGAGGTACAAACTCAAACCAGTAAACATAACATATATCACTCACTTTGCACATTAACAGTAATAGTAACGGAGTCTTGGCCAGCGCTATTGTTACCCAGACATGTGTAATATCCAGCGTCTTTTAACTCGATTGCATTGATAACCAGATGTCCCTGGCTACTGACGGCGATTCTCCGGTTGGCAATCATTTTGTTTTGTCCCTGATACCACGTGATCTGTGCCCTCGGCGTACCAGTTGCTGTACATCGGATTGTGATGGTCTCACCAGCGTTAGCGGTCACCTCCTTCTGGTCAACATACACTGACGGTGGTACTGTGGGGTGTAAATGTATTTAAAAAAAAACAGTTGTCTTGTCAGGGTAAAGATAAACGTAACGTGAGGTTTGTCTTAAATTTTAAGGAGTGTCCTACGGGGTGCTTATTCATTACTGATTACCCTGGCTCCAACTTTTTGCTTGGGTTGCCCTCTACTGTTTTGAAAGTTCCACTGTTGTTTTCATCTAAGCGCGGAGACGTAACGAAAAAAAACATACTCTAATTGCATGCACACGACATATTTCGCGCGTTCTGCTTTCTTAGTGAAAGCGGGTCATATATTTATCGAAAACATATCAACAACTTCAAGTACTTGCTAATTTGGATGGGAAAATGTGCTAAACGGCTGTGAAACTTTAAATGTTTGGTTGACAAATATGTCATCATGTTTGCACCCAATTAGAACATCGTCACGTGTCCACGCTTAGATCAAAACGACGGTGTGTCATTAAAAGATTCTCTTGAAAGACATCTGACCACATTGAGACCACTTCTGCAACATTGTCCGGTGTAGTTCATAATCCGACAAATTCTCCAAGTGAAAAGAAAAGTAAGACAATAAGTGAGGAGAATTCACTGATTGATATCTAGTTACCAGTGTAAAGTAGCGTGACTGTGGCCTGGCTCTGTCCTGCAATGTTCCACACAGCACACTCGTACTCTCCAGCATCTAACAGTTGCGCATTTCTAATAACCAGCACACCGTCGTTGTCTGTGCTGATCCTTTCACTTGACTCCAGTTGAAGACTGTCTTTATACCACATCAGAGAAGGAAATGGGAACCCATTCATCTGACATTTGATGGAAACATTGTTTCCGATTTGATAGGTCACAATTGGGGGATTGATTGTAGCAGATGGCTGTTCTGGGAAAGGAGGAAAAAACAAGCCGGAGGCTCCAAAACTGTTGTTGGCAAAACTACATCGATTATCAGTTCCATATACTCAGCTTAGAGAGTTGTAACAACTGTAGACCTCGGTCTCCAGTAAGAAAACTACTCTCTAAGGTAGACACCATTCAGAAGTGCCTCTTCTTTAGGGCAGATACTATAACCCTGATCCTCTCTGACAAACCTGTCATACGCCTCTTGATGAAAGAGGTACCTGTTTAAGGTGGACATTTATCTTGTGTACATCTCGATTAAACCATTAGATTATGAGCTGGAGATTTCTATCGCGTGATAGTTGACGAGAACGCAGCCCGAGTCAACTATCACGCATAGAACTCGAGAGCGAATAATCTAATCGTTTTAGTATAAACCTACTAGTCGTTCAAAACTTTATCTAAATCCTCTTCATAGACACTTCGAAAACGCCAAGGAGCGGCCGTCATTTTGTTAACAAGGGCACACTGCTAACGTGACGCTACTCCCTAGCTATCACAGAATAAATAGTGAGTAGCGTAGCCAATCAGAGAACGACCGAGAACGGCATTCGTGATAGAACGCTAGCAGATTTATACTTAAATGTGATTTCTCTCTCTAAGTTAAACACCTCTCTACAAAATTGGTCGGACTGTTCTTCAGGGCAGATATCTCCCTAACAAAATGTGTCTCTTTAAGGCAAAAATCTACTTAAGTGGGACGCTCAGCCACTTATCAACTTGTGACGATAAAATTAAAGGTGAATTAGCACTTGGTCATAGCAAAGTGGCAAAGGGCTTATTCCTGAAATTTCAGTTTCACAACTATGGCTGAGTTAGTAAACCTTTATCAACTAATACAATGTTATCAAATAATATCTAGTATTTTGCTTGTCGCCAGCGCAGAACAATCATTTCTTTAGAAGTTAACAGCTTTGATATACCTTGATATAGGAAACGTTGGCAGAAGCATCTCCATATTAGATGGAGATTGGTTATTAACTCACCAAAGACAATCACATCCACGGCCAAAACCTCTTCTCCTTGTTTGCTAGTAGCAACACACTCATATCTCCCACCGTCCTTCCTGCTTCGAATGTGAAGCAACAAGGAATCATTTGCCTGTGGAGTCAGTTGCTTGTCTTCCTTTAGCCACACAACCTTGAAGGGAATGTCACCGTCTGGTACACAGTTAAGAAGAACAGCGTCCCCAGTAACAAGTGTCAAGTTTGTGTATTCCTGATCGATGACTACTGAGCGTGGAACTAAAGAAGAGTTTAAAGAAGTAGGTTAGCATGACATGGCAGTGACAAACACAGTTTTCGGACTAGCTTTTTTCTAGCCTGCGTCACAGACGTTAACAACACACTGCAGGTTATTTACGGGGAAATTTCCGTCTGCAAATACAATTGTAATTATGGTATTGGGGTTGCTTAGTATCAGGCTTTATGCCAGAATTTGAAAAGTGGCCGTCCAAAATGTGCTATTAAGGACCTACTCAAATGAGCAATTTATAAGGCACATATGAAAAATAAAGAAAATCCTGCTCAGTACCAAAACAATGTTGTGACTGCATGGTGATATTGTCTCAAAACAATGACTTCTCAGTTAACGTTAGGATGGTCAGCCTTATGGTAAAACTGTAAAACTTCACGATTCAGTTACATACACGTACCATTGGTTAGTTTTTTTAATTTTTTTTTTACACGTGTACAGTGGGTAGCAAAGTGATTTACAATCTGGTTGTATATTCTGTCTGTAATTTCGTAACAATGTTTTTTCCAGAACTTGTAAGTACAGTAGAGTTTTTTTTAGCTTGTTCCAGGTTCTCTGTAGTTGAGGACGAGCAAAAAAAAAAGAAAAAAAAGAAAAAGAGGGCGAGAAAAAACGCGGGACACTACTGACTTTCTCCGTCGTTTTTTCTCGCGCTCTTTCCTTCGCTCGTTTCCAACTATCGAGAGCCTGGAACAGGCTAATTTTTTTTTATATATTTTTAGGTGAACATTTTGCAGAGTTTGTTTTTTCAACACTTATTTTAAGTGGCCAAGTATCAACACATAGCCACAAGACTTCCTACCTTTGACAACGATTGTAGTTATAGCAGTGGCTGTCCCTCCAGCATTACTGGCAAAACACGAGTATGGACCTTGATCCTTGTTGGTGACTGAAGGGATGATGTGAGTGACATTAGCTGTTCCTATACGTGTCACGACAGGTCCAAGAGTTCTCCTGTCCATGATCCACTGTACCTTTGCTGGTGCCACTGTCTGCACTGTGCACCAAAGTGCTACCCTGGAGCCAGAGAGGACCTCAACAGTAGCTGGAGCAGTGACTGTGGGGGATTCTAAAAGAAAGGAATTGGGTGGTACCAATTATGAGGGGCAAAGTCAACACAGGTGAAATGTGTGTTATCGAACCAGTGTGAGGTCCATATTGGAGACTGAAATAGTTTTACTGGTCCAATTCTTTGCTTTTTTGCAGGTTTATGGACCAAGCCACAGAATGAGACCAATACCTCTTCAATACGGACTGAACAAGCTAGTTCAGTACAGTACTTATAATTATGACAGCCTTTTTTCAATCTGCTGATATATTGATATGTCTCTGTGAGCCATTCTCTAACAAACCTGGCAACAATGCACTAAGAGCAGTTTGACTCATCCTGTAGAAAACATTGTACTCATCATCTACACCAACTAGGCGCACATAAAATAGTCCTGTGGGTGGTTCAAAATTGAGCCAGTCAAATGCAAACTTGTCGGTGATGCGAGGTCTAAATGGTACTTCTCCAATCAAATGACCCTGTAAGTCCAGAAGCTGTACTCTTTCAGGTGCACTAGGAGGTTGAAGGCCGTGTACTTTAATCAGGACAAAGTTTCTAAAACCTTCCAGGTGGATAATAACAAAAAAATACAATATTAGTTATTTATACTGTCTTGGTTTTGCAACCATATCATTCTTACTATAATTTCAATGTAATCTGAAAAGCCTGTTTCTGGGCATCACCTGTCATTAATACTCTATGTCAAGATTGTCGCATATTTATGAGCCTTTTTCTTCCAAACAGTTTCCAGTTATGTAACTGTTTACAATATAATTTATTTACCATAAAATTATTAATAATGATTTGTAATTATTTTTTTCCCACTTTTCCCACGTGACCCTTATTAGCTTTCATCATTCCATTCTCAGTCCCGCATGCACTGATAAGGTTCACAACAAAAAGATACTGGGGTAGCAACTTCTACTTACTAACCAGCAACTGGTCTTGGCATAGCCTCATCCTGGTTCTTGACTGGATGCAACCCAAAGCCACTTGTGAAAGACACAGGACTAAAACCAGTGACTCTTAGGGTGTGACTCCCATTACCGTTCATCATCAATCTCCATACACCTGGGGTAGGTTTCTGCACAGAGACTATTTTTGCTCCCTTTAGATTCAATAGCTTTTCAAGTCCTTGTTCCTCTGTGAAGAGACTCCCTAACAGAAAGAAAATAAAATGGTTGAATATCACCAAAGTTATCACCTTCCTCTAAACTGGGAGTCAACCATCACCTATGGATCATATGTGTGCAACATAACAGGAGAAGACAGCCGCACTAGCTGTACAGTCTGTAGGGATTGTTAGATTGGACTACAAGTATGAGATTGAATGATTACAAGAAAGATTTTCAAGCGATGTTTCCAGAGTCCCCGCTCTGATCTGATCTGATCTTTAGATGGGTGTGTTTACAACACGAAATGACGAAATGGCACTACAAGTAAGAGTCAATGTGGGATACCGGTGTCTGTAAGCCGGGTAACCCATGGTATTATTGTTATATTGAGAGCTAACCACTTTTGAGTCAGCAATTTTTAGGCTAACCTGAGCACTATTTAGGCTAACCATATTCAGTTTGTCATTTTGCCATTTCATGTTTTAAACATGCCCCCCTTAGGCCCTATAGATAACAAGTCCAGCAATCAAACCACTAGGCCATGCTGTGGTACCAAATTCTATGAACCATGATGAATTTAAAGATATGGTAAGCTCAGTACAGAGGCTTTGATTTTAATTAATATTCCACACTTGTAATGACTGAAAGGTGCATATCCTGAATTTCAAGTGATCCAAAGCATTGATGCTTGTATTAATCAGTAATGTACATGTAGCTATACAGTATACTGAGTTCTGAAATAGGAATTAACAGGAAATCATCATTTACCATTGGGATGATAAAGCTCCAGGACCAAATTATCTCCACTTAGAGAGATGGATAATTCCTCTAAAGCATTGTCCACTGGAATATTTACGTAAGTCTTGTTTGTAGCATCTTCGCTGTCCACTGAAATGAGGTTCACCCTGTTAGCTTGCACTGACAGCTCCACAAATTTCAAAACCTGGTTAACATCTTTCTTCTTCAAGTAAAACACCTGGCCGGAACTGGCAGCAGAGATCAGTTCATAAGCTGTTGAACTTGTCAAGATAGTCTGATTGCCACAGTCTCCTGTTATGAGGAATAACACTTGGCTTTTCTTTTGCTGGATCAACTTTAGAACCTGACAAGAGGATAAAAATAATGAATAATTAATAATCTTAAGTTCTCTGCAACTGAGAGAAAACTAGACAAGTGCAAGTGGTGTGCTAGAATGGCGGCTAATTTGAGCATTTTTAAAAAATCATTAAAAAAATTCATGTTTACTTCAAATCTAAAAAAAAAATTTGGGTAACTTCCTTTTTTGATGTGGACTTTTAACTGAGAGCAACATTATGATATGAGCACTAAAAGGAAACTTGAGCAAGAACAGCCCAGTAAGAGGTTCTTCTCCTAAGTCAAATTTCAAATGATAATAAAAACAAGACTACTCACAAAATGAATTCACATTCTATAAAGCATCACCTTTTGAACTTGATCAAAGTCCTTTGCATTTGCATCTGTGAAGACATATATAAAAGAACCAGGCAAGCTTATCTCCAGTGCTAGGATGATTGCATTCAAAGACATTTCTGGACAGTCTCCTCCACCCTGAACAGACAGGTTGTCTAGCTGTTCCTGAAACTTCTCAGGGCTTGTTGTCACTATTGCAGGACCCACATCTGTTGATATAAAGGCTGCAAGTTGAATGCCAGTGAATATACTCTCAGACCTTTTATGGCAACTTGATAAAACAGCCTACTAACAGATACATGCATCTATTAGTTAGAAGAGTTAATTATTTTAAGCAGTATAATAGTCCTGGAAAAAACCCCACGTGCACAGATTATTGGATGAAATAAAAAACTAGATAGCCTGTGAACATGGTTTCTAATGAGTTATGGGGTGAAGAAAAAACAAGCAGGCCGAGCTAGCCAAGAATGGTCTGTGGGGGATAAATTAAATGGCATTAAGCTTGGTTAGCTTGGTTCGCTTGGCTCGCCTAATTTCTTTGCATTGACTGGGAGCCTGTTCACCTGTAGGCTAGTAGAAACAGAGTAAAATGTAGGGTTTGAGTTAGTTACCATCTTCAGTGAGCAATTTATGCACACATGCACGGCACCAAAGTGAAAATATCCTAAAGTATTTGAGTTTTGAATACACAATTATTGTGACACCATAGAATCCTGGAGTATTCAAGGCTCATACTACACATAATTCACACCTGGAGTATCCAAGAGTATTCAAGAATGCAAATTTATGTGAAGTATTTAAGTCGAATGTAGGCACTTAGAATCCTACGGTATTCTGGCAAGGCACATGCAAAATGTGATGAAAACATCTGGAGAGTTCAACAGTGTTCAAGGAAGTAGACATGACCTATTCAAGTTGAATTTGGAAAACTTAGGACATTCCAGATTTGTTTTGACTCAGGAATGCTTGGTTTGCATAAGAATATGTTGGTATACACATTGTACGCCGATCCATATTTGGGCCTGAAAATCGGGCTTTCTGTGCAGTGATGTCGCAGTCTCATCATATATCAAATATACACTGAAGTCCTTATTCCTCGACCTGGTTCCAACGGCCAAAACTTTATCTCCCCCTAATGCCATGAGAATAGCCCAGGGCTGAGGTGAAGTTGGGCTGTTCAGATTAGTGAGTCTCCTTCTCAATCAGCTGATTTAGAAGCTCTCGTCCGACAGTCAACCAAGTACACCAATGAAAACTCAAGCCTTGACACCCCCACCCATTCCCACTTCTATCAATCAATAATTGCAAAGTAGCTAGTGACAACTTGACAATCCCCACTTGTATTGACCTGCATTGTCACATCATTTCTCAAAACAGTTCCTCTCCAAAATTTCTTATTTACAATCGCTTGTGATGCGCAAAACGTTAAAAGCAACTGAGAGACAAAGGTGATGCACAAATTTTGTTAAAATTTATGCATGAAATGGGATCACAACAGCCCGCAGTTGCAACCCTCCCACAATCCCACAAAAATGTATTAGCTATCCAAATTAAAGATGTAATTATAGTGCAAATATGACATGATCTGCTATTGTCAAGAGTTCACTTAAGTATCGGGATACAACACTCTTTCAGTACTGACCATTTGCCAAGAACAACAGATTTAATTCCTATATCTATTTATATCCAGGTAAGATATCTCCAAGAAAAAAAAAAAACGTTTGTAAGATCAACCATAATAATATTAAGTGGTTTCTTTATTTTGGTATTGACAATAGTGTTGCCATAGTGCATCATTAATTGATTGTATGCTTATTTGAAGTTGAATGCCAGAGCAATGAGAGCTGTAAGTTTAAAACCGCACGCTTCCGGGAGGATCAGTTTATGTTGTCCAAAGCTGTCTCTAGTTATCAAGCTGTTGCATTCAATCAACTCGCGCGTGACAAGTAAAACGTACAACATATGTACACGGTGCTCCAGTTCGTCACCTTTCGCGGCATCTTTAACTACCTTGCACTGTTTTTACGCCATTAATCTTCTTTTTATCGACAGTGACGGTAACAGAATACAAACATGGATTAAGGTAAACAAAGTTGACTATTCCATAAACAATGTGGTATCGGAAATATCGTAAACATGTGCCACAAAGATTGTTCGAACAAACGAGCTAATTTGTTTAACAGAAATACCGTTTCGGCAAGAATCGTTTATAATTTCGGATCTTTTGAAGAACACTCGATTAAATTGCGCCGGTAAGCCTTTGTTAACCTATTAGCAACGTAAACAATTGAGTAAGTTACACTAATAAATACCTACAAACACTATTCAAGTAGGAAGAACGAAACTTCCGATCATTCCACGATATGACAAATCTCTGAACAACTAATTGCACCGAAAATAGCTAAGATTTC
>Ga0126338_10003237_pt1 | contig 11382 bp, 9 predicted proteins | sample OrbCmetagenome_2_FD_92529 | JGI IMG/M metagenome (GOLD analysis project Ga0126338, IMG submission 92529) | Coral microbial communities from Petempiche,Puerto Morelos, Mexico - Orbicella C C metagenome | ecosystem: Host-associated > Invertebrates > Cnidaria > Coral | place: Petempiche,Puerto... | reverse complement strand
GTCACGGTGTTTGTAAGTGTGGCCTCTCGATCTCTGCCTCTCCTGACAGCGTGAATCCTGTTTCTTTGTCCGCTTTTGCAGCACAACAACTCTTTGATTCGTTTTCTGAACCGACCATTTACATAGGCATATATGAACGGGTTAACGGTTGAATTGCACGTCACCAGAAGGATGGAAATTATGTCAGCTGCATCGCCAAGATTATGCTTGGAGCTGAAGTGGATCATCGCATAGATGACGAGGTCTGGAGTCCAGCACAGTCCGTAGATGACACTAACCGCTACAACCATTTTGGTGACGCGTTTACGGACGCTAATGACACCCTGAGTATAGCAAATAAAACTATGTTAAACTGCATATCAGAGAAAGAAACTTAAAGACCAGACAGTAGAATTTGAAGAACACCATGCGCGTCGGTGACTTATCATAACCAACTCCAGAAAGGTCACTTGATTTTTGAAGGAAACGTTTAGCAATGTTCATTCCAGACGTTCAATTTTAAGAGTCTATCCTAGAAAATAGCTCAGGATAGCAGTGACTAAGATTTAGAAGTTTTTGCCATTTCTGTTTTAGAGTGTTAAGGCCTACATGAATGTCTTATTGAACAATCAATATTTACTTCTGCCAAGACATTGGTTAGACTCTTTCCTATTTAAACAATTACTCTCTAAACCACATGTTTGGATAACGACGAGTTAGGAGAGAACTGTTTCTTAAATGGAACAATGGAACTTATTATAAAAACGTTACATAAAAATCAATGAATGCGCTTGAAGGCAGCTTCATATTCAAATTCAAGGCTTGAATTTCGTGGGGCGAGGCTTTGTAATCACAGAGATACTTTTTGTAGAATGCATGAAGGACTATGACACAATAAAGCATTACTGATCATGGGTCAATATTCAAACACTTCACGCAGTCCTGAGTTGCAAAACTGTCTTCGTACGTCGATTCTTGAGCATTGATTAATTTCTCAGCCTCGGACTTTTATTAGTTTTTTTAAGAAATAGAAGAAAAAATCTAGTATCTACTTGTTTCCGGATCGAGCGGTCCGGGTTCGAGCCCTGGGGCCCGTTTCTTGAAGGTCCCGAAAAGTTTTCGCACCGGGAAAGCCATAACAAAAACTCGAACCTTTTGACTACAGAGCTGTTTTATTCGCGTATTCTTAATATTAACAGAGGTTCCCTTCGTACAAGTCTAAATAAAAGTCTATTCAATTGGGAATAAATAATTCATCCTCCCTCTTTATTTCAAACCGAAACTAAGCGTTATCGTTATTTTTTAACTCTTCTAAATACCTTTTGAGTGCTGGTACTCTGTTCTTCCTTGATCCATAGAGAATACACGACCCTGGAGTACAACACAATCATTACAGCCATCGGCAAGGCACCAAGGAGTACGAACCATGTTAAACTGTAAGCTTTAGCCATCCATTCCTCTGGCCAGTGCTCCAGGCAAAAGTTATCTGCTTTGCTGAAATATGTTGTCAGAAAGAAAGGCGCGTTGAGGATAACTGTAGAAATCCAAATTGCGGGAATTACGGCCTGGAAAAAAAAGATTTCAAAATGAACCATCTATATATAGCAAATGTATTGAATTCAATTTGACCAAGATATACAGTAACAAATTTAGCCTGCATCGCACTTGCTTGATTTCATATTCCTTGCAATATTATATAGATGTATTAAAAAAAGAAAAACGAATCATAAGAATGATTAATTGTTACAGGATATACTCTGCCTATAATTCCTATTACTAGATAAAAGAATGCTAATATATTAAGTATTGTGTAGTCCCTTGAATTTGGTCTCATTACTAAGGATCGAGCTCCGATTCATTAGGTTAATTCATTACAGATCGAAATGAACTCTGCATCTTCCCGTAATCATTAATTATTTTTTTCCAAAAACATCATGGAAAAAATAACGGTTTTTTGTCACTTCATTGCCTTATTTGCTTTCCCACAAACTTGGAAAAAAGAGATAGCAAATAGGTCATTGAAATTGAAACTTTAAAATTCAGCGAGCAAAGCACCATTAGGCCTTAAAAATTCAAACCAACTGTGACAATTTTGAGCGAGAATAAATAACAAACATTAGGTATATGAGTTCTAATACTATTACTTCAAACGAAAAAAAGAAAGAAATTCTTAATTTTTTTTTTTAATCGGTTTTATGTGGAACGTTTAATAATGCACTTAATAATTTGTTGTTTTCTACATTGGTTTCGACTTCACACTTCAGACTATGTAATGAGTTCATCTCATGCAACAGCGCATCTGGTCATTGTTCAGATAGTAATTGTGTTCTGAAAACAGAGGTGGCTCAGTTATTCATTTCAGTGCGTTTGGCATCGAATACAGTTTTTTTTTTCTTAACTCTTACTAAACCCCCACCTTCAGTCAGGTGAACATGTTGGTATCGAGAAATTGTTGACGCAATTTGACAAAAGACCATGCTTTGTATTGCGCCTTATGAAGGGAAATTCAGAGGCTTTATGACGCGAATTCAGTGGCTCCATGACGCCAACACCTCATATAAGCTAAGCACAGTCTGTCCTTATGGTACACAACCGGTAGATTTGTCATAGGCCCAAATTAAACAATTTGGTCATCATAACACATTGTCGTTGCTTTGAATATATCTGTGCTCTCTCAACAGTACTCGGGGGTCTGTTATTGCCATACTCACTTTCAGTTTGTTATTCGTCATCTTTCCCTTGCTACCATGAGGATACATTACAGCATAATATCGTTCAAACGCAATGACAACTAATGTGAAGGCAGATGCAGTTGCGCCTGTCCACATCAGGTTACCACCAGTCAGCAGTTTACAAAATAAAGCTCCTGTCATGCCATCCGGATGCTTGAAAGTATGGATGAGGATAAACTGCGGTGCAATAAACAACGCCACCATAATGTCTGCCAGAGCCAAATTGATCAGCAAATAGTTCATAGGCGTCCTAGAGATGAAATTGATTTATATTACGGACTGATTATGTATACCGCCTAAGTTTGTTTTCTTGGCCAAGCCACATGTACGATATTTCTTTATATATTTATTTGGAAGCAAATTAACAAATACTACTACAGCAGCACTAATACAATTTTTTAAGTAAGAAAATACCGACTTAAATCCCTAGTCAGTAGACTGGAATTGCCAGTGGTCACTACGATAAGAATACATTAGTCTTTGCTTTTGTGGAGAGTAACAATGAAGGAAAGCAAATGCCCTGAGTAGTCGGACGATCTCCTCAGAGTATATTTTTATTTTGTACCCAGCATTTTATATAAATATACCGTTTGGAAATGATGGAAACAAACGATAAGTTGTAGATAACGGCAGAATTGACTATAGTCTCTCCAAACAGCACCAAGCAAGAATTGACGCTTTAAGATGAATTTTCATTCTTTCTTCACTACATGTATTAATATATCTGTTCTCAACTTACCTCATGTCATGGCTTTTGATTATGACAGCACAAACCAGAGTGTTTCCCATGATATCTGTGATTACAAGCATGGTGAAGATCGTAGTGATCACAATTTGAGCTGATTCGGAAACCATGGCGCGTCACGTGATGTTTCACCCAGTACAGCTGAAAAGAAAAGCAATAGTTGAACTCTTGTAATGTGGAAAATAAAAATTTCAATTGTTATCATCTTGTGATTTTTTTTTACTAGAAAGAACGCTATCTACGACTGGTTATAAACTTGAATATTTACAACGTAGACTTAAGTAAAATACAAAGGTAAATGTAGAAGATACTTTTTTTGTTTTTCTTCACATGCCTCTAAGGCCAGCGAGCGTCCGTTCAGTAATATGTTTTTGCTGGTGAAGTGAATTATTACTATTTATTTCACAAGAGCAAAGAGAAGCCTTTTACTGACAATGTAATCAAATGTGAAGTTTGTTTGTCGGCAAAAGTTATTAAACAATTAGTTCTACAGAAAGACCGAAATTTCAGTAATGAATTTGCATCACTTTCGTAGAAATTTCTGGAAAAGGAAAAAAAATCCGCCGCTAACTATCCATAAAAATTATTGAAATGTCTCATACCACGCAATGTATACGTACATGGGTTCAAGGATCACACCGAAAACTTTACATATTAATTCGGTATTCTTAATGAGAAGTCTTTGTTTTCGCGTATCTTGTAAAAGAAGCAATTATTGAGCCAGAACACCCACAAATAGAGAGTAAGGTTCTTTTTAACCTCGCGAGAAGAATTCGTTCTTAGTAACTCTAAATAACTGTAACGTTCCATTTGAAATCTTGAACTAAAGTTCCAGACGTGATTATATTCTTCCAGAGTACTTTCTTTCCCATTTTTTTGTTTTTTGTTTTTTTAAGAAAAAATGATCTCCGGAATACTCACTGCAATTTGGATAATTCTTGCCATTAAGGGAATAAAGTTGTTTACTGTGCATTGGGCAAAAATAATCCCCGAAAGTAATGTTTGCCTGTAATGATAATTTTTTAACATTTTTTTTATTACGAGACACTGCGTTATTACAATAACAATATGAATTGTTTTGTTTTCTCGTTTGAGTTATATCACTGATTTTTAATCCTTTTTTCCAGGCTTTGTGCAGCTTGACAAAAAAAGGTATGAGCGAGTTAGAAGCGTGCTTTTAATTGCAATTCTCATAATTGAATTTTACTCACAACCCCCAAAATAATAAAATCAACCAAGCTGTTACTTAAGTTCGATCGTTAGCGTAAAAGGAAGAAAATGCTAACTCAATATATTTATGAGATATCAGCATAAGCAAAGTTGCCTCCAAAGGAAGACACGACTGAGTCTATTCGTTCATTAGTGCCTATTGCAAGACCAGTTGTCACCAAAAAGTGAGCTTTAAGGACCGGAGACTAAAGCCCCGTCCAATTAAACAGGGAATGCTTAGCGATCAAACACGATCAAAAATTGTTTAGTGACCAGACATTTTACCGTTTGGACACCTTGTTTGTGCGTGTTGTATAGTGTTAGTTGTCCGTCTTTGATAAAATTTGAACGACGTCAAACATTTGATCAAACGCAAACATTGTAAAACATTTTGTTCGTTCAAACATGTTTGATGCCGTTTCGCCAATCAGTATAACATCAACGTGTTTGGTCACCAAAAAATGTTTAATCGCGTTTGACTGCCAAACATTTCCAGTCCAATAACGAGGATACCAAATATGGCCTATAGAATACTTCCCATAATCCCCTCTGTGTCCAGCAGGGATTTTACCAGTCTCTCACTTAACGGCACAAGATGGGACTAGGGATGAGTCCAGCCATACATTCTTTACTTCTTTACATACTTTCAACCTCACACGACTGAGTTTTCTTGAGTGGTAAAGATCGAAAGCAGTGGGAGGCGCGGTGGCCTCATGGTTAGTGCGCCGGCTCGTCTCCGGATCGAACGGTCCGGGTTCGAGACCTGGCCGGGGACATTGTGTTGTGTTCTTGGGCAAGACACTTTACTCTCACAGTGCCTCTCTCCACCCGGGTGTATAAATGGGTATCGGCGAACTTAATGCTGGGGGTAACCCTGCGATGGACTCGCATCCCATCCAGGGGGAAGTAGAAATACTCCTAGTCGCTTCATGCTACAGAAACCAAGATAAGCTCCGGCCTGATGGGCCACTTGGCTCGTATGCAGACTTTTAAAGATTGAAAGCAACGTAGAAGAACTCGAATGTGCTCGATGAAACGTGTAAGAATAAACTGCGATACCACGAAAGAAACTAACCGTCGTAAAACCAAAACCAAAACGATTACTTACCAGCTAGAATACTCAGCCAATCTCAAATGTAGTACAACCAAAACCAAAGTAATTACCTGATTACTTTCGACACTCAGTTGAAAACCGCTCTAGTAGATAACAATTAACCAGTACTGGAAAGTAAGTAACAGTAAATTAATGTACCGTAGAGAAACAAATGGCTATGGTGCATGATCATTTTTGATGCAGCCGTTACTCGTAAACAGCGCGATTCTTGTTTTTGTCTTTTCACCGGAATGATGCCGTTTATGAGTATTACACAACTCAGCCTCTTCTCGCTCCTTCTATCGATGGGATGACTATCTTATTCTATCGTCAGCAGTTTATCTTGGTTTTGGAGACAGCAACATTTTGCGACTGAAAAGTTCATGAAAAGTTTTCTCCCCTATTTTTGACACAGAGATCTATTTAGCAAATACATTCTGTAATTAAGTTGAATTTAGAACAGTAAAACAAAACAGAACAGTTACCTAGTGCATCTTTGTAAATGACTATTTTGACTATATTGGCTATGACTATGACTATATTGGCTGTAATTGGACACTTGTAATCGGACAGTTGTATGAGCCAAGCATTTTAAGTCCTCCCAACTAAATCCTCCAGTCATGTTACTGAGTAAAATCACTATAGTAACCGTTCAAATGAAATTGTCGAGATTTATCTCAGCCGGTGGCTGCTTTCAAAGAAACTTAACATCCATTTTTCATCTTATTTTTTCTTTTTGCGAAAATTGTAATTACCATACGTAATTACCATATGACTATTAGAAGGTATTTTTCAAATGAAACTTTTACTTTTTTTGAGAAGTATTAATGATTGTGATAAATTGGTAACAGGACATCTTGTGTTTAATTCCTGCTTCACGGTCGTCTGATTTTGTTAATCAGTCTTATGATTACAGACCGAATTGGACTCCGCTCGGTCCTATTACCATCATTAATGAAGAATACGGATTATTTCTAGGATAGTGTTACAGGAAGGACGCTTCCTTCAAAGCAAAGTGGAAATATTGCGAAAAATATGGGGCTAGTCTCTGAAACTGAAAAGGCGGCAGTAACAGCGGACAACAAGCTAACACATGGACTAGATCCATGTGTAATAACATTTTATTGACATGAGGTATATATTTACATGCGTATGTACATAAGCATTATCGACTGTACAAAATTGTCTTTTTAGGTAACGTTTTTGCAGGGAGTTGATACATATTGTTATTCAGTGCTTGTTATGTAAAAATTACAATTAGGAAGATAATTTGGTTTTATAGGTTTTGCCATGTGCAACCAATTGTCGCCCTGTTAGGTGTCATGTTTCATTTCATGTTTTCTAGTGTTTTCAACCATATGCATAGAACGTTAAGGGATGAAACAAGTCCAACCCTCACTAGAAGGTTGAACCACCTCTATTTGCTTTTGATTTTTGGCTAGAAATATCAAATCCCAACTGGCAGATCGCGATCGTCCTCTGTTTGAGAAGTTTGTTGTTAACAAAATCCGATTGTTCCACTTATGCAAATTCAAATGTAAGTTGCAATTCAGTAAAAGTTCTAGAGTCGTGTCCGCATGTGGTGCTTTTTTGTGTTCTCTGGAATTCGAACTGGTAACAGTCGCATTACACTGATAGGCAGATTGGAATCAACTTCCATCCTTGAATTGAAATTCGACTAAGCTTACCACGAAATTCGACTAAGCTTACCACGATCAGTTCCGTTTAAGCCTATATTTAACCATTTACCATAAAACCTGCACACGTGGAGCATTCGGCTTTTAATAACAACACTTGATTCATGCGGAGGATTGTCGGCCTGCGGTGATGCTTGGTGATGAAAACTATGTACATAGTTTTGTTTAATAATTCAAGTTTTTCAGTATGCCTGTCTATATAAATCTAAATAAGAAACTGGGAGGTGATTGTAAGTAGCGTACACTTTGGCCAGGGAAAACAGAAACCTTTCCCAGCACTCACATTGAAACCAGGCTCAGGGGGTTTGCTTCCTGCTTGGTTACTCCACTGCAGTCTTCCTCTTCCAGGGTGGGCTGGTTAGTGGTGTTGGTGCGATCAGTGGTATGAGTAGTGGAGTCCCTGGAGACGTCAACCCTGTTACTGCAGGGTGTGCCACAGCATATCAAACTCTTAACCTTACGTCGAAACCTTTGGTTCACGAAAACGTAGATAAAAGGATTCACCGTGGAATTGCATGACACAAGGACAATAGAAACTATATAGATGACATTGCCATAGTTCTGCGAAGGAATGAAGTAGTTGAACACATAAATGAATTGGTTGGGCATCCAACACAATCCATAAATGACACTCACAGAAAGAACCATCTTGGTGACCCGTTTTCTTACTTTCATCACACCCTAGGGGAAAAAATGGTATGATAAATGATATAATAATTTAATAATAATATAATATAATACATTTCTTCCTTCCATCGCATTTAGTTTGAATCGAAATTTGGAGAAATGACTAATATACACTTAATCACTGGTCCCTTGGGAAGCAGTTGTTTTTGTTTTCCACCCACCAATGTGGCGCAGGTTAGATTCCGCCCCGATATCATATGTGGATTGGGTTCGTTGTTGTTTCTCGCCTTGCCCAGAGGGTTTCTCTGCGGGTACTCGGGATTTCGTCCCTCCACAAAAACCAACATCTCCAAATTCCAATTCGACCAGGATAGAGGACCCGTATGAAGACGACCTCAGGCTGATGTGGCTTCCTCTCTAAATTTTGTCATTAATTACATTAATTCATCATTTAACTTGTGTTTCAACTCTTGGTCGCTTAAGCATTGCTTGCTCAGAAGTAGGAAGCTCCACATTTTTCCGTACACGTGCTCATTCAAAGCGCGAGTGGGAAAATACTGCCTGCTTTTCTACGTTATGGTCAAAATTAGCAACTGCAAACTTAATTCCTTCTAGATGAGAGAGATAATGCAAGTGAATAAATGGCCCATTATTGACTTAGCGCGATAATGGGTTTTGTGCAGAGGTAGATAGCCGATAATGGGCTAGACACCACACGCAGAGCAAGCTTTAAATTCGCGTGCTCTGCTAACCCTCTCCCCTTTTTCTGCCAGCGCCGATCGTGATAGCTGTTTAACCTTAGAAGCGTACTTTACTTTCTTTCGTCGGCCCTCCACCATCCCCTGAGCTCCTCCTCTGCTCTTGCTACCTCTTACTGGGCTGGCTGTTTTTCGCCCCAACTTTTTTCACTGAATCAAATATAGCGATGTTTAATTGATTAATTTGACACCTTAGCATTTGAATGGTTTGAAATAAACGCCACGTGAGTGACCAAATTAATCCAAACAAGTGTCTCAGTGATTCAGTGATTTCTGACCGCATGCACGACCGCGATTATAACCATTTCATTATAGTCTTTTGTGCGCTGGGTTTATAAATAGGCGCCGCTCTCGGCATAAAAACTTTTATTTGATATTTGATCATCAGCGTTATTGTTTTTTAATGTAGATAGTGATCAATGCGCTTAGCTACAACTAGTTAGTTCTTAGGCACGCCACTTAAACTGAAAGAAAAAAAATTTCAATTAAACTTTTAAAAAAACCCAACTGGTGGGGACAGACTAATAGGTTGTTTACAAGCATGACCGAGGAGTTGTACCTGTCGGGTGCTTTCCATTTCGTTTTCTTCGCGTTTAAACCACAATGAATATACCACTCTGGAATACAACACAGTCATCATCGATACAGGGATAAAACCAAGAAAAAAGAAGCAGGTGGTACTGTATGCCTTGGGAAGCCACTCTTTGGGCCAGTATTCAACGCAGAAATTGGTTTTTTGATCAAAACTGATTGTGAGGAAAAGTGGACTGACAAGGATGGCTGCTGAAATCCATAGAACAGGAATAATGACCTGTTAACAGAAGTGAATTAATGTTGCGTCGCAGTTAGTTAGTTAGTTAGTTAGTTAGATAGATAGATAGATAGATAAATCGTTTATTAAACTCACAACTTGCAGCTATAAGCTGAATTACTTGTGTTATATACTACATGTTAAAAAAATTTAAACTATAAAAATTCCTAACTATACATAAAAAAAATTATATAATAATAAAATACATCAAACTTTTATTACTAGGTAATAGTCATCTATATCAGAACTAGGCTATAGACAGTGTGACGAAGCTTCTGGAATCTGAGTATCAAGCATCGTTCTCATTACGCCTGAGAAACTACAAAAACGGCGCTTTTACTCTGAAAACGCATTAAATGGTTTCTGTCCATAATACGCCGCAGAAATTTGAAAACACAACAATCACCGGTCATTTTGGATCTGTACTTGAGGAAAACCCGGGAAGGGGCCTCACACGTTTAACGTCACGTCTTCGTTCTGGAAAAGCCCCGTTTACAAAATGCTTTTCGTCCACACTAACTTGCAAAGCCAGCGTCCGATATTTGTTTCAAATTCCTCCGGTTTGAAGAGCGTTTTCGAAAAGCTTCGTTTTCGCGACGGATTAGTGTGGACGGTAGGCCTATTCGGCGTAGTATGGACGGGGCCTCTGTTTAATATAAATATTAAATACTGTCTATACACTGTCTGAGGGTCCTGGATGGCGATTATCTGACAGCTGGGAATTGGTCATCATTTTGGCTCTCATGTGAGAAATGGAGAGTGTTCTAACTATAGCCGTCTGCAAAATCTATTGATGAGGTGGTGTGTATGGGCTGATATTCAATAAAATCCAAGAGAGGATTCCTTGTAAAATCTTACTTTCCAAAATTATGTATTTTCTGTATCTAGGGCTAAGGTATGATTCGGAGGCGTTATAGTCCTCTATCGAGACCCGAAAACTAGCATCCGAAGTTGCTGTCGCGTTTTCACGGTTTTCTCAACGGACAGAAACGGCGGACTCCTAACTTAATAGCACAAATACAATATCGTTTATTCCGGTAATTGTGCCCATAAAGAGAGAAAAAAAAAAAAGAAAAGAAAAGAAACAACTCTGCCGTGCTGCCTTTCATCGACCTTTTAATCTTTTGATTTTGTTCTATAACCGGCACCTCACCTGGCAGTCTGTAAAGAGACTCTCAGTATACGTCGATTGGCAGAGACATAGTGCATGGCAGTGACATCTTACAATTTATTATTATTATTATTATTATTATTATTATTATTATTATTATTATTGTCCTTGCTGTTGTTGCTATCGTTTTGTTGTTATTTTAAAATGTTATAATCACTGTTATTTTTATCACCATTGCTGACGATGTTGACATTGCTATCGATCTTAGAAGGAAAAATATATGTTTTTTGAGCAATTTTTGAAATTGTTAATATGCACTTCCCCCAAATTTCAAAGCGCCAACTTAAATAAGTGCCCCCCGTCCAAAAAAAGAGAGGAAACCGGCACGCTTGCTTTACATAAACGATACCTTTAACTTTCTGTACGTCAGCTTCCCTCGATTGCCATACGGATACATGACAGCATAGTAACGTTCAAAGGCGATCACTACCAGAGTGAACACAGAGGTAATTCCACCGTACCATGCTAAGTTGCCTCCGGTCAGCAGCTCACAGAACACTTTGCCGGCTAATCCGTCAGGATGTTTGAAAAGATGAATCAAGATAAAGCGTGGTGCGATG
>Ga0126338_10003236_pt1:0-10000 | contig 11384 bp, 5 predicted proteins | sample OrbCmetagenome_2_FD_92529 | JGI IMG/M metagenome (GOLD analysis project Ga0126338, IMG submission 92529) | Coral microbial communities from Petempiche,Puerto Morelos, Mexico - Orbicella C C metagenome | ecosystem: Host-associated > Invertebrates > Cnidaria > Coral | place... | reverse complement strand
ATAATAAACAGTACCACATGAAAGTAATGCTCAATAGCTTGCATTTGAATGGTCACATGCTAGGGTTTCATCCACAGACTTAAAAGTTAGAACCACCTTGTACCGCATAATAAATAGTACCACATGAAAGTACTGCTCATTAGCTTTCATTTGAATAGTCACGCACTAGGGTTTCATCTATAGACCAAAAAGATAGAACCACCTTGTACAACTTGATTCATGAGTCAGAGCAAAAATATTTGATGGATTATGATGGGCCATGTGCATATTCTCGGTATTAGACTGGAACTAGCTTGCAACTGAGGCTAATGTGAGGAGTCTTTTCAAATGCAAAATTGGATTTAAAAAGTCTCAGTCCAAAACCGAAGATACGGACATGGTCAATTATTGATGATTTTCTTTATTCTTCACACCTGTCTACTTGACTTTGGCTTGATATAGTAAGAGGAAATTGGACTTTGATTACTACTGAGTTGTCAAAAATTGAAAGGTTTTACTTACCTCTTCTAAAACTTCCACAAACTGTTGCAATTATTTCCTTGTCAAACTTTGCTATTTTCTTCATAATTATTTCCTACAAACAGAAAGAACCAAGTCAGTAAAAATACTAGAAATGTTTCCAAAGAGCCCTGAGCTTTGAAGAATTACAATTCAAATTTTTGGATGGGAGGAGAGGGTGGTAGTAGGGAGAACAGACTGACCTGAAGCTTTAGCATTTCATCTCTCGGAATACGCTTCTCAAATTCCTCAAGATATCTAGAAAATAAAGTGAACAATAAACATTTTCAAACGCGTCTTGATGACACATTGAACATCTCATTTCTATAACCTTTGTTGTCAGCAACAAAAATACAACATTGAAATCTATTTTAAATAAATCTATTGCTGACAGCAAATGATGTATAGTTTTCCTCTTAACATTCAGGTTAGAAGACCATTGCTAGCCTGTTGAAATATTTTAAGAACAGGGTTTTACAATTCAGGGTGTGCTTATACTAAACTAAATATTTAATCAGGAACAATAAAATTTCTTATAAGCAAATTAGGGGTGGTGAATGGTCCTTCAAATACTCTTGGTCTCCCAAAATTTTAGTCAAATTTCATGGGCCTCGCAGTCTTGTTTTTTTAGCGGTTATGTGCGTCTTGCAGTCTTGATTTTTATACGAAGCTCTCTCCAAGTCTCGACTTTTTACAAGGTTGAGGGTTTTGAAGTTCCAGTTCGTTTGTTTGTTTAATAAATGCCGTCTTCTTGTCACTTGATATTGAATTTCAATAGAGCAACTTTCAAATCTCCGAGAAAAAGTTAATCCTAACTTCTGCCAAATTGTCTGAATTCCACAAAAAGCAATGTCATTTTGGTGCCAAAAAACAGTTATTTTGTTCTAGGATATCCTAACATGGTGTGTTCTAGTCGAATTTCCAGTTCCAGCTTGTTCGCAAAGGCTGGCTTAAAGGCTAAAGGGGGAATCAAAAAGCCACACACAACCCACGATAGCTCATGATGAAACCCAGGAAGTTGAAGAACTTATCTGTTGTCCCTTGTGGAACTGTGTAAAGGCACAAGTATTTATGACAAAAGGCTCCTTTGTAAGACTTCTGTACAAGCTCATTCTTGCTCATTCTTATAGCTCTCAGCTAAATCTGGGGCTCAAATTTTAAGAGTCTGAGCCCCTCACGCTTGCACTCAAAACACTTTGAAGTCTCAGTCTCACTATCTAAAAAGGCAATATGTCTCGGGCTCACAAAGAAAAGCACTGGTCTCACCATCTCACAAAGTCTCACATTTACCATTCACCACCCCTAAAAGTGATTACTCATTTATTGATAGTAGTGCACATGTTCAGTTTATGTTTGACGTACTTCACTCCAATTTTCTGATGATGATTAAGCCTGCCTTGTACCTTCTTCAAACCTAAAGAACAATACATGACAGAAGTCAGTAATAAGCAGTGGGAATCGTTACTTTGAATTATGATTTTTGACTGACTGAATTACTGAGTGACTGACTGGCTCACTGACTGACTGACATACAGACAGACTGACAGACAGATTGACAGGCTGACAGGTTGACAGGTTGACAGGTTGACAGACTGTCAGACTGACGACATACAGACAGACTGTCAGACCAATTGACCCACTGATTACTAACAGAGTGGGAATGACAGACAGACAGACTGAATGTATGATCAATCAATTGCAGCTGACTTAATGACTGGCTTACTGAATTTATGGCTGATTTACTGATTAGCCAACTACCAACTGACCAAAGGACAGACTGACTGACTGACCAACTGACCGACTGACATGCTAAGATATAGTTACCTAATTGTTTCTTAAAATTGTTTTACAAGGTATTTACAAATAGATTCCAAAGAAATGCAAGCCACACCTAAAAACAGAAGCTCAAAATTATTAATTTTCTCAGAAGCCAAGTTTGTAAATCTATTTTTATTAGTACTTCTTAACCAGCCTTAAACCCTAGTGTGTTTTAGTCATTTCTAAACACAAATCAAAGTCAAATTATTATTTTTTGGGTAACAGAACTTTACCTTCCAATGTTGTCACTCCATCTTCAACAAACTTTCTGGCCGCAGCTGGCCTGATATAAATAAACCAAGAATTTTTTCCAGTCGATGAAGCACATACAATTGTACAAAATTACATACCAAGGCAATAAGGAGCTAGCAGAGAGAAGAAAAAATAGGGGGAAGAAATATTACCTGGCATACACAATACGCAGTAGAAAAAATTTCACCTTACAAATACCATGAAGAAATTTTTCGCATTAAGCAAAATCTAAACAAATTCCAAAGAAAAATTGAAACTACATACATCAAAAAATTCACTACAGACTGCAACTAAACAAACATTATTCAGTTTTAGCAAACAGCAAGCCCCACATTTAGAAAAGCAAAAGTCTGACATCACACATTCAAACTTTTCGGGGATGACATCAGACAACAAATGTTTTCTTTAGATTGTTACCCTATTCCAGATACTCGAGTCAGCTGCTGTATGGCCTTGGTAGTGTCATCACCTCTGATCTGAAAAATTCAGTTAATAATTGTTAAATGCTACTAAACGAATAAAATATTGATTCTATTAACTAAACAGTAAGATCATTTTTAATTATAATTAGATAGACTTTCTGAGATTTTATGCACAGCTTTTGATGGAAAAGGAGATTTCTTCAGAAACCTTAATTCAAGGAATTAGAAAATTTAAGACAAAGTTGTGCAAGAGAGATATAGCAAGAGCTTTAAGGGATAGGGTTGACTTAAATACATTGTATTTGCTGCTACTATACTGAAATTACAAATTGGCACTCAGTTTTCTATTAGTAGAAACTTTTTTTCTGCGAAAACTATCTAAAATTTTTGTGAGAAAAATGATGTTAAGTTTCCTATGGAGTCAAGTTTTGGGGGATGTCAAGTTTTGTTCAATCTTAACCCTAAGTTTTGTATGGAGGTCAAGTTTTGCATGTCAAGTTTCCTGTGGACATTGGACTTTTGTGTGGATGTCAAGTTTTGTGGTGACATCTTGAAAGTTTTGTGTGGACATCAAATTTTATGAAGACATCAAGTTTTATGTGCATGTCATTAGGTTTGTGAGGATGTCACGTTTTGTGAGGGCATTAAGTTTTGTGTGGGGATCAAGGTTTGTGTGAATGTGAAGTTTCGTGAGGATGCTGAGTTTTGTATGGAGGTCAAGTTTTGTGTGGATGTGAAGTTCTGTGTGGTTGTCAAGTTTTGTGAGGATGCCAAATTTTCTGAGGACGTCAAGTTTTGTGTGTGCATTACGTTTTGTGTGGGGGTCAAGTTTTGTGACTGAACATGAAGTTTCATGAGGATGCTGACTTTTGTGTGGGTGTCAAGTTTTGGATGAACATTAGGTTTCAATGTACATTGTCCTAGTGTCCCTAATGGTAAACTTTTGAGAGCATACAGATAAGAAAACATTGGATGTGAACGAAAATCATATGAAGCATATTTATTTATTTTACTCTTTATAATACATACCTTTTCCAGCTTTTCTAACTTTCCTGTTTTGATAAACTCGTCAATCTTTTTCCCAATTTTATCTCCAATCCCTGGCTTCCATAGGCAAAAAAATAACAACAACTCATAGAATAAATCAACAGATTATCAACAAAGTGTTCACATCAGTTCACATTAATTGGTGCATAGCAAATGTTAAGTTGTTTCCTGTGTTATCTTGAAGGTTTTGAGAGGACACAGACAGAGTATAACTTGAAAGAATTCATTTTAAAGAATGCCATGTGAATGGTAGTACAATGGAATACAAAAATGGCACATTACTTGTACCCGTGCTATAGCAAATCAGCAGTGCAGTGATACAACACTTCATATGTACTCTTGTCACATCTTCCATGAATTAACAAGCTGGATTCAAGATTGAGTAGTTTAGGCTTAAGGACTTACAGAAGTTATAGAATTATATGGAAACTGGTCATAACGCTTGAGAGCATTTTTGCAGCAATCACTTATTAAACTCATCGCCAATTGATGAGCTTGGGAAAGGTGCCTTAGGGGTGCTGATGCCAAGATATGAGCCTCGAACAGAGCATGTAGGTATCCATGGCAACCCTGAGAGCAGCAACCACCAGGCACTGTCACACTGACATACTTACCACCCCATATACTTACCATCACCAACAAAAGGGAGGGAGGTGAGGGAGCAAAAGCACTCAACAGGCAAGAATGGCACTCAAAGGCAAGCTGCACCTTCTCACACAGCTGGCAAGCAAAACACGTAAGCCCTGCAAAACCCCGTGTGAGATTCCAACAAGCATGATCGCCCTGAGAGACTGCTGACTAGCATAATTTGGCTTGACTCAAACTTTGCCTAAATTACATTTAGCTCCATCTGAAAAATTCACAATTGCAGTTGATTAAAAAGTTTAATGTACATAAAACAGACCTGTAGCTTACCAATTTACGTGCTTCATCTCCACTTTTAATCCGAGTGGGGTGCTTTACTAAAACAGATGCTGCTTTCCTTGATACATAGTAATAAAAAAGATAATAAAGCAATACTCACTTGAAGCTACATTGTATAGTAGATCTAGCACTTAGCCATCACCAAAATGAATAGCTGTTATTGCACCTATCAACGGCTTGGCACGCAAACAAGGCAAAAGGGTCACTACTACATTGTATTGACCCTTTCACCTCGTTTGCATGCCTTTTGAAACAAAAGAATATTTGACTGCAGACTCAACTGCAGTAACAGCCATTGGGTTATCAGGCTTTCTCTTTACCAATCCCCCCTTCCTCTCTCCCTCGTAGCCCTCCATCACTCTTTCCACACCTCAACCCTCCCTTCCCTCGTAACTCTCCAATCCCACTCACAAATCTCACCCTAACACTCTTCCTCTTGACCAGACCTTTCTCAACTTCCCTACCTCTCATCTTTCCCTCGGACAGTGATACAAAAGCAGAAATGGTAATCTAAAACAATTAAAATCTGTTAATTTGTTTAAGTTACTTCCTAGATCCTAAAACTAATCAATTTGCCAAAAGTAGAGCTTTACCAATTTAACCACAAAAAATGCTACATATCCAAAAAATTTCCCAAAACATGTGGACTGCAGGGAGTCTCTCTTTTGCTAAGAAATCTGTAGGGAGGAATGTAAAACAAGTGAGCGTGCGAGCGTGAAACCACATACATCACTGCTCACTAACTCCGCATTCTTCGTTGCATTCTTTCCCACCGATTATTGAGCAAAAGAGAGCTGCTCATAGTCTACAAAAAAGCCAAAATTCAGCCCTTACATATCTGAAAAATGTATTTTCTACACTTTTCTTTGTATTGTCCAGGAGATTTGGTTTGTACTCAGGAGACTCGCCAATAATCTGGGAAAGTTGACATAGATGCAAAAGCCAAACAAACTATTTTCATCCAGTTGAAACCCAAGGACGTTTTCCTTAGATCTACTTGCAACCATTTAATTTGGTTAATTTCCAATAATGATTACAAAAAGTTCACCCTTCAGTGCACAAGGTCAAGCTACAAGTATTGCATTTCTAGAATTTACTTATATTTCTTTGTATTAGATTTATTTTTGGGGGAAAGTATAAGCTTATTTTAGGAATATTTTGCCTTAAATTTAGTTTCTCCAGTTGTGCTGCGTGCTTTTATTTGAAAATAACATGATTTTTACTATAGAAATACAGCGTTTGTTTCCTACAGCATTCATTTCTTACCTGTAAGCGTTGTGCTTGTGTATTTGTCGCGACACATTCTTCTCGTATTCCGCAAGCTCTTAAAATGCAAATTTGAATAGAAGGCTTTAAAAAAACTCATCAAAAATATTAAGAAATGGCATCAATATGGACGATCAAACTTACCGATAAGAAAGTCGCAAAAATCACTATTTGGATTTTGATCAGGTGCTTTCCTTTTACTCATTTCTGCTGGTTACAAATGTGAAAGACACAGCAAAAAATAAATATCAACGGAGGTCGCCATATTTTTTTTTGAAAAGCCCGCGAAGAGCTTGGGGCCGATTTCATTCTCGGAGTCACGAAGGCAGTCACGAAATGTTTTCTCTCCGCCAAGCGGGACTGATATAATCTAACTATTAGCAAGACAAGTTTTAGAATAAATTCCTTTATTTCAAAGCAATCCTCAGCAGGACGAACTTTGTCCCTTTGTAATATTCGATAAACCACAAAACTGCAAATAATTATATGACAAACAATAGGAAGTCCGACAATCATACCGTCGCGTAATCGATTACTAAGCAGTATGACGTCACGCCAACGCATAAGGAATCAAATCGCTGGACGCGCGAACCATCACAGTTCTGGATATTTCATCCGCTTTATCGAAAACAAACGGCTAACTCTTGAGGGAAATTAGTACACACAGAGGAAAACTAAAAGGATCAAGCATCGCTGGTGTGTTTAGAGCCGTTCGGCGTTCTTAAAAGACGAATCCAAAGCTACGTGTAAAGGCACCACGCTGGAACCTAAACTGGCGAAAGTCCACACTCTCGGCAGTTTAATGCTCTCGCTAATTCAATCGCAATTTCGACAACTTAGGACTTATATGACTTTTGAACACTTGCTAACAAGGACTAGGACTTGAAGCTGAAAGTTTTTGAGGCGTTGAGAATGTACGCAGCGAGGAATTGTGCGAGATTGTTTAAAAGGCAGCATTTGTTGGTTTCCGGAAACTTTACGTTTCAAAGATGGCAGCAAACCGCGGCTTTGGTCGCTCAGGAGCCGTTTTTGAACGGCAGCAGTGGCAATTATGTGGAAGAGATGTACCTATCTTGGAAAGAAGACCCAAAGAGTGTTCATCGGGTAAGTTATGTATCTGTTTCGTGGCCTGATGTTTCGTTGCCGCGAATATAAGCTTATACAATGAAATTAACCTGAGCTTTAATACATGCATTGAAGCACCCCCTGAAGCTGCTACGGTAACAAAACTCGTTCATATTTTACACGTTTTGTGTTGTTAAATATTACTAATTGTTCTCTATTATCCGCTATTAGTTTGGCTGGGCGATCATGGGAGAAAAGTGTAGAATAGTTTCCAAACATGCCCGCTTCAATATGATCATTTCTTTACACGGAAGTTTTGAACTTTGGCCAGCCCATGACCCACCCTCGACGCCAGGCTGTCTCGAGACTGCTGTTAACTCACGTAGTACCTTTGAGTCTTAAATATCATGCAAATAATTTACATTTACCAAGCTTGGATAACAAACACTCAAGCGCTATAAGAAATCTTGGTAATGAAATGGAAACATGTGGCAGTTTGTCGACCAGATCCTTCCATTTCGTTTAATCAATGTACATGTAATTCCAGATCACAGAAATTTTTGCAGTTGAAACATTCAAAGAATGGTTTGTTTTTAGTTTTGCCCATTGTGCATGAGGTGGCTTGACGTCACAACAACATACAGGATATGACTTAAATGTTTAACAAACTGTTGCGGTGCTATGCACCATTTCCCTGTGATGTGGGATTGGGTGAATGCCTATTCATTTATTCTGTGATCATTGCTTGATCTAAAGGAGGTCCCTCCCCATTTCTTTAGGAAAGGCAAGGCTCTGCTTCACACCCCTTCCCTGATATTTTCAAGCTCTTCTTGATAAGCTTCTGGTGATAGGCTGCTATGTCTGACTCATTAGTTGGTAACCTGCACCATGTACATGTAGAATGTTCTTTATAAATCAGCCAAATGGAACAATAGATAAAGAATGCAAACACAAACAATGCCCGTAGCTAACCTTAAGAACAAAATAGATCCATGTTAATATGAGGGAATGAAAACAGCAGTTTTTACGTGGTGCTGATCAACTTTAATTTAAAAATTTGACATAAAGCTCAGTCCATAGTCTCATCCAACACAGGGAGTGTAGGCATCTGGGTGCAATTAAAGAGAACTTCCACTAACCATCACTTTCACTATGAAAAAGTACAGCTTTTAATGTATATTCTGGTCTAAAGCACAACTCATCCATAGCTAAATTGGAACACCCAAATTGGACAGACTTCTTCTGCACGTGGTCCTTAATAATTATTTTAAGAAGACTTATGACCCTTGTGCTAATTTTTTCCATGATCCCCAATGTGATATATTGTGTTTTGATAGAAGTAAAGAAAAGATAATTATATCCATGTATTTTAAGCCTATAGGAATAATTTAAACTAGAGTCCCATGCCTGGTGTATTGAATTGATGTGATCCAGTTCTCTGATTCAGTCTTCTAATTGCTTCACGAGCTACATGTACATGTACTTTACATGTATATTAAACTGGTACTAAGGTGGATTATTGCTGCATTTGTTCCCACACCATGTCACTGATGTGTGACTGAATAGACAACCATTCATGCATAAAATTAAATGTGTTTAAAACTTGACTGTGGGCACGTGACACTTTGTTGAATGGAAACCCCATTGCTAACACTAAATTACGTAAACATGGTAAATCGTCATTTTGATTTATGTTATGTACGTAAACTGGGTAGTATTCTGTGCGTTTGTCAAATTGCTAAGGACTACCAAATGTTGAATTTGAACATAGCAGAATCTAAATTTGCATGTCAAGCAGTAGTAGATACAAAAACATTTTAAAGGAAACTTCATTTTCATGTGAAATAAGAAGTGTAAACTCTAAGAATCATTGGTTTACTTCAATGCTGAAGTGGATTTCCACTCACAAAGTAGAATGTTTGAAAACTTACACAATGACATGACCCCCTATTTGCTTTAAATTTAATTTCAAGATTTACATGTTTAACCGATTAAGGTACAACATAAACAATTTCAGCAGAGATGCATTTAAAACTTCGTGCAACTAGTTCAGTTCATTTGGAGCAGAAGACAAAGTTCTGGCCCCAGTTCTTTGAAGGCTACATAGCACTCTCCACCAGATAAATTGCTTTCCAGTGGATAGTGTTAAAGGGAGGCCTTCATGGTTGAGAGCACGTCTCTGAATTAACATACTTTTGTTCACTTCTTATCAAGGTCATCGCTTTAAAAATCCCACTCAGGTGCAATTCAGTAATCACATGCTACAGTTATGTGTGGCTGAATGACAGATGACCAAAATTCTCAGAAGATTTCATTGGATTTTACTGGGGCTGTCAACTGCTGAATTTAATGTTGTCCTGTACGATTTATTCTATGGTTGATGATTTTACAGCTATTTGCATGCAAATCTAGGTAACTTGCTTACAATTGAAGGGGTGAGTGCAAAACCATACTAAGTGACGATTTGGGTAAAAAAAAAAAATTTTCGCGAAAGGGCTTGAATTTTTGCATGTGGTCTTCAATGTAATAGAAAAACGTGGTCCTGTATTTTTGTCGCTGGTTTTTGCTTCGTTTATAAAGACGCTGCTAGGAAAACCGAGTGGTTTTTCTGCATACGCAATATCTCGAAAACGAAGCGAAGCTTAGCGGAAAAACTACGGGACATTGTTAAACATACCTAAACAAAACTGCATGCGAAATTTGGAGCG
>Ga0126338_10003235_pt1 | contig 11385 bp, 6 predicted proteins | sample OrbCmetagenome_2_FD_92529 | JGI IMG/M metagenome (GOLD analysis project Ga0126338, IMG submission 92529) | Coral microbial communities from Petempiche,Puerto Morelos, Mexico - Orbicella C C metagenome | ecosystem: Host-associated > Invertebrates > Cnidaria > Coral | place: Petempiche,Puerto... | reverse complement strand
TTATGGCACTAGAGATAGAGTTATGACTCTGTAACTGCCCATAGAGTTGCTCACTGACTTTTTTGATGTCCACAATTTAACTGTTAATATTCACAATGTGACAAGTTTTTGTGCTTTTCTTCAGTTGATTCTGATGAAGATGATGAAGAGGAAGAGTCACATTCTTCACGAGAGGTATGTTGTTTGCCATTTCTCAGTTTTGGTCAATTCGTAATAATCTGTTGTCTCTGTATATTTATGGAGTGTAAAACTGCAAGTGGAAGTCAAATGCAACGAGCTTCTTTGTCCCTTACACAGTTATATGTGCACGGTGGTTTTACAGATCAAATAGAACTAGGCGTACCATTATTATTAGCCCTGTCCAAATGTACCGGCAATTTTGCCGACTCCAGCCAATTACCTGCCGCCCGTACTGCACTCTGGAGTTCACAAATCAAATACATCTCGGCCTTTCAGTACTGCAAAACTTTATGACAGGGCTGCTGTTCTATGTACATATTACGGACCTACCTGTATCTTTCTATTAAAAGTACTCATCCATAAAGTACTAATGGTGTATCATCTATGTTTTTCTCTCAGTCTTTAATGGTGCGTGATGTTGTGCGAGACTGCCTGGAGAAAGAGCCATTAGATCGCACAGAAAGTGACATCCGTAAGTTGCACATTTGTTTGAATTGTTCTTTTAAATGTGTTACGAATGTATATGATAAACTTTGTGTTCGTGAGCTGTAAACGGAAACGGCACTCGACCAAAACACTTCAAAATCGGTAAAACGGTAAACTTTAAACGGCACAAAACTCTCTAAAAGGCACAACAACATGCTCACTGGAAACTGTCCAAAACTCTGTCGATAAACGTCCACGCAACTTAAATTCGTAAGCTTCCACGCAACTTAAACTTAAATTCAACTTAAATTCGTCAGCGCAACTAACGTACGCGTAACTTAAATTCAAAATGTTTCCGTGTGAGCGCGCTATTCGCACGTCACGCCACTTCGGAACTGTCTTCTTAACACTTTGGTTGTTTCCTTCCATCTACAGAGGCTTTGTTGGATTTCATGCAACATCTGCCAGTAAGTTTTTGCGTCTTTGTACTAAATCTTTTCGCAATCAAGGCAAGGCCGCAGCTAACATATGCATTGAAACGCCTTCCTGACAACCACGTCGACTGGTGGTTGTTGTTGTTTACCAAACAGGGTATTTATCACCTATATCAGACTGAATTTGTTGCGATAGGGAAATATCTGTTATCTATACAAATCTAATGGGAGCCCGCCATACTACACAGGATAGTTTTAGGTAAAAATGACTTCTCCTTCGAAGAAAACAAATTGAGAATCACACAGTGTCCGGAATAACACATGGGTCCATTGCACATGCTAAAATACAGCCGGGATGTCTCAAGTTTGTAGTTCATTTAACAGTGTTAATCATAACCTTCTTGTCTTCTTGACATTAAATACTTGAGTTCTTTATCCTTACTAGACGAAAATCGTCACTTTGCGTTTCTTCCGATTTGAAAGATGAACCTCTTTAGGTTGTTGTTTTGGGTTAGGAGTGGATAGGTCATTGTCGTGCGTTTTACTATCAGGTTCATTTACTGATCATGCTGCTGTTTCCACATTCAGGCTTTTGCCAACATGACCATGAATGTCCGGCAGGAGCTGTGTGCTGTTATGGTGTTTGCTGTTGTAGACAAGGCAGGATCTACAGTCATGGAGAATGAAGAGGAGGTTTGTAAAGTTATCTCATTGAAGAGATAGGCCACGAGGCGGAGCAGGAAAAAAAAAAAAAAAAAGCGAGAGCAACAGATAAACCGCAAATACTAAGGGGCGAGTGGCATGTTCCCCTAACGTCCCGTGTTATGCATGGATTAAGTGAAAATTAAGAAGGGCTGTTTGATGTCCACTAGAAGATTAGTACTGTTAGTTTATTCTGCGTACAGAAATGAGAAACCTCTGCGCCTAAGCTACAAATGTTTACGACCAGTGACGCAACCGCCGACTGCATGCCTTTCTATGCCTAGCCCTTATAACACTCCTTTTATGTCTCCAGTGCACCTCTACAGAACGTATTAACTAAACTGGACCATTATAGTTAGGTTTCCATCAATGGAAGCATGTCTTTTAGGTTTTGGCCTTTCGTAGTCAGTCACATGATAGTGTCCTCATAAGACCTATGACTCGTATGAAGAATAATCTCGACTTTAGAAGGTAGTTAAGCTAACTACAGATTTGTCTCCTTCGCAGCCGTTATTGGTGATAAGCGTTGCGTGACGACCCTAATAACGGCTGCGAAGGAGACTAACTGCGGATATGCTACCAAGTTCTCTAAACTAGTATTAAAAGAAATCTATTGAAATCATTAAAAGGAATTACTATTTACATCTATTCATGTCCTTGCAGCTGGACTCCTGGTCTGTAATTCTCAATGGTTCAGTGGAGATTCTTGTCCCTGGGGAGGAGCCGCTTACCCTGCACCTGGGAGACAGTTTTGGCGTGGAGCCTACTCTGAAAAAGATGCGTCATAGAGGAGTCATGAAGACTCGCGTTGATGACTGCCAGGTAATTAAAGCCGATCAGCTTTGAGAGTCTGATAGCAAGCAGTGGCTTTAAGAAGATCAAACTCGGTTCCATTGCATTGTGCAGAGTTGATAACAAAACCTTAAATAGCCTTCGCGACAGGCTCTTTGAGTTGACCTGGAATTATTATTTTTTTTCTTTAATTTCAGTTTGTGTGCGTGGCGCAGGCAGATTACTACAGAATTCTAACTCAAGGGGAGAGGAGCATTCAATGCATTGAGGAAAATGGGGAGATTGTCATGGTAACAGAGTTTAGGAAAACTGACGGAGGAAGCAGGCAGGGTCACGTGGTCATCAAGGTTGGTCACCTAGCAACAGTCACTATTCGAGTTTGCGAATCGCAAATTTTTCAAAATTCGGCACTGGAGAAGACTTTTTCTTTTTGATTCTTCAGTCTTTGCGAGTTACCATTTATATGCCAGGGTGGGGACGGGCACTGTGAGAGTAAACTGTCTCTTCCAAGAACACAACATTAGAACGATGCAGTCAGTCAGTTGCAGTCAGTTATTGATCTGTGGTCAGGTACTAAACTAGTTCCTTGATGTGTTGTTTTTGTATTTATAAATGGCAAAACTAAAACAAGAAACAAATCTTGTACTGTTGTAGATTGAGTCGAATTTCTGAAGTAAGTAACCTTCTGCGTTAAGACCAAAGGGGAAAGTACACGGTGCCGTATGGCAAGGAGACATTTAAGCATCTTACCTTTTACTGCTTGTCAATAATGTCGAGAGTTCTGCCATTGTTCTCATGTTGTGCTCATAGAAGAGACAGTTTATTCTCACAGTGCCCTTCTCCACCCTGGGCCGCGTTGTTCGAAAGCCTATTAACGCTAATCCAGGATTAAAAGTTAACCGAGATATTAATTTGTCTTGTATAAAAATGTTTTTCACTGCTTATGTTTTTTGTAGTTTGAGATCATTCAAACTCAAAACTGAAAGACAAACATTGTAAACAGAAAAACTCACCGAAAAGTTGCAAAACTGAAATCAAAATTCTCGCTAATCCTGGGTTAGTTTATCGGGCCTTGAACAACCCGGCCCTGGAGTATAAATGGCAACCCGCAAAGAATTAGTGAAAAGCAACCTAGTAAGATACAGGGGAAATCAATTTGCATCCCATCCAGGAGTGAGTAGCTATACTTTTAGCTGCCAGTGTTATGATCCATCAGGAAACTTGCCTCATCTTGTCTGGATTTGAACAGAATTCCAACCCCTGAAATAAGAGACAAGGAATGATTTTCATCCTTTGTAAATTCTATTTTGATTGTTTTCATCAGGCAACCCCTCAGAAGCTGATAAGTCACGTAGTCGCAGATCACTCGGCAATCGACCCAACGTATGTGGAGGATCTGCTACTGACGTACAAAACTTTCTTAGATCGTCCGTCACAGATCTGCAGTCAGTTACTAAACTGGTTCCTTGAAAGACCATTCAGAGACAAGGTAAGATTTCTTTTTTTTTCCTCTCCTGAGACTTGACTCTGCAAGCAGTGCGGAAACCATCTCTTGATTGTCCAGTCAGCGCAAATTATTTCCGTTCGTAATTTTAGTTCATTGGTTGACACTTGATTGATTGTCACTTGATTGACATTTGATTGATGAACTCTTGATTGATTGACATTTGGTTGGTTGGCACTTAATTGATGGACACTTGATTGGTTGACATTTGATGGGTTAACACTTGGTTGACTGACATTTGATTGGTTGACGCTTGATTGATTGACATTTGATTGGTTGTTGATTGCAGGTGACGCGCGCAATGCTTCTCTGGGTCAATAATCATTATAGCGACTTTGAAAGGGACGCTGATATGGAGAATTACCTGGAGACCTTCGAAAAGGGCCTTGAACAACAGGTGAACAGGAGAAATGTGCCATGCCTTAAGTGTGTTCTTTCTTGTGTGTAACTGCCGAGTCCAGATATTCACCTACATGTAGCAATCAAATTACTCTACGTTTTCCTATTTGCTTTCTTGTTTACCCCACGTCTAACGTAAATTTGTTTATGAAGCCAGTACCCCTGTTGCTTGGATCTGTCATCACGGAAGTTGCCTAGCGACATGAAGCATCGTTATGGCGACAGGCTGGCATGGCAATCTTTAATAGGAAAGCTCTAGCGTGCTCCCGTATTCTTATTGGTTCTGCTAGATAAGAATCGAAAAATTTACCAAGATTTGCTAAATTTAAACAGCGCTCGTTCGTATCAGGGTATGTGATGTCCAGACAGTCGGTTACTGAAGTCTCAACGTAAATAAACAATTTCACGAAGAATAAAATAGAACCATGTTTACTTTTCACCGATCAAACGGCATAATGCGTACCAAACCATTACAGAAATTTGGTCCAATATGTAGAAGACGTCTGAAGCCTTTAGTTCGACAACTGGACTTAACTTTGATAAGGTTTTTTTGCCCAGCAGGGCTATTGTTTAAATTGTGGTAGTTATTATTACATATAGTTTGTATTGCTGTGCAAATCACTTTGTTTTTTATTTCATTCGTGTGTTCGTCTTCGAGTTAAATCCACATTTACAGCAGAATTTAACCGAGTTTGTCGTTTGAAACCGCTACGAAGCTCAGTAGATGCTAAAACAAGTCGTTTGAAACAGGCCTTGGTTTCATTTCTAGGGGACCGCCAAGCTTCTTGTTTCAATACATACAGTAACCAAGATTGGAACAAAGTGTCATTGTAATCGCGTTTTTAATCTCTGTCTTTTTCGTTCAAACAGCAAATGAGTGGTCAGCTTGGACTCTTAAACATAGCATGCGCAGCTAAAGCAAAGTCTCGCCGCATCACAATGGTAGGTCACTTCTTTAGTTTAGATTCCAATGGGAATTAAAACAGGCTCCAACTTCCCGATGTGTAGTAATCTCTGCTCGTGTATTCTTCATGTATTTTTCAGGATCGTTCGTCAAGAGATATGCCTCTCGGTTTTACAATTGCCGGCGGCAAAGAATCTGGTTTTGGTATTTTTATATCCAAGGTAAGAGAATCTTCAGGAGCAAATCTAAAACCATTCGTGGCTTGGCTAACGCGTGCTTTCCCGCGCTTGGCGCTGGCTGCAAGTTCTGAATGGCTCTTGCGCCGGCTCTTGCGCTCTTTCACTGAGTTATTCATGATTGGCCAAATGGGATGAGATAAGTTTTGTTCAAAGCAGTTTTCAATTGACTGTCTTAAAACCAAAACCAAAACCAATCACTTACCAATTAGACTACTCATCCAATCGGAAACCGTAGTAAAACCAAAACCAAAGTAATCGCCTGATTACTTTCAACACTCAATTAAAAACCGCTCTAGTTTAACGAAACCATTCCAGACACCGCACGAATTACTGCAGAAAACGAGAGAGTACTTATTAAAAAAGCAAGTGACCGGCCAGCGGTTAGCGCGGGAAATGTCCCGTGACCTAATACGCGAGTAGTTTTTAGCATCTGATTGGCTGATTTTATAGCGCCTTAGACGAGTGTTGTGTTGGACTAAATATAGAGCTTGGCAAAAGCAAAACAGCTAGGTGTGATTGTTTTAAAAGGAATTGAAGTGTTGATCTATGCGTTACGCTGCTACTTGAGTAGATTCCTTGGTTTTGTAACTATTTTTTAAGATTTAATTTCTTGTTTTCAGGTTGAGGAGGACTCGAAGGCATCAGAAGCAGGTGTCAGGCGAGGGGACCAGGTTCGTAACTTTTTTTCTAACTGTAGCGTTCACGATGAAATTATGCTTTTGTGCATTGTAACGTAAACGCTTATTTTTCTTTTCAGGTTCTTGAAGTTAATGGAACTAACTTTGAAAACATCTCGAATATAAAGGTAAGCAATGCCAAAAAATATATATTACACTAAAAAAAATAACTGGTATTTAACTTGTACTTCTAATTCTCCGACGGCTTTGATGTATTTTCTTCACTGACTCTTAAACAAGATATTTATTCCTCTATTAGCTCAGTCTTTGAGTGGTTTGCAAACTTCCCTTTTGAAGACCCACCTCAAATTAACAGTACCGTGTGGTATAAGGATACCAAGTGAGAAATGATTAAGCTAAGATTGGAGACGAGTGAGACGGATATCGAACGCCGAACTTGAAAAACTATTGCTAAATTTATCTATATTCACCGCCCCTGGCTAATACGTCTTCAAGAGTATGTTCATACTAGTGGATAGTTTTTTCCGGATATATCTTATTTTATTATATGAGTGGGAACATTACTTCATTGTGACTGGCTGATAGCAGGTCAATTCATATATAACAAACGAGAATCGTATGAAAGCTCGAGCAATAAAGGACTTACACTACTCGGGATATTTGAAAATTCTTTCAGGTTGCTCTCGCCTAAAGGCTCGCACAATGTTGATAGAATTTTCAAATATCACTCGTGGTGTAAATTCTTAATTAAACTCACATTCACACGATCACCTATACATACAGCGTATTTGGATTCCTATGTGTTTGCATTAAAAGGGTATTCAAATTCACATCAATTTCCACACATCGATAATCCAAATTGTGTCTACTAACTTGTGTATATTACTTAACATTGCGAAATTACACTATCTGCATACAAAGGCGGATTGCAGATTCAGAGTTTCGACCAAACCGGGATGCTGTTATTTCGGATTGGTACCAAAAATAGATCTGTTACGAACACGGATACTCGTCCTCTGTGTAAACGTTGTCTAAACTGGTCTGGCGAACTTGGTTCTTACTTCATTCGTTTCTTTAAGTTTTTTGCAGCCTCGATAAGAGATACTTCTTATCTTTAAGAAGGAAAGAATGTGTCCGCGCTTTAGAAGAAGTTGTCTGTACAGCTGAGGATCCGTTGTGTTTCTTTTTTTCTTTTTTTCTAGGCAAAAGATGTTCTGTCAAGCGCGATTCACGTGTCGTTGTTAGTCAAGCAGAATATGCCAGGTTGGTGCAACGCGTTCCCTTATCAGTGCTATAATTAAAACCTTAATTCTTTTTACTGTTTGTCATAAATTTCCTTTTGGGATTGTTAGGAGAATTTCGTAGTACATATGATATATTTTATTTGCGGAGATTAAAAACATCGCAAGTTTTCCACTGGAGCACGTTTCTTGTTTTTCTTTTTTTTCGGTTGAAGAACTCTTGAAAGTAATGTAATATGTCTTTCCCACGGGTAGCAGTTTCTTCAAAACAGTTAAAATAGGTTTCCTGTAATATTAGCCTATCATGCTAAGAGAGATGTAAACCAATTGACCTAAACGTGAGTTAGCGCGCGTACATGACTCCTCGCGCGTCTTTGAGACAATTCATGTTTGGGAGGCGCGTTTGCACAGTCGATTTCAATGAGCGGTGATTTCAATCGTCCATTGAAACATTTTAGTTGTGCAAAAGAGCCTTTGGTTTCTCTTCCGGTGCTGAATAGATAATTGTTCTGTTGTTTTTCGCGGTTACGTAGATCAGTTCTATAATTATTTCGGTTCTGCCTTGTTTTCAATAATTGCTGTGATTTCAAGCGCCGTTCGTGTAACGACTTGCTGCGAATTTTTTTTTTTGTTTTTGCGTTTTGTCACTTTAAAAAACGTGGAACAATCTCTCTGTTGTTCTTTTTTTTTTTTAATTTTCTCGGGTTGCGCAAACGATTTTACAAAGAGGAAAGTGAAATAAGCCCTTTTTCCCATTTCCCTCTCGAATGAATTTTCTGGAAATGTTTTGTCACGCTTGAACGATGCCAGCAGTCCTCTGTGTTTTAATTTTATTGTTCTTATTCTTGTTTGCACTTCTTATGATTGTCAAATTGGATTCAATAAAAAACTTTTCTTTACAAAGAAAGCTTTGCCGCTTTGGTAGTTAAAACGGTCCGCAAAGTGCGTGATCAGCGAACAAAGAGAAATCCATTTTTTAAAGCGAATGTCTTAAGTCCCGCTTGTGACTTGTTCCTCCCACAGCATTCAAAGAGATGCTAACGACCCCGCATGGAAAGGATAACTTGAAACTCACGCAAACAAAGGTGAGGGTGCTTTTGTCCGAAGCTTTTATTTGCATGGCGTGACGTGTGTAGATATGAATGTCAATTTGCTTCCTGATTCATGTTGACTCAAACATGTTTTACATTCTCTGTTTCCACGCTGAACCTTACGTGCTGTAAGTTGCATGTTTCATTTTCTCGTTTCAGTGTTTTCACCGTAACCGCATGCGATACGTGGTCCAAATTCCGCGATATGGCTTCGTTGAATTTATTAGGTTATGTTGGACTGTGCGTACAATATCAGTCGCTTTGTGAGCGAGCTTAACTCCACTGTGAGTTCACCTAGTGTTGGTCCCTAGCGGAAATAAGAACCATGTCTTTGGAGGTAGCGAGATTTAGCTGAAAACAATAAGGCCGAACACATTGATTGCTTTGGAATTATCTTGCTATAGATTCACATCACGTCTTTGTTGTTTTCATTTAGGACACAGTTCAACGGAGTTCGTCCGACTGCAGCGAAAGGCAAAGGACTTCACATAGTCGTCTTTCCGTTCCCGAAATTTCATCAGGTATGGCAATTTAAACGGAGTCTGAGCTGCAAAAAGTTCACATAACGTAGTCCTTAAGCTTCAAATCGACCTTTCATTGATGAATAAGTCTGTATTAATGATTACGATGATTCGTATGTCCAGGGCTAAGTAATTTTAAGTAGGATACTTTTGGTGTGACGAAAGTATAACTTCGCGATATACACATTACAAATTCCGGTAGAAGTGCGCGCATTTTTGTGCTAAAAGGATTGGAAAATGGGATTGACGATTTTTTGAGGTTTTTGTTTTAGCATTGTTGCAGGAAAAATCGTTGTAGTATCTATTTTAGCCGATTAAACTTAAAAGAAAGGTCGCACCTAGTAGAAAACAGCTGCTATTAATATGTAATTTGGAAAGATGGTTCTCAATATTGTAGGTCTTCTCGAATAATTGTTAAATATGTTGGGAAGGGAAGTTAGAAAGATCATTTTCAAGTTGAATTTGCAGTGAGCAGAAACGTTGATTGCTTGCCTTCACTTCACTCCGTTAAGTCTAACTTCTGTTCGCTTTTGTCTTCAGATTCTGTCAAGAAACCAATCCAAGTAAGTCCATTTTAGTTTTGAATAGATTAATCTGTGTAACTGATTTGACGCGGATTAGAAATATCCCTTTAGAAATTCTTTGTTTCTCGAGTTTTATTCCTCTACAGAGATATTTTGTTGTAGTTGTGCATTAACATGTAAACCGCGGCGTTTTAAAATGACATATTTTTGGTTGCGTTTGCCAAAAAGCACTCAATACTCCAAAAGCGCTAGTTTCGGTCTAGTCAATATGCAAAACAATAAAATGGTTACTTTAGCTCGCCGCGTTCTTCAAGAACTTGCCTTTCATAAACGGCTGAGGAAAACTTTGAAATGAGTTCACATGACCTTACAATTTACCGTAATTTAATGTTTTAATTATTTTTTTGTAAACCTAAATTTAGACTTGCACAATAAAACAAAACAATTCGGTTATATCATGGATAGAAAACACTTTTTATCAAAGGTAGCGGCGGAAGAGAGAATCGGTTCCAATTCTGCGAATTATAAACCCCTTGAAGTTCCGAACTCAAGGTAACCTGCAACGTCCGCACTGAAATACACGCGATTCTTTTCAAGTTAGCGGCGAAACAATAAAACAGTGATTTACCTAAACTAGTCTTGTAGTTTCTACAATGTTGAAATTGTTCATGGCTCCACCAGTGCAGGGATTTCCACTTGACCACGATTCCGGCCGGACTATATTTTTGGCTGATTGGTGGGAAAATCTCCGAGTTCTTTGACCGTTCAGAACTGCTGAGAAATCAAAATCGCTGGTTGTTTATTATTACTTCTAGAAACAGCATTTTCTTAAGCGACTGACGATGTTACCTTTGAGACAACATGTCCTTAAGATCTTAAAACATTCCGTCATCATTTGGAAGGGCATCATCTTGAGTGCTACAGACTTGAACGTCTGTAATTATTTAACTTTTTAAGAGCAGTTTACGTGCCGATAACATATGCACGGTGGGTCCTTTGTGGTGAAATTCAGTTATGACATGTTTCGAGAACTTCCTTAAATATATATCAAGAAAAAAATGCGGTTAAAACATTTTTGGAGATAAAAAAATCGCCGAAAGAGAGTGTAAGAACATGGACCAAACTTGTTATGGTAGTATGTTGGTGACGTCAAAGGGCTTGGTGTGATGTGTACATGACAACGGTGACGTCACGTGTGTGATATCGCTGTGCGGTGAACCCACCAAGCGGAAAGAATGCGGCCAAGTTAAAAACCAGAGAAAAGACCTTTGTTAAAACACCCCCTAGCGCGAGTATTTCTTATTTTGAAGTCTCCTTCAGGATATTTACAGAGATTAGACGATTTCATCTCAGTGTCCATCGGTGGACAATTTTCTTTTTAAGTGAATTGTGAAATTTTGCTACATTGTTGCTGTTCATAGGTGAAATAAGCTGTAAGCAGGCGGAATTCGCTCACATAAAAATATTTCGCTTACATTTGGTAATTGTTATCAATTGATTTGACCGCGCCAAATATCTCTTCATATGATGAAAGCAAAAACAACTTGATGGACAGACCGTCATTATCTGTACTAACTGCAAACGGGAAATGTGAAAACAGTTCATTACTAACTTTAATAACACACAGGGTATTTTTGTGTGAATATTTTTCAGTAGTTTTGTTGAATTTTGAACTAATATTACGCTCTGCGGTGAATTTTGAGAGTAGTGCATGTCTTTTGGGTTTTTTTTTTTTTTTTTTTTTTTTTTTTTTTTTTTTTTTTTTTTTTTTTTTTTTTTTTTTTTTTTTT
>Ga0126338_10003231_pt1:5000-11393 | contig 11393 bp, 3 predicted proteins | sample OrbCmetagenome_2_FD_92529 | JGI IMG/M metagenome (GOLD analysis project Ga0126338, IMG submission 92529) | Coral microbial communities from Petempiche,Puerto Morelos, Mexico - Orbicella C C metagenome | ecosystem: Host-associated > Invertebrates > Cnidaria > Coral | place... | reverse complement strand
TATTATTTTAAATAGAATATTATTGTCTTCTTGTGAGGAATGTTGCCGTAAATTGAAAGATTGTGTTATTGCAAACACAATTTATAAATGCTTTGGCCAATTTGCTTTGTTCAGTTTACATATTATTTAACAATTTTTGGATGAACAAATAGTGATTTGTCAGTGGCAAGCAGATCAGTTATTTTGCAAAGCCAAAGGCTGGGGCAAATACCGTAGAATTCTGAAATTAACGGCCCCTGTTACTTACAGAATTAGAAGGCAAAGGAGGCTGCTACTTTCGGGTGGCTGTTACTTACAGGTAGCCTTAACTTTCAGATGGTTAAAAACGTTATCCAGTAACAGTAGTTTCAGACAGAGGGGATGGGTAACAAAAGAAATTAAACGTTCCTTTTGTGTAAGTTTCTGACTACCCACATAAACAAACCAGACTGTCTAAACAAACAAAGGCCTTAAACCAGTTGATACTGTAGGGCGAATCGAAAGAATAATGATCACATTATATCGCAATGCAACTGATTACCCTATGCCTACAGTATTTATATAATTTGACTCTGCTGCTAGACAAGCATAGTTTATAAATCATAGTTTAAAGAAAAATTCAGTCAAGTTCGGAATAAACAGTTAAAAGCACAGATAGCTCTTCAAGTCAGCATTCAGTCCTCCAGTCAGGCTGTTCCATCTGCATGACCCGCAGTTGAGAACAGAGACTTTCTCTTTTCGTGACCTCTTCAAAGGGTCGCTACTTTCGGGTGGGCCGCTACTTTCAGGGGGACCATTACTTTCAGGGTTCAATAGGAAGGGAAAAAATAACGTTACTTTTGAGGAGCTGTTATTTTCAGGGGGTGGCATTACTTTCGGAATTTTACGGTAACTGATCTGCGCGATACTGACAAATTACAATATTTTACAATAACCGTGTTCAGTAATAAATTATTGTTTTATTATTTGATCACCAAGTCTCAAGTTTATCATTCATTACCAACTGAGTCAACCAATCACTGGTAAATTTCCTCCCAGTAGATGACAACACAACTGAAATGTTTAATCTACAATATACAGGTTTAGAACAGGAAAACAGTGGCAGAAGGAGAAAGAAATCAAGTACCAGCAGCCGATCCAGGCATTCCTCATGTAACTCTAATCTGGATGAGGACTGTGAGAGAATTAATGGAGACGTAATTAATATTCATCAGTTAGAGAATGAAGTCTTATTAGATGTACATGAAATCAGTGACTCATTCAGCATAGAATTTGCTTCATCGAGCAACAAAGGGTTGACACCACCCAAAAATGGATTTCACTTCAATGTTGTGGAAGACAGTGCATCTAACAGTATCGTCTTTAGACATTCTGACTCAAGTGAAAACAAGGTAGGTGTGAGCTTTTATCTTGCAATGATATCTAAAGGATGATTGACTTGTTATGGCCAACCATGTGTATTTCAGTTAAAGACACTGATTGTATGGCAATACAGTCTGTAGCTGGGGAGATGCAGTGGCCTCGTGGTTAGTGCGTTCGTCTCTGGATCAAGCGGTCCGGGTTCGAGCCCTGGCCGGGGACATTGTGTTGTGTTCTTGGGCAAGACACTTTACTCTCACAGTGCCTCTCTCCACCCAGGTGTGTAAATGGGTACTGGCGAACTTAATGCTGGGGGTAACCCTGCGATGGACTAGCATCCCATCCAGGGGGGAGTAGAAATACTCCTAGTTGATTCGTGCTACAGAAACCAGGATAAGCTCCAGCCTGATAGACCACTTGGCTGGTATGCAGACTTTACCTTTTTACCTTTACAGTCTGTGGCTAGGCTAACGTATCGGAGGGATTTAACTGTATTTAACAAGGTGGCAGTGTTATAGAAGTGATATTAAGGCAAGATTTTGAAGCACACTTTGTGCTAATGCTTTAGACTTATCCTACATTGTACACTTCCAGTAAATGTAGACAAGATTTTCTCCCTTGAATAGTGAGAACTTTTTGAACAACACTGTCACAACTCTATAAAATCCAATAACAAGGTCTCTGCAACACCAAACAATTATGCCTGTATTTAAGTCAATACATACAATATTGTTATATAGCTGGAATTTAGTTGAATCTATTGTACAGTCTTAATTTATGGTCAGGTGGTAATGGCATAATCTAAATGTCACCTGGCAGGCAAGTGCTTTGCACTTGCCCAATTTTAAATTTACTTCTGTGATTTCTCCCTGAATTATAGTACTTCACTCAGTCTGGACAGTTTCTATAAGTACTGTAATTGTTGGTTTCTTGGGGAACAGTTAGTTTTGTTTTCTCTAGGAGATTCTCAGGAAAACAAATCTGTTTCCCTTGGGACCAGTAAGTGCATAGTGTTGACTAAACAAAGTGGTACTATAATTATGATTATAATAGTTATTAATAATAATATTTCATAAAGTGTTCTCTCACGCTGGTTGTGTAAAAACTACCTTATTACATGAAATTTTTGTTACATGTTTACATGTATTTTGCGATTTTGAGGTGCACATATTTCGTAACACTTAAATTCCGTGATTTTGCATTTTCAAGTAACACATGATTTATTTCCTTAGCAGTATTACTTAAACATGTCCGATTTTTATCAATGGTACAATAACATCTAAATTAACAAAAATGCAATGGCTGGACTATAATTATTTGAACAGTAACTAATCTGAGTAACTTAATTTTCACGTCATGTTATGTTCATGACACTAACTATTTACGTCATTTTTTTAAATCGAGAAATTTGCAAAATTAATGTCACAAAACTTTCTTGTAATAAGGTAGTCAGGTGCTCAACATTGTCTTTGTTTGTCTTGATTACATGTGTGAAAGTGGTTCACTTGGAAATGAGATGAACATGCATTTCTTCAAGTCACCCATAATTTAGTTTGGTTTGAGAAACTTCAGTAAGCAGTGTTAATGTTCTTTTGTTTTGTTATTAGGATGCCAGTGTCAGCTGTGTTGGATCTTTGTCCTCATCTACAAACACAGAAGACTCTGACATGTCTAGGGAAACTGACTCATCAGAGGAACTGTGTCTCACATCTTCACATCACTCCTTACTATCAAGTACGTTAACTTTGGAACATTTTTACCAATTTCTTTTTGTTCAGGCGGTTGTTGTTTATTTATTCTCTCCAAATGTAGCAATTTGCGGGAGAAATTAGGGCCATCAAAATAAGAGTGTCAAATGTTTGCTTAATTATGTGGGACATGTTTCTTTTTATAATGAAATTTATGCAGATTAGGCTTTATAATAGCAGCAACCAAAATTTTTGATAAAAATTAATTCAGAATTTTATTGTTGTAGGAGAAAAACACAACTGCCAGAATAAGTCTTGCAATGCTGATAAGCTGTCAGCTCCATTGTACCTGTTTATACAAATGCAGCTGTGTCAGCAAGAGAGCTTAAAGGACTGGCTTAAAACCAATCAAGAAAGAAACCATGTCTTCTGCTTGACAGTCTTTGAACAGGTGAAGATAAAACCTGCTGCTTAGTGCACTGATGAAAGATGACATTGCTGAGTTCTCTTTCAATGTCCTTAATAAGGAAGCATCTCTGATCACCATGAAGAGATAAATTTACATATATAGTTTTATTTCATAGGTACTGAGATTTACCCACAAAAATCCTCATGATTCACTATGATAGTGAATAAAACTCCTACTGATTCCAAATGTAGCCAATCGGGAGCACGAAGGACAAAATTTCACGGTGAAAAATATTGTTCGTCCAATCAGCAACACAAACAACGAAATTTCACTAATGATGAATGAATGTACTGAAGAGAGCGTCAGCCAAGAGCTGTTTTTTTTTTTTTTGTTTTTGTTTTTTGTAAGATTGCTTGAAAGATTTTTGAAAATGAAGGACAAAGACAGGAAAATTGAAGATATTTATTAAATAAGCTGTTGAGCTGAATGAACACATTAGCCAATTTATCATCTCCATCCACACTAAAGATTGATAGAACAGAGTACGAGCCAACTTCACTTTGAAGTTTAATTGCCAGCTTCGAACGACAGAAAAAGAGCTATTCTACCAGCATAATCAATGACTTGGTCTCTGAGAATGGCTAAAGAAGCAAGGAAAAGGGAATAAACCCATTCCATCGTTAGCTTTGACAAGCAAAGACACTGTGAAGAGTTGAAGGTATTGTACAACAAGGGTTTGCTCGGTATGTGTAGTCCTAAGGCACTTTTAAACATGCTCTGGCTAAACAACACTCTACACTTTGGACTCCATGGGTGCAAAGAACATCATGATATGTGCTGGGGAGATGTAAAGCTACACAAAACGGCAAGCGCAGGGGAGTACTTGGAATTTGGTGAAAGAACGACGAAAACTAGAACTGGATCAGACTACAGCGATGTCAGTGCAGTACCACCAAAAATGTTTGCTACCAACGGACATGAAAGAGATCCTGTTGCATGCAATTTACAAATATTTTGCCAGGAAGAGACCTTGGGAAATTAATCAAGACGATGCTTTAGGCAGACTCGCTCGCAACAAAAAGGCTGGTTCAAGTCTGGCACTGTTGGCATTAACAAACTCAACAGTTTAATGAAGACAATGGTTCAGAAGGCAGGAATTGAAAAGACTGAAAACAACAGGGTTCGAAATCACAGCAGCAGAAAGACAGTGATCCAGATATTAAGTGAACATGACATTCCACCCACACAAATATTTGCACACCTATCTGGTCATAAGAATTTGAAGAGCATAGAAAACTACAGCACTGTTTCAACGAAACAACAGGGCCAGGTTGTTCGAAAGCCGGTTAACATTAACCCAGGATTAAACGTTAACTGAAGTTTTATTTTTTGTTGTTGAAAAATGTTTTTCACTTCATATATTTGGTGTAGTTTGAGATCACTACAGCTCAAAACTGAAGGGCAAACAATTTAAACAGAACACCTCACCAAAAAGTTACAAAACTGAAATCAAACTTCTCGCTAATCCGGGGTCAGCTTAATTGGGCTTTGAACAACCAGGCCCAGATGCATAATTATGTCAAAAGTGCTAAGCAGTGTGGCGGCTGGTACCTCAGCTTTGTCCTCATCTCAATCAGCCCATCCATCGTCCTCTGACTCCCAGAATACCGGTAAGCAGTCTATGGCATTGTTCAGTGGAGCTGTTCAAGGTGATAATTCTCCATTCACATCAATATAGTAAATCAGTCTCTGATGCTTGCCACAAATCCGTCAAGGCCCGTAGCAGTAAGATGGAAACGTCTGAAGCCTTTAAAACTGGAAAGTGACTCTGACGATAACTAAATATGGACTTATTTTCATGACATTACATAGTTCATTGGCATGGCTTCCTTTAGTAATAGACATTTGACTTTATTGATATATGCTGAACACAGTAAGTGTCATAAATTTTATAAGCTTTCATTAACTTACTGGTAGTTGTTGTTGAGCGATATTAAACCATTTTTTTTATGCTTTTCATCGCCCCATTTGTGCAATTTGTCTACCAAATACTACACGAAAAAATCTCAGTACCTACGAAATAAACACATTACAGCATGGAAAATGCTTTGTATGATTTTTATTCACTCGTTGATACTTATCAGAAAACTCACTTGTTTGCTGCGTTCACTTGTTTGTTTTCTAGTACTACTCAACTCGTGAATGAAAATTGTATGCTCACGTTTTCCATGAAGTTATCTCTATTCATTTAATTTCTTATTCTAATGAAACATAGTTAACTTCATCCTAATTAAGTTTTAGTAAAGTTAATTTTGATTTCCTTGTATATATTACTTCCTCATACAAGTTTATAATATTTTGTAGTTTGACAGATATTTAGTTTATATGGTAGGTCCACATCAGCTTTTTGGCTGCCTTTTCTCAGACCTTCTTATGATATAAAGCATGCATGATTTTAAACATTGCTCAATCATAATAATATTAGATAACATTTTGTGCAAGTTTGCCCAGTGCAGGCTTTAGTTATAACATGAGTTAATTGTTTTGCATAATTTGAATAAAACTACAGATTCTTTGTGCTGTTGAATACTTTCATGGCAGAGGACTTATGCACAGAGATTTAAAGGTAAACAGTAGTTTAATCAGGGCAATGTCTGTGTAATGTGCATCATTACTAAGCATGATGATAACGTCATTTTTGAAAATTGTACACTGGAACCCTGTTCCTCCTTATAGCAAATCTGAGCTCGTGTGGATAAAATGTTCAAGTTAGGTCCTTTGGAAGTCATTATCTACAGAATGTTCTGTCTATACTTTCAAAATGTGGATCCTCCCTAACCTTGTGTAATTTTTGATGTGCCTGATTAAAAGATTATCATCTTGATTATCATCTTGTTCTAATGCTATTGTCATGAGGCAGAAGTGAGAATTTGTTCATGTTTATTGACATGCCTTTAT
>Ga0126338_10003230_pt1 | contig 11393 bp, 7 predicted proteins | sample OrbCmetagenome_2_FD_92529 | JGI IMG/M metagenome (GOLD analysis project Ga0126338, IMG submission 92529) | Coral microbial communities from Petempiche,Puerto Morelos, Mexico - Orbicella C C metagenome | ecosystem: Host-associated > Invertebrates > Cnidaria > Coral | place: Petempiche,Puerto... | reverse complement strand
ACGGCTGGGAAAGCCGAGACTACTTTTATAGATACAGACTTCCTAGATCGTTTTCACTGTCACGAAATTGTGACAAGAAATTCAAAGTCAAGAAATTGTGATGTTATAGGAAATAAATAAAGAAGAGACTTCTGCAAGTTTTAGGTCTGTGCGTTTTCCCAAACTGCAGATATTCGTCAAAATGTTTCGTAGAAATTTACAGAACGCCATGTTGGTGCACCTCTGTGGTGCACCAATATGGCGGCCGGAAAATAGTGTAAAGATCTGGAACTTACTTTTTCTATCTAGGAGACTGATTATCTGTACTAAACAAACAAGCATTTACATAACACAACACTTTTCCTAATGCTCTATTTTCTAGAAAAGCTAGAAATCACGAGATGGGTATATATTTTTCAACAAATGCGATCGTAGCTTTGTTTCACGCACCGCCATAACTCAGAAATTCAAAATACGCTGATTTCCAAACGAAGCGCACTATAGAGCTGTAACACTGTAAACAGATAAAAATTTACCCCCCCCCCTTATGTACGATGGGAATAAAAACTTGGGTGGCTCTTTAGTTTTTGATTTTAGGAAATGATGACGTCACGTGAAAACGATCTATTGAAATAAAATGAAAAATAGGAAAAAGAAAGCAACAGTTATATCTCCAATTGAATATATCATTTGCTATTGAGTGATCTTAAATAAATGCCATGACAGTAGTTTTGAGATATAGCCTGACCGAAAAAAAGGAAAGGCAAGGGGTGCAAAACAAGTTAAATGTAACAAAGACAAAACAACAACAAATTAAAACAACAAGGTTTAAGAGTTTTTTGGAGCGATGGTAGGACTGCGTTTTTTTAACACCAGATACAACTTTTTGTTGATGAAGTTTAAGTTTAAATCACCATAGCAAATGTTAAATACCGTAAAGATTCGATTTAGCGCCGGCCGAGGCGCTTATTCAGGCTTTTGGTACCTCAAGGGAGGGCGCTTATTCGAGACGGGGCACTTATTCTTTTTTGAGAAACAACCGAGTGTTCAAAACAAAACCTAAATAGGGCATTTATTAAGAAAGGAACAACAACAGACACTGTAACAGTAACAAGTATGCGATGAATGCCCAGTTAACATTTGAAGGAATTATGTAATCGCATGGACATAGTAGTTGAGAAACTCAGACGAATTGAAGACCAATGTTTTTACTATGGTAGAGCAACCAGTACTGCCACCCTTTCTTGTACACATATATAGTTGAGGTAGATAGAAGTCCCGGGGGGCAGGGAACTGTATCCTTTTTTGTGCCTGGGGGCTGGGAATAGGCTGCCAAACAAGAAAAAAATGTAAATCTCCGGGGGTATGCCCAGGGGGGATGGTAACAGGTTGAATTGAACCACACATTGTTAATGAACTTGAATCGGTCCCACTAATAGTTCTGGGCTTTATTTTCTTTTTCCTGTTGATTTTGTAGGGGGCCAGTGAGGGGGTTCAGTAGGGGGGTTCAGTAGGGGGACAGTGTTTTGTCGAAACCCCAATATGATTGACGTGGCATGTCACATTACGTTAGAGAACACGTCTACCACTGACAGAGGACATAACTGCAATGGTACACACCATCGGGACAATCATGCTGGCAACAAAACAATTGAGGAGGTGATTAACGTGGTTAGGATGTGGGTTGCTTGAGCAATTTTCTTTGGTGTCAAGGTTGGGGAAGCCTTGAACTCCGTTTGACTAAAGTCAACTCATAATTGACTCATGCTGCTGGATAGAAGACCCAAGCTAGGTTTCCCACTCACTAAGATTATTATACCATTTTTTTATTAAGTTCAAACAGATATTTGAAATTCTAGTTTTTAATAATGACTATCATTAGTACTGTAATTGTATTTCGAATTTGAACTGTATTTATCACGTACTAACAAAAATTAAAATTAAAAAAAATAAATAAAACGGTATAATATAAATAAATTGTACCTTTTTTATTCTAAGTTCAAACAGATATTTGAAATTCTAGTTTTTAATATACTATCAATACAATGTAATTGCACTTTGAATTTGAACAGTATTTATCACGTACTAACAAAAATTAAAATTTAAAAACTAAATAACACGTTTTGAGAGTTAAAAAAGTGTTCCCTGACTTAATTTGTATCCAAAGCAATAATACACTATTCCCTTATATATTCAAACTCATCTATAATTCATTTAGTTTAAACCTGTATCTGATCTTAACTATGCATAGATTTTTAAGATTTCATTTCTCCGTGTTCTCCTTAGTTTCAGTTTCGATTAAGAAGATACATCAAACACTTAAGTCCGTGCCTGACCAAATTTCCAAACACCTCAAATGTGTTTGAAAATGTGGTCAAACTTGATCTATTACATCTTGAGTGCTTTTCAAACAGGAAAGCTATATTTTTCGTCTTAATGGACGTTTCAAAGGCCACACTGCATCTAACTAACGTCAACAAACTTGACTCAAGCACGGCTTTCATTAAGGGCAGCGCACCGGGTAAATTGCAAGGTTGTGAGGATGGTTTTGCGTGCCTGGTTTGACCATCTAGGGGAACGTTTTTCTTATATTAGAAGTACAGTTTAAATAGTTTTGCCCACCTGTGAAGACCAGTTTCCCTCCTGCTGAAAACTTTAATGAGACCCCTGCTCAAGCATTAAAGCATCCATTCTTCAATAACTGCAGAAATTCTCGCATGGTCGTTGGCTAATTTTTAGTGTCAATAAGCAGACAGACATATGAATTTATAACTTATGTGACGTTCACGCGAGAATGGACAATTTGACAATTTGTTATTGCAAAAAACAAATTGACATCAGTTTTTTTATGCGTCTGTCCTGTTATTGACGATGAATTTCAACGTTACATTCATTTGTTAAAGTAGTCTGCGGATAAACGGCTACTTTGAAAATGTTATGACAAAATTATGATCAATGAGAAGACAGACACATGAAAAACTGACGTTAATTTGCCAACTTTATAATTGTTTTACTTGTTTTTATAAGTTGTGAAAAGTGTGTGATGACATCAGAGCCATATTCATTATTGCTGATATCCAATTCTGCAAGAGTCTTATTCACCTTAAGAGCATTGGCTAAAGCAATAGCACCTTTGTCCCCAATCCTATTTTTGGACAAATTTAAATTCTTAAGAGTGACGTTTTTTTCAAGGGCACTTGCAATAAGACAAGCACCACGGTTTCCTATAATATTGTTAGATAAGTCTAACTGAGTTAGAGTCTTGTTCTTTATCAAGACTTTAGCAAATGACTCTGCACCAGCGTCACCCACGTATCTGCCAGAGCAGCCGTACTTGATCAAAGATTCGTTCGAAAGTAGTGCCTCAGCAATGCTACCTGCACAGTCATCACCTCCTAAAATGAAAACTGATTTCAGTACTATGTCACTATTTACAATAATATATGTTTGTTATTATTTCAAACTGTATGAAACATGTTTTTTGTGCAAACTTTTGTAACATGATTCTTTTATTTGCCTGTAAACAGTTATAACATTATAATTGTGCCTTCAAAAGAAAAGGTTTATGGGGATGTAAGGCCACATTTTTAGTGCAAAATGTAGACAGGTAGCTGGAGACTGTAAAAAAAGGGTTAATGTGCTCTGCAGCTATATCATAAACTTTAGCAATAATAATAATAGTAATAATAATAATAATAATAATAATAATAATAATGACCATGATAATGATAATGATAATAATAATAACAGTTTAATGATGACTTTTCTATAAACACAGTGTAGCTCTACAGTCATCATCTCACTAAAAGACTGATCAAGTTAAATAAAATTACAAATACTAACCTCTGTTAAAATACATGTTAGTATACAGTCAAACCTCTCCACAGCGGCCACCTTGGGCACAGAGGAAAGTGGCCACTGTATAGTGGGGCCATTATGAGGAGGTAGGGCTGTAATGTGACATTTGTTTTTTTTTTTAGGAGGGGGGGTACAATTTATTTTTCAATGAATGCTTATTTTAGCATGTATAAATCAAAATGCATCAATAAAGGGCAAGGGCACACGTTACAGATCAAGTTTGGTGATCTTTTACAATGAAAAATGGGGTTTTGCATGCACCGTTCGTCAGTCATTGATTAACTAGCCACTGTTGATAGTGTTTGAAATGTGGATATCAGCACAAGTCGCTCTCAATCTTGTTGTCACTTATTTTGATGCTCACAGCTAAATCAATCCCTGTGTCTCAAATATGTCTCAGTCACTGTCACTACAAAACAGAGGAAAGTTCTTTAAATATGCTCTTGATAAGGTTGTTAAGGAAATATGATTTATGTCATTGCTGAGATCATCTTGAATATCAAATGTAACACAAAACAATTGTCATGCACTAATAATGATTGTCACACTCTGTAAATTTCTAACAAGAGGTTATTTTGGCCGTGGGGATGAATTTTAGTGGCCGTTACTGTTGTGGAGAGGTGGCTGTTGTAGAGAGGTTAAAATAAGAGTGAACATATCCTTGGACTGTCCACAGGGACCAAAAAAGTGGCCATTGTAGAGAGGTCGCTGTTAGTGGAGGTTCAACTGTTTATAAACAAATGAACTTATATATATAATTGAAATTAATCTACCTGGGTTTGGCTTTTAGTTTTTAAGAACTTAAAAACTTTTCTCACAAGTATGATAAGATATGATATACGATGCAATGCAATACGATATGACATAACATAATATAATATATCAGTATCACCCAACTAGTGGACTAATGCAAATCCTGCATTTTGATTGGCTACACCACTAGGGGACTATTACTAATAGTCCTTGAGTAGCGAAATTGGTGCCATCGAGTGTGACGTTTTCTTTCGTTTTATTCCCAAATAACTATTTCTTCAACTTGCATTTGCTAACTTTATTATTTACCTTTTCTGTCCGACTAGTTGGGTGATACTAAAACAATTAGACCCTTCGCCCTCAAGGGCCACAGGTCAATAGCCCATTCGGCTTCGCCTCGTGGGCTATTGACCCGTAGCCCTTGTGGGCTATGGGTCTAATTGTTAAATATATTAGAAAATAACCCTGAGAAAATAAGTGCGCTGATTGGTTAAAAATCGTGTTCTATTAAGCAATTAGATTATGAGCTCGAAATTTCTGTTGTGTGAGTTGACAAGGGCGCAGCCCAAGTCAACTATCATGCAAAGAAATTTAGAGCAAATAATCTAATTGTTTTAGTATAAATCTACTAGTCGTTCAAGAATTTTATAAAAATAATCCTCACAGATACCTCAAAAATGCAAAGAAGTGGCTGTCATTCTGTTAACAAGCGCACACTGCTAAGCTACTCGCTATCTATCACAGAATACATGTAGATAGTGAGTACTGTAGCCAATCAGAGAGCAGCATTCATGGTAGAACACTAGTAGATTTATACTAAAACTTGATAGAAACACAGAATTAGCATGAGCGATTGATGTAATGATGGTGCAAGCAAAGAGAATTTACATTTTGATGATCAAATTAAACAAGTTGTTTCCCTTTTTTTGTTGCATTGGTTTTCTAAAAGAAATAGAAAACATGTTCTCCGTGTTTCTATCGAGTTTTAGTATCACCCAGTTAGTGGACTAATGCAAATCCTGCATTTTAATTGGCTACACTACTAGAGGACTATTAATAATAGACCTCGAGTAGCGAAATTGGTGCAATCAAGCATGATGGTTTCTTTCCTTTGATTTCCAAATAAACATTTCTTCAACTTGCATTTGCTAACTTTGTTATTGCCTTTTCTGTCCGACTAGTTGGATGATACTAATTAGACCCTTTGCCCTCAAGGGCCAGGGGGCAATAGCCCATTTGGCTTTGCCTCATGAGCTATTGACCCGTAGCCCTTGCGGGCTACGGGTCTAATTGTTAAATAGCAACACTCCTGAAAGTTTCGGAGAACTCAAAAAAGCTGTGGAAACACTTGCCTACAGCTCGTGTTCCCATAGCATTTCTCATTCTCCCAAACTTCCACTTGTGTTTCTATAACTCGATAGAAACATGGTACATGTTTTCTACTTCATAAATATGATATAATATAATAATACAGTATATTACATACAATAGTCTAGTAAGGGGGGAACAGGGAGGTCAGAACCTCCCGTTTCCCCTACCCTGCTCTCCTGCTTCCTGTCCCTTTATCCCCCGACTTCTGCCCTCATCATTCATGCTCTCCTCCTCTGTAAATAAGGAGACTCAAAACACATCCTTGTCATTTAGCTGTGCAATCTTTAGGCGTTTCTTTTCCTTTTTTCCTTTGTTTTCAGCCTTGCTCTTCTTACTCACATCTTTTGACAGCTTAAGTGACAACATTTCATGACCTACGACGTAACCACCATAAAAGGGTTTCCAATTTCACTGGAAGTAGGCCTCAGTTTTTCAGCCCAAGGGCGAATTTTCATTTTTTCCGTCTGTCCAGAAGTCTCAAAATAAGCTAAATGTCAGTCAAAAAACATTTTGGGTTCTTGTTTCTGAAAGTATCTTAATGGTTGATAAATGATTTCCACTTTCTCAGAACTCCCGCTTCCCGCCCTTTCCTCTCCCATTTCCTGCCTTTCCCTGCCCTTTCCTCTCCCGCCTCCCACCCCCTATTCTCCCAGGCTCCCACCCCCTGTCCCCCTCCCCCACAGTAAATGGTCGGCCACGTGTGCATTACGTAAATCATGGAGTCCCTACCTTAATTCCCTAAGCATATCACAAACAAAAGTATATATCTGTTTGAGAAAAGCCTAATGATATCCTTATGGTACTGTTCTCTCAAGAACAAAGTGTTTTGGAATCCTTAAAATAGGCAGGTCTTTGTTAATAGCAAGGACTAACCTGTTTGTTGTGCTTTTTCTTCTTCACCTTTGTCTTCAATTTTTCTCGGAAGACGAGAATTGTCTCCCACACTGGGGTCTAAGGGACTTTTCTTTAGATGATCTAACTCAGGTCTCCAGCTTTCCCCTAGAAGTCTCACAAGTGCTTCACTTAGAATTTTCCAATAGTTGTCAAAAGTTTCATTGTCAATTGAGTTCTCTGATGCGTGGGCTAGTACATTCCTAAAATAGCTTACACGTGCAATGTCAGCACTTAAGGTAGTGTCTTCTGATGAAGGCAGTTTGTCCCAGCCCGCAGAAGGTGGTGGTAAACAATAACATATGTTTCTTATCAGAACCATCAACAAGGATATATCAAATGTATCAGCTGAAACCCATTCACGTACAGCAGGATAAAGTGTGGTCCACTGTGTGGCACTGATGCGTTTTTCCTTTTGAAGGTTCTGCAAATCATTTAAAACTGTCTCATATCCCAAAACATGATGTAGCACCCCTGGAGAGTATATTTCATTGAACTGCATCTTCAAGGCTAATGTTCCTACTGACTTAACAAGGGTAGCCAATCGGTTAAAATTTGCTGATTCTTTTGTATAGCGTACTTTAGTCACTTGGCCATTCTGCACCTGTACACCATACAAAACAAATCAAAAATAAAATAATTTATTGTTAGTATTATAACTATATTCGTGTCTATAACAAAATTCTCAATTGTGATTGGTTCTCTGCACTCCAATTTGTCACGTAATCGGCGCGTGATCACGCGGGTGTCCAATTACAGGTGTCCAATTTGAACTTTGATACCTGTAATTGGATACCAACGTGATTCACACATCAATTATGCTTGCTTTAATGGCTTCCTTCGCACTGTTTCTTACAGTTTTCAAAACTTATGAAAAGCGTTACAGACGTTTTGAACATTAGACATTTTTCTAACGTTATAGACATTTTTAATTCCGAAATTTGTCATATATACGATTAATTAGTAATTGGACCTTGTGTCGTACAATTTAGGGTGTAATCGTGTTCATAATTTCAAATCGACCTCGCACTTTGCGCTCGCCCAATTTTGAAATTACTTGCGCAATTACTCCCTGAACTGTACCCCACTCGGTCCAATTATTATTACTTATTATAATAATTATTACTACTATTACTATTACTATTACTATTACTATCACTATTACTACTACTGTATTATTACTATTACTATTACTATTACTATTACTATTACTATTATCATTATTATTATTATTAAAAAATGACAATTTTATTGGGCTAATATTATTATTAAACAATGTAATATTAATTATGTAATGCATCCTTTGCTATTTTCATTGAGCCAGTCACCATTTTTTCCAAGAGACCTGGAACAAAATTTTTGTCTCTAATCTTTTGCAACAGCTTGAGTGCGGGGCTACCAAGCTTCGCATTTACAAGATGACAGACACAGTACAGGGGAGATAACATGCAGGCTAAACAGTGCTCAAAACAAGATTTTATTTCAATTAATTAACTCATTATAGAGCACCAATACTCAAGGTAGTCAGGAATTTATTCCAAACTTTTCATTTAGATGGTTCAATATGGTTCAGATATTGAATGATTGTACGAGCATTGTTGATTCCACTGTCAACTTGACTCAAAACTCTTGAAACTCAACGATTTTAATACTAAAACTCCTGGGTAAAACTCAGGATAAAACCTCCGATTACAATCGATTGACGACTTCAAAAACCAACTAGGTCACATGGTATAAGTTATACATACTTAGTCTCCCGGATGTCACACAATCCCTATAAAACGGTAACAACAAGCATAACCTAAAAACCATTCGTTGTCCTTTACTGAGTGATCACCCATTGAAATCCAGCTGGGGATCACCTCTTTCTCAGCTGGCGAATTTCGCCAGCAGCCGGTGCTTAGCGACAACCCTGCATCTGCTGCCTCATTTTAAATCATTGATTTCTGGAGATGCCGAATTTAGCCAATTTAGTATTAATATCATTAATGTTATTAACATTATTAATTTTATTAGTTTTAAATATTTACAGGAAGGGGCGATCATTTTTTCTCCTGTGAAGAAGCACAGCTTAGCCATTTAACAACAAACTTATCCATGAGGATGTCGGTTTTAAGTTAAATGAAAATAACTATGTCTTGCAAGCAAACACTGATACTTACATCAAATAAATGGCGGATCAAATAACATCTTAAGAAAATATATCAATAATTGTGATTGGTCCATATACAGATTGAAAAGGACTGATTAATCTGTGCCAGTGTACAATTGCATAATGCTGCAAACTAGCACCAGGTCCTAGATGTGTAAAACTACACATAGAATGCCTGTTTGTTGGTCGTTTGTCAAATGAACACTTGCAGAAGGTTTCCTAGGTCTTTTGAAAGGTAAAACACTTTGAAATAAATAGATATATTGATTCGATTGAGGTCTTGAGCTGCTGTATTTTAATTCCAAGCTTTCGGCGAAAGCTTGGAATTAAAATAAAGTGGCTCAAGGTCTCAATTGACTCAATACATCTATCTATTCCAAAATGCTACTGAAGGACAACTTCAACCATTTACTTTGAAATAACATTTTTAAAAATAGACCATTTTACAGTGATTCTGGAGTTGACCTTGTTTTGATACAGACCTCACTGCTTTTGTTGTGTAAATCAAGTTGGTCTGATGCTAACTAGGTGCATTTACATAACAAAAGCAGTGAGGTCTGTGTCAAAACAAGGTCAACTCCAGCCTCGATGCTTTTCAAAGGCCAGGGTCACTGTGCAGACAACTGTGAAATGGCCTATTGTTGAAGTACTTCAGGTAAAGCAAAAAATTCCTCTTTTTTCCCCTCAAATCGTGCAATTTTATATGAATTTTAAGATTTTTCATGAATTATGTGATTTGTTGCGATTTTAGATTGATTCTGTGAAATCGCACCATTGCAGAATATTAGAAACCCTGAAAGAGAGATGATCAACTGAATGTTCATTACCTTATTTTTAAATAAAATATATAAAAAATAATCATTATAGAGTAAATTATTCCTTGAAGATTGACTATTCAACCACTATTCTTGTTGTTTCCTATCTTGTCATCTTTTAGTTTAATAATTGGCATGTACTTGAATCATCTAGGAACGAGATTGACAATCATTGCTCAAGGGACATTTACCATGAGTTATTATGTCTACAGAATGTGAAGGACGATCCAGATACTGATTCATACTGCCTGTTAATAATAAAATGATTAAATTTGATTTGATTCAATGCTTTTTGGATCTTCTTGTGTTCTGCAGTTGGCCATTAAGGCAGCATAATTATCCAAAATGGCCGCTACAGGAAGTATGGGACGAGCATAAGTGCAAGTTCTGTGCAATGACATACAGAAGCCGATAAGGGACAACCCCAAAATATTTTTCAGATCCGAAAAAACATTTATCGCAATTTTTTTTGCAAATCTGTCTTGAAGAGTTGGTAAAATCCGAAAAACTGTTACGAATCTTAATAAAATTACTAGATACACAAACAACTCTCTACGAATCCAAAAGTAGTTGGCAAATCCAAGAATCGTCGTCAAATCCAGAAATATATTTTGGAAATTGGAAAAAAATATTTTCTCATGTGTTACTTGCACCAGCAGTCAGCCAGCATCGGAGGTTTCCCCCCACTATTTGGCATTCCAAAATGGTAGCCAGTTGGCAGACTGCAGTCTGTATTGACCAACATCGCTGTCTAAGATCAGTATCCAAGATGAGATTAAGGGCCCTCTATTTCATGTTTAACTATTTTCTGAGTAGTGTCCTCTAAATGAAATTGATTTCCTCTTCACAACTCATACTGCCTTAGCCTTGATCCCATGATATTCTACCTAAAGTGAACAATGGTCTCATAACAAAATCCCCTTTCTAGGTGGTTTTGTACACCAGGCATTACATTACATTACATTAGGCCATCTTCGCTCCTAGAGGGGAGCATAGGGCGTCAACCATGGATCTCCACCTTACTCTATTACTGGCAGTTCGCTTTTCCTCTATCCACATGAACTTATTCTTGGCGAGCTCAGCTATCACACTTTGCCTCCAGGATTGCTTAGGGTGACCTCTTCTTCTAGACCCCTGAGGGTTCCACTCGAGAGTGCAATGGGTGATGTTATTCTCAGGCTTCCGTAGCGTATGCCCGATCCATTTCCATTTTCTTCTCATAATGCTTTCTGCTATACGTATTTGTTGTGTCCTTTCCCATGGTTCTTCATTTGTAATGACCTCTGGCCAGTGGATGTTCAGGATCTTCCTTAAACACTTGCTGATAAAGGTTTGCAATTTTTTGGTCAGTAGTTTTGTCGATCTCCATGTTTCCGAACCATACAGAAGGGCAGACTTCACGTTTGTATTGAAAATCCTGAGCTTCGTTTGCAATCTGATACATTTTCCCCTCCACACAGGCATAAGCATTGAGAATGTCGATTGCGCTTTCCTGATCCTGGCTGTTATGTCCTCATCAGTTCCGCCAGTTTCACTAATGATGCTTCCCAAATACGTGAACTCAGACACTCTTT
>Ga0126338_10003227_pt1 | contig 11396 bp, 7 predicted proteins | sample OrbCmetagenome_2_FD_92529 | JGI IMG/M metagenome (GOLD analysis project Ga0126338, IMG submission 92529) | Coral microbial communities from Petempiche,Puerto Morelos, Mexico - Orbicella C C metagenome | ecosystem: Host-associated > Invertebrates > Cnidaria > Coral | place: Petempiche,Puerto... | reverse complement strand
TTTGTTCTTGTTGCATGCAAATATAATGAGATATTTTTATTTTTTAGTTACAAAGGGTAATTTGACACTCTTGTTTTTCACAAGGGAGTAAATTCAATTAGAGCTGACGAATCGTCACCACTCTTTCCCAGGAGATGTTTGCTATCTTTAGTTACAAACGGTAACTTAACACTTTTGTTTTTTATATGGGAGTAAATTCAATTAGAGCTAAAAAGTTATCGGCTATTGTTCCCAGGATATTAACACAAAAAAGCTTTCATTTCTGAACAGTTTTTACGTCTCTGCAGTGGCAGTTTATTTTTATTTCATGGGCATTTTATGACATTCTTTTCAGTCCGATATTTTTAAAGGTAAAAAGTATCAAAACTGCTCAAATGTTCTTTGAAGACTGCATGGCACCAGGTTAAAGTGCAATTTAATTAAATCAGACTTTTAATGTGTAAGAGAGGTGTTTTTCTCTTTCTTTCTATTTTCGGTGAAGTAGTGTTGTTGTGTTGTGTTGTGTAAAAAGGGTAAACTTACGACTCATATAAAATGCAAAAAGGTCTCTTAACTTGAGTATTTTTGAGCAAAAATTCCTCTTGGGGGTTGGAAGGGCTTTGTGATCGGTGAGTGAGGGAGTTACGCATATGCACGTGTCACACGAATTACAGTGTGGGTTTTATCAATGATGAATCAAAGAAAAAAATAAGATGGTATCTATATTAATCTGGAGACGTGTCAGATTACTGTAGTTTGTTCAGTCAAACATTTTATGGCTTACTATTTAGCTATCTTACCATTACCGATATAACATCGTATGTACATCATAAATTCCCACTTTCTTTCTTGCTGCTCATCGCAACCAAAAAAAGTTGTCAAATTAACCAAATCTTTCTTGTAAACAGTTCCATGAATACTGCTATCTCCGAGACTTCACAAAAAAGAAAATAACTCTTGCACGTCTTGTGTGCCTATGTTTTCAATTAGTTACATCAGAATGTGGTTGATATCAAAAATGGACAGCTTTGTGAGCTTTCCTAGCTCTTTTATCTGCTAATCAAGAATGTCTATTGACGCCTAAATTGATGATGTCACAAGTGGTACAAAGTGCATGCCCCTGCAGCGGATGAAAACGTCTGATTGGCCCTCAGTGGGTTAACATTTTTAGCGGGAGGCAGCAACTGGTTTTCACAGCCAGGCAAAACATTTTGAAGAGAAAAACTTTTATCTGGGTGGTCAAACCAGGCTGGCAAAATTGTCTGCACAGCCTGTCAATTGTGTAGTTCCAGAAAATATCCATTCCCCCCCCCCCCCCCCCCACACACACACACAAGAGGGTCACAGAAATTCAGAGGGGTAGGGGGGTCTGAAAGAGGTAAATTTTCGAAGGGGAGGGGGGCTACTCAAGGCGTTTTCTTTCCAGTGGGTCTGAAATGCAATTGAATGAACACTACCGTACTTTTCCAATTGATTCAGGTAACCAAACCAACAGAAATGTTCCATCCGTTGAGAAATAAATGTTAGATTCTTTGTCATATATTTTCCATTTTTCTTCCAACGTCATACGACCGACAGCAATCCTGAGTATTGTGTTTGTTGAACATCAAGTTGAACAAAATGCCAACAAAGAGGTGCAGCAATACATGAACAATGAAGTTGATATTTTATGCTTTGAAGATCGTGCTGTATTTAGTTTAAATGCAGCTCAGATGCTTTTTCCAGCATTAGTCATGCCGTCAATTAAATGCGATTTGTACTTTGTTTATTTCGTTTGATACTCGTACAAAATTATTCCCCGTTTCGGACTTGCCGTAACTAGGTTATCACATTTTTCATCGTTATCCATGTAGTTAATAGTTTCCTTTAAGTGAGCAAAGTCAATTCAAAGCCATTTGTCTTGAACTATGTATGCAAATGTGAATAGTGAGGAACGTAATTTGGAGTGGTAGCGCAGATTTCATTTGGTCATTTATAGACCGACTGATCAATGTGTGTTTCACGTATGAAGTGTATGACAATTCAAAAAACTAAGGCATAAAATGAATTTACTATCATTTACAAACTACAGAGTCAAAGCGTATGACTTACATGTAATTGATGTGTTCCTTTGGTGAAAGAAAAAAATAAAGTGACATTTGGGAAACAGCTGATTTGAAAAAAATGTTGCATGACGACTTTATTGTGTGTGTAAAGTAATTTGATATGTTGTTTTGTCCATGCATAAATTAAAACTTCGACTGGGTTATTTGAAAGAGCTTTAGATTTATATGAAAACTTCCTTTAATGAAGAAAAAGTCAGCTACTATGCCATTTGGGAGTGAAGCGCTTCTAAGTCAGTTGTTTATTAGTTCAAACACCAGTTCAAACATTTTAACATGACATGAAGGAACGTGCTGCGTGTGCAGTCTACCGTGAAAAAGTACGTCTTTGTCTACAGTGTAACTATAAACAGCTGCAGCTAAATTTTATTACAATTAATGAATTAAGTCTTGTTTTTTATGGATACGGAATTTCCAAGGGGTAGGGGGGCCCAAGTAGAAAAATCATGGAAATTCCCCAGGGTGGGAGGACTACTGTGAAGCCCCCTGGAGTGGAAAATCCTGGGGGGTGGGGGGTCAACCTGGAAAAAACCCTCCATGGGGGGAGTATGAATATTTTTTGGAACCACACATTTGCCCAGTGCCCAGCCCTTATTGAAACCCCTGAATAAGTGCAACTGTATGTTGGACAATTAGCATGAACAGTTTTGATCGTTCTTTATAATATACCCATTAAGCAAAAAAAGAAAAGCTTGGAACAATATTGAAACAGTTGTACATTTTTGTTCCCTTGGAGTGTTTGCAGAGTGAAAGATGTCATTTGACTTCATTCTGTAAATATTCGTTATGCAACTGCAGGGCAAAGCATCGTAGAAGATGTAAAATATGTATGTACATGACCAACAAAGCATTATGCAACCTTGTAACACTTCTCGCAAAATTATTTTCTATTCAACTGAAAAAAAGGGATGGGGATTTGTAGATTCAACTGTAAAATTAAAGTAAAAAGAAGTAAATAAAGGTTCCATTCGCAATACACCATTAGCTTTTAAGCTAAAAAGTTGTGATAATTAACCTCTGTCAATAACTGAAGTTTGATCTCACATCCTTAGGCCCACCTCTAAGTTTTTTAAGCTTGTTGTTTGCTGTTTTCCAGGTTCTCTTGACAGGTTTGGGTGGAGTGGCAAGTTCATTGAAGCCTGGGAATTTTTGCAGGGTATTAGAATTATAACATATAATATGTTAAATGTATATCAAGTTTTTAGTGTTATATAGTGACCTTAAACCTGTAGGGAAAATTAGGTATGTGACATGGCTGATCATTTGATTAGACCTCTTCCATCAAAACTTGTTAATTTTTGGAAACAGAAAGATGTTTTAGGTGGCCAAACACAATTTTCACGTATGCTCTTGCTAATGCGATTGAGCGCGTGCACAAAGATCACAAGAAAACAAACATGGCATTGGTACAACAATCATTTTATTTGCTCAATGCCCACACTATGCATGCAAAGTGAGTAAAAAAAATGCGACTGAATGCAGAATAGCTTTCTCGAAAATATGCCTATTTCTCAAGAACTAATAATTAGGATTTCATGAAATTTGGCCAGAAAATACTTTAGGAACTAAGTAACTGGAGTATTGGAAACAATTTGAACTTTAAGGGAGGAAATTTTAGATATTCCAGTTATCCTTCAAAAAGGGACAATTACAGATCTCTCTGTTATTAAAGTATTATTAAAATATTGTTAACTTGTGGGCATCATTACAAGCTTGTTTCATGCAAATGATGAAGAAAATCTAAGGACTAGACTTTCTGCAAATAAACAAAGTTTGAGCTGTAATAACTTGTGTGTTGCCATAGACCACTTTCATAAATGGAGGCCAATTATAAATTCTTTTGCAAGTATCAAACTTAGCCTTACTAACCTCATTTTGAAGTTAGTAATTCAAAAGAATTTTTACTCTGAAATGAGCTTAGTAAGGCTAATTTAAATGCATACAAAAGAATTTTAAATTGGCAGCCATTTATGAAAAGGGTCTATTTTTGGCAACCAAAGGATCGAGGGTTTTGGAGGAAAAGGTGAATGAAGCTCAGGCAGCAGAAACTGCGTTCGACCACCTTAATAAAAGATTCACTCTGCAATAAAGTAGACCAAAGTCTTCTTACAATCCAAATGGTACCTGTCATGTAATTGTAAATTAAGATGACTAAATTAACAATGAGGTACCTTCATGCCTTTCATATATTTACAGTGAGTACAGTAGTCTGCTGCTACTGACATGGATCTTATTAATGTTCAACAAATTTGTAACATTTGATTGCCTCGTGGTTTTGATGGGTCTAAGAACTGAGATGTGGGAACTGAACAACATTGTACTCCTGCAGAAACGCAATCGTGGCAACTTCATGTTTAAACTTCTCAAACAGAACACATCGCAAGATTGTAGCTGAAACTTGTTATAACTCCTCAACATAATTGTACATGTATGTAACAAGAGAGGAAGCTTTAAAAACATATTAAATAAAGTTGTCTTGACCTGAGTGTTATCACAATCTTGCAGATTGGAATTTTCCTAGGATGTTCTCTGGTTGCTATTGTGATCCTGTCAATTTGCTCCATTATAATCGGCACTGTGGTCATAAGGCATTACCAGTTTGAGTCAACTGTGACCCGCGAGTTTTATGAGGGTAAGGGTACCTTTGGCCAAAAGAACCATGAGGACTATTACAGATCAGAAGAATATTTTGAAGACAGACATAGAGCTGGAATGATTGGCCTGGCTGTGTATGGCTCTCTTTTGGCCATCAACATAAGTGATATACTGCTGTGCTGTGCATCAGTTTACGTATGCCGTGACCTCACCCGCACTGAGCAGGTACAGTACCTTGTTCTCAAGAAGGAAGATGTTTGTGTGAGAGCTTTCGGATTTACTTTACTATAAAATAATGTACCTTTGACTCCTGTATTTGAGAAAAAATTATCAAATTTTTGTTTAAAATTGAATTAAAACAAAAACAAAGCTATTGTTACTGCCTACAATGTAGATGTGCATGTGTAATTTTCTGATTCAGTTGAGTCCCACTCTGATCTATAGACAAACAGTTACCAACCTATCTCTCTTTTCTGATCTACCATAACAATTGTCTTCCTCATGATCCAATCCATGGCCAGTGAGACTGAGAGTCCTGACATTACACATATACTCGCTTGCCATTTGTTTTAATGTTGTTAAAGAATTTCTCATTCTTAGCATTTTCTGCTCTACATTCAAATTTTTTGAAACAGCCATATTGTCTGGATGAAGTGGTAAGGATTTCACACGCACCTTGAATGTCCTTGAATTCAGAGCCTTGAAAGTCTCTGAAAAGTACGTATACCTGGGTCCTTGCAAAATCTTGTTGTTATTTGACTGTTTGGTTAACAAGGCAAGCAAAGAGGAAACAATTTTTAATTAGCTCTTTGCTAATGTCCACTAAATTTTGCCATTTGAGGAGGTAGCAAGCAAACAAAAACCACAAATAACCAGGGCTGAAAATGGTAACAAAATGTGCAAAAATATACCCCAAATAGTCAGTCAATATTATTTCTCCATAAGTTTGGTCTTCTACTACACTGTGGCTCATGACATCAAATTACCTTCTCCAACAGTAATCTGAAGTACAAATATTATGGGATTAAGAGCAGGTAAAAGCCCAGAAAACAATGCCAACTACAATTACCAAGGAAAATTGTTCATCAAGTATGGCAATTAAAAGTACAACATGGACGTAACCAAAGTACATTTTAACAGACTGCATGAAATAGAGCTGACATAATAATATATTTAGGAATTAACTTAGGGGCAAGTTGGCTTGAGCTATTTAAATGCACAATGAAATCAAAATTACCTCAACTCATAGTTTGTGTCAAATTCCTCCTTTTACTATTCCTTTACCATTCATTGTTTCATGTTAATTGTACAGTTCATTCAAGAGACAACAAATAAACCACATCCATTATCACACACACACTCACTCATCCTCTTCATTCCTAATGGAACATTGGTTATCCACTGGTGTTAAGCAGCACAGTTCACTTCCTGCCACATGAGCTGTCTCTTCTCCAACTCTGCCATTCTTGTGCAATTCCAGGTGTGCTGAGGTCTTGCACTTCCCCTGTGGGTTCCATTCTATGGCCCTCTTGGCTGTGTATCTGTCTGGTCTCTTCAGTATATGGCCAATCCAACCCAAATCTCTTTGTCTTATCTCGTGCTCTACCAGTCACTACCCTGCTTGTCTCCAAAGCTCCTCACTGGGTATTAATCTAGGCCACCAAATCCACAGGATGTTCCTCAGGCTCTTATTGATAAACACTTGCAGCTTCTGCGCAATCCCTTGGTCAGTCTCCTGGTTTCAGAACCATACAGGAGCACAGCCTTCACATCAAACCCAAAGACTCTCAACTTGGTCTTAGTTGTCAGTGTGGTGGACCGCCATATTGGTCTTAATGTGCGAATGCCTGCCTTATCTTCCCAATGCAAGTGACTGAAAAATCTAGTGTCACATCCCAATGTATTTTTAAGGGAAATAAAGTCAATGAAAATTTTGAATTGCATCCTGCAGTCTCCATGGAAAGTCCTTGAAATTTTAGTCCCAAAAACAGTGCAAACCCTGACAGTATTTCTTTGTTGAGTATGGGTCTGATCTTGGCTACTTCTGAATAAGATCATGCTGTTGCCAGAAGGCCATTGATAATACCATCCTGTGATTTCTTGTAATTTAAATCTGAGTAGCATTTGGATTCTCTATACAAATCTTAAAGTGTTGTAGATTCTCCAGGAATACATGTATGTTGCTGTTCTCTGTTGGAACACCGGGGGGAGGTGGGGGAACTTACTATACAGAACACTCACTCTTTCCAGTTTCATAGTATTTTATCATTTTTTATCAGCATGTACTTCCCCACTCCTAAGACTAGAACTTCAGTGTCATCAGAAACACTTGCCAAACAGCTGTCACCGCATATGTACTTTCAAGTCTTTTGTACTAATACCATTCAACAATAGACATTGCCTAAGGGATGATAAACCTATTCAAGTGGTAAAATGTTGATGTGTTTATAAAAAGAGGCATGCTAGTTTAATTTAGAGATCTCTCGACTTGCAGTTTTTTGTGCACAACATCTTTGTAACTACAAGCAGTAAAACTTTTCTCTTTTTTAAACACTGCCCAGTTACCAGGATAATAGCTTTTTTCACAGTCCCCAGACAAGGTACAGTGTAATGTGACACCAACAACAGAGAATAGATATTATGGTATACAAGGGTATTTTTTTTACAACATGGAGCACTAGTGATCAGTGTTGGCATGTTTCCAGGATTCAACATGTTTCTGGACCAAGGAGTGTTGAAGCGGTCTTCTGTTCAGAAGTGTTAAGCATAGGTGCTGCCCAACCCTTCCCCTCCCTCTCTCTCCACTGTTTTATCAGTGTGACAGGTGCCTTTTTTTCCCCTTCCGCATGGGGGCTCATGATCATGGTTGGTTTGCCATGATGTGCCAGCCATGGGAGTGGTCTCCATCCAAGACTGGAATATCATGTGGCTTTAATCATTTTGTAGTCTGTTAGAACGTTCTGTTTCGAGGTGCCATAGTTTAGTCTTCAAATTAAATAAGTTCAAATTCAAATTGACAGAAAGGACATAGTTATAACTTAAATTGGTTGAAACACATTCGACTTAAAAAATTAGTAATTTCCCTTAATAGTATTTTGCCGAGTTGATAACAAGAAAATTTCTCTTGATCATTTAATTGTATTAACTAGCCGTAAGGGCTTTTAAATACCACATTTTTCAAAATAATTACACAAAGCCAGAAGCATCATCAAATTTACGATCATTTTATCTCCCGCAGCCACGCATTTTAACAGATATGTGCAAAGAAAGATAGGGTTGAATTGCCATGTCCCTTGTCCCAGAACAATGTGTGGAGTAGTCACTTGATCACAGACTTGATCTGTAGTGTACTTTTATGACCAGCTTTAGTTCTCCAGTGATCACACCTACATCTGTTGCAGCTATGCAAATTTTTAGGCAGTTTATTTCTGAACTGAACTGTAACATCGACCAGATTATTGTTCTTTCTGTTCTAGATAACCAATAGAGAAAGTAGTAGTCGCAGTGTGTCCTTAACTCACCACACCCAAGGGAACATAGCTGCTGCTGTACCTGATGCACAACTAGGATTTGGTGGACAGAATTGGGCCGAGTTGGTCTTCCAAGCAGTGCCACAGTCACTACAGCCAGTGCCAGTTCATTTTGTACAGAGCCCAGATTGTCAGTTTTTTACGCCATACAAATTACCGGTAAGGAATAAGTCAGTGTTTAAGCTTTTGTTTTAGGAATTATAGTAACATGTATTTTCATCGCAAGTGACTCAAGAATATATACATAACAGTCTGAAAAAGATCAAGAGCAATGTCACTATCATACAATATAGTACGTTGCTCATCTGCATTGTTACACTACAGATCAATCATTGTTAATTACATTACATGACAAATTTATCTACACAGTGTTGTACAACTTACAGTTGAGGCACAAAGAGGGTCTGTACTCTAGGGTGTAGTTAACACTTCCCTGTATAACCTATATTGTCATGGGGATCAGATTTTTAAACTAAGTTGGAGTCAATGAGAGGCTTTCCTGAGCTGAAACATACTGAGCAGTCAAGGTCAACATACTTCAGGCAGAGAAACCTTTTCAGTCTGTAATCTTGTAGTCTGGGAGCCAGGAGATGACTGCAACCTCTGTACATTTACGTTTGCTGTTTTTATTTTTTCTCCCATCAAGAACTATGCTGAATTATATCCGGAAGGGATTGTAAACTCCAGCATTACTCAAAACCAACCGCACGTGCCAGATGAACCACCACCTGAGTACACTCCAACAGCAAACCCTTTGCTTAGTCAGCATTCAATGCTTCCAGGCTCTCCTGTCGAAGCCCCCCTTAGTTCTCTCCACCTGTCAACTGAGGAAAATACAACAGTTGAAGAAACAGCAGTTTCAGCCAGGACTTGCACAACAGGAAGTTCCAGTATACTGGAAACTACTGTAGTGTCAGAACAATCTTCAGTAACTCTGGAGCTCTTGGAGGTTACATCAGATTGTCAAGCATTATCTACCCCTGTCCTTGAATCATCAACTTTCCCTATGATATCTTCAATACCAAATACTTCTGCAATCAACACAGAATTAGCTGTGACAATTTCACCAGGTTTATCTTTGAATGCATCACAAGTCGTTGCATCAGAAGACCCAGATAACACCTCATCCTTGGAATCACAAAACAACCAAGTTACAAACCCAGAGACTGTGACTGTGATAACAGAAACCAGTGGGTCTGAAATAAGACAGCCAAGTGACGCACCCAGAGATTGTGACTGTGATAACAGAAACCAATGGGTCTAAAATAAGGTGGCTAAGTTACACAGCCAGAGACTGACTGTGATAACAGAAACCAATGCGTCTGAAATAAGATAGCTAAGTTACACAACCAGAAGTTGTGACTACATGTGAGAACAGAAACCACTGGGTCTAAAATAAGATAGCTAAGTTACACACCCAGAGGTTTTGACTGTGATGACAGAAACCAGTGGGTGTGAATTAAGATGGCTAAGTTACACAGCCAGAGACTGTGACTGTGATAACAGAAACCAATGGGTCTGAAATAAGATAGCCAAGTTACACAGCCAGAGACTGTGGCTGTGATAACAGTCTGAAATAGATGGCCAAGTTACACAGCCAGAGACTGTGGCTGTGATAACAGAAACCAGTGGGTCTGAAATAAGACAGCTAAGTTCCACAGCCAGAGACTGTGACTGTGAGAACAGATAATATAGCCAAGTTACACACCCAGAGGCTGTGACTGTGAGAACAGAAACCAGTGGGTCTGAAATAAGATAGGCAAGTTACACAGTCAGAGACTGTCTCTGTGATAACAGAAACCATTTGGTCTGAAAGTGACACGCCCAGAGGCTGTGACTGATAACAGAAACCAGTGGGTCTGAAATAAGATAGCCAAGTTACACACCCAGAGATTGTGACTGTGATAACAGAAACCAATGGGTTCAATACCATCACAGCCAAACTGACCAATCAGTTTAAACAGACCGGACTTACAACACCCTTGACTGAAAAACATTATTCACTTGACTCTGAAGAGGACTTCAGAGAAACAACAGTCACCAACAACAGTTCTTTTAAAAACTACCATCACCCGGACGATCACACTATACGAAATATAACTTTTTACCACAATTGCTACTAATCTCACAATCCGATTGGCTAATTTGCAGTTGTTGATAAGAGTCCAGACGACGCTGCTCACGTCAATGTGTCACGCTCTCGGTCACGTTGATATTGTGGTAAAAAACAAATCGAATGTGGTTTGGCGTTGTCTGTCTATTGATGATAAAAAAATGAACCAATCTAATTTCTCGCGCACTGATTGGCTCATCAATAAGAGTACAGACAGATAAAGTTTTAATTTATGCAAGCTTTCAAGTTTAACTTTCAGCTGTCAAACTGTCAACTTTTTAACCAATGAGATTTTATTGACCTTTTTAAGTAACCAATCAAAAAGCGAGAGAAGCTATTGACAATGTTCGCGTCATTTTGAATAAAATTCACTTATCTTTGTTTACGGCAAGTGTACGGCACCTTTTCCCCTCATTTATTCCCGGCATTTGACCATTTTGGGGTCTTGTTATTGTAAAAAACAAATTGACGTCAGTTTTTTATGCGTCTGTCCTCTTATTGATGATAAATTTGCTAGGCTCGTGGTTCCACAGCCACTTTGACAATGTTATGACGCAATTTATCATAAAAAACGGACGTCAATTTGTTAAATCGACAATGATATGCATCATCACAGTGGTCAAAATTTGTTGTCCATGACATTTTGACCACTGTGATGACGCATATCGTTGTCGATAAGAGTACAGACAACGTTAAACCATATTCGATTTGTTAAAGGGAAAGAACGATGCGCGTGCGTTTAGAGCAAATTGGTTTTGGTTCTAAAGAGAATAGTACCACAAGGAGAGCAAGGGGTTACTTGAAACAAATATATAGCTTTGTGATGTTTACTTCTAACTGGCGTGGATGTAGCATGTTATACATGGGGTACATGTGTACCTTTCCCACCTCACCCCCACCACTTCCTTGTCTCTAGACTAATTAATTAATTGAAATTAATTAACATAGTAAATGGTTTGAACCCAGGAGTATCAGTATTTCGTGTAGTGTGATCGTCCGGGTGAGGGTAGTTCTGAGAAGAACTGTTGTTGGTGACTGACGTTTCGACAACCTGAGCGGAAGTAATCTTCAGAGTCA
>Ga0126338_10003225_pt1 | contig 11397 bp, 4 predicted proteins | sample OrbCmetagenome_2_FD_92529 | JGI IMG/M metagenome (GOLD analysis project Ga0126338, IMG submission 92529) | Coral microbial communities from Petempiche,Puerto Morelos, Mexico - Orbicella C C metagenome | ecosystem: Host-associated > Invertebrates > Cnidaria > Coral | place: Petempiche,Puerto... | reverse complement strand
TCTTCACGCCCTTTTCATTGGGCTTTCTAACTACGACTGGACGACCTTCAGTATTCATAAATGACGTATGAAGTTTGGCTGTTCGCTTAAATTCGGTTAACGTTTACAATGATCAATTCTTCGGGAAAAAGACAAATCTTAACATTCAGAAAATAATAGTAACAAAAATAAATAAAGCTATAACAACAAATGATATAAATAAATAAATAAATTCATGTCAATATGTATAAAGGTTGTGTTGCAATTTTCTATAATGGTAAATGTAAGATATAACATTCGATTATTGGCAAATATATAAATAATAAATAACAAGGCTGATAGCCTGTTCCAGTCTCGAAAAAGAAAAAGCGGGCGTCAACATTACCCTCCCAGACCTCGCTCGTCACCCACCCGGTCGGTGATCGTGAGGGCGATCGACAAAGCGAGAGCCTGGAACGGGCTACAAGGTTGATAACTAAGGAACCAATGAGTTACACAAACAATCCAATGAACCAATCAAAAGTCAAAGCAAATACCATTAATCCTCGAATTAGCGTCCGGGGAGCGCTTATTCGAGAGGGGCGCTTATCCGAGGTGGGGGGGGGAGCGCTTATTTCATTTTTCCCAAATCGTGGCCTGACATGATCCTTTTTTTAATACATCATGTGCGCGTTAACACCTGCATAAGCTGTTTATTGACATGAAAAGCTGATCCTAAAGTTTAAATCGCGGCACCGTTACTACTTAACGTGTTCAACGTGTTCACTAAACGTGTTCACAAACTGAAACAATGTACAAATCAAATACAACATGACGAAAACTATACATCCTTTCTTGTCTCATTACTTGTCCACGAAATGGGGGGGGGCGCTTACTCGAGGGGGGGGCGCTAATTCGAGGATTTACGGTATATGTGGCTGAGGCGAAGCGCGGGAAAACGTGTGCGAGCGCGTGACGATTCGTTTTGGTTTTACTTCTGATTGGATGAGAAAGTAGTGCGAGTTTTTTAAGCCAATCGCGCAGCGTTAAGACCTATTTGTACCGCATGGAAGAGTTGGAAGGGAACGTTGAAACTAGATGTTGCTTAATCTGACGGTTGGCTACTTTACTGCTTTAAATTACTCCAAAGACAGCAAAAACTACACCAGGAGGACTAAACACAAGTACACGTATATCTTAACTATATGGTTTAGTTCACGAGTTAGAGTGGAAAAACAATGAAAAATATGCGGTAACGAAAAAGTAGCAGCATGGTTCGAAACAAAATCCTTATAATAGTTACTCTGGAAGACAAAGAGGCTAGCGTGAGACTTGTGGTGGGACAATGGTTCATTTTTTAATCATTTCTCTAAACGCATCTCGCTCGTGCCTCGCCTTTGCGCTTGCCTCGCATTCTCGTGAGACGCTTCCTTCCGCAAGGGCGTTGCACCGTGATAAGTGGTGCACGTGCTATGTTCTGAGTGGCCAAAAGTACTGGTAATCGAAAATTAATATCTACGACGAGGTTGGACTTGTTTGGATTTACAGAAAAAAACACATTAACTTGACTTGCATCTGTTATTGGAAGTCACTGTTATAATCGTCAATATCTACACCTCTGTCGCTTGTCCCTGTTCTGTTAAGTGACTGCTGTGATCCGAGAGAGCCTTGGGAGCTAAACCGGTTGAGTGAAGTCTGGGAACCATTCTTCACCACGTCCAGTCGAGAGGGCGGTAGTGCAGGATGAAGATCATTTTGGAAGGCCTGCATTGAAAAGTTCGGAGGGAACGTTGAAACTAGATGTTGCTTAATCTGACGGTTGGCTACTTTACCGCTTTAATAAATTACCCCTAAGACAGCAAAAACTACACCAGGAGGACTAAACATGAAAATAAATTTAAATTTACTATAATAAAATCTAACTTTTATTTAAAGGTACTCTAATCTAACTCCTTGGAGGACTAAAAGTTGAATAAATCTAAATGTACAACAATAAAATCTAATTTAACTAAAAGCTACTTTAACCTAACTACACTGTCTAACAAAACCTTGGATAGGAAATAAATAAATAGGTCTCTCTAGTCGTTCATCCGTCCGTCTGTCTGTCTGTCTGTCTGTCTGTTTGTCTACCAATCAGTCAATGAAAAACTAGAATTCAAAGCCATAGCCATGGGTAATCTGGATATCGGTGTACTCAGATTGGTAGGCGATTTTTTGCTCTAAGATACTTCATGCCTTGTTATCCTAAAAAAAATAGAGGGGCCAAAAGACAAATTTGCTTTGAATTTGTGACAATTTTAGAAGGACTTGTTAAAATGTATAGAAAAACCACTAACAGATATTTGGTATTATTATTCAAAAAAGAGACTGAGATGTTTTTAACCCACTAATATATGTACCTTTTGCACTCGTAACTCAGAATGAACAATACCTCGATGTCTTGCTCCTCATCCATGGAAATAAGACTTTGAAATGCAGCTGTATAAAGCTCCAAGGCTTTGGCATGAAACAACATCTGGCCATGGAAGAAATTACTGAACACTGTCTGTAGACAGAAAAAAAAAATTAATTATCACTATTAGTATTTTAAGTGGAATGCATGCATGTATGATCATGATACAAAGTTGATACATAAAATTCTGTTGATCTAAATATTTTTTTTAAGAACTGGGTTGAAACCAAAATAAAGACAAATCCAGCTACATCCAAGTCTAGCATGTCTGTACCCAGGCTAAAAACAGGAACATTACAAGGCCCTGTACACATTCTTCCTTCAGTGTGTACTGCAGTTAATTGTAACAGTAGCTGAAATTCTAGGTGGAGGAGTAACACTGAGTTAACTCCTAACTCCAAGACACACCCCAGAACAAATGTCCAGAAATCATAGGATTGTAAGAAATAGGATGGTGTAGGAGTTAAATAAGTTATACACAATATTATGCGTGTGGACCAAATGGGGGAAATAAAGCTTGTCGCCATTGTTGTTGGTCTGTCATGAACTTTTACAATTGAATCTCACAGTCTTGCAAATTCTAACAAAAAGCATATTAAGTCATGCACTAGGTCATGAATACATTAACATGTTCTGAAGGTCAAAAAATTGACCCCACCCAGTATGGCTTGAATGCAAAACCCAGCAAACAGTCACAACCAACAATCTCAAAGAACAACTGTAAGCCAACTGTAAAAGGAACAAGACACCTTAAGCTCTTGATTTACACAATAAATTAAAAAGGTGTACATAATGAAATGCTCCTTTCTTGAGTTCATGAAATACAGAAACTGGTTGCAAATAAAGTCAGAAAAATTTACTTCTGTCATTTAATTCTTACCTTGATGTCCTCCATCTTCTTTCTTTCAAATTCCACCATTTGTTCTTCCAGTGTCTGTCTTGAGCGGTTGGCATCAACTGTTAGCTTCTGAAGGTCCTGCTCAGCCTGGAAAACATAGTGTGTGCCCAGTCAAACAATAGAAACCTTAGTCAAAAAAGAAAACCAGCTAAAGCTAAGGGAAATTCAAGACAGAGCTAAAAAAAAGTTTAATATCAGCTGTTAATATTCAAACTTCAAATCAGCAATTAATTTGAGTACTGTTATGTCTGGCTTCACCAGGCTAGCATCTGAGTTGCTGAATGCGTACATCTCTAGTTTTTATAACAATAAAAATTGGGTCAGTTCTATTCACCACTAGCCTTTTTGAGCCTCTTCAGTAAACCCATATGCTTGCCTCTGCTTTGGTATTATTAATTAGCAAGCAGTAAACATGATCATTAACATTTGGTGGTTGACATTAGCATTTCTCAGTAAACATTCACTGGAGACAGAAGGGCATTAAGGTGTTTTGCAAAAGGTGAACTATGATAATTTGTTATGACTGATGTGGCTCTTTCCCATTTAAAATGTTTACTTTATTTCTGGTTAATTTCCCAGTGTACATGCTCTTAGGATGCACCCTTTTCATGAAATCGTGATAAACCTTGGTTACACATGTAAATGTATCTTTGTGGCATGTTTCAATATCCTCTGTTCTGCTATAAAGCCTGATGGGAAATCAGAATTGTTTTAAAACATTCACATGAGATTTGTGAGAGGTATCCTCCAATGGAGATAAGGTTACCCACCTTCGACTATAATAACAACAGTTAGGGAAAATAATTGGAATTAAGAGTTTATGAAGACTAATTAAAAATAATAATCTCAATAGTTAATAACACTGATGATTTTATGTCAGGTACACGACTCATACAAAAGTAAACAGAAACAAAGATCACCAGCAGAAGAGGCTGCCCAATCCAGCATACACCAAATCTGCGAGCAAAACAACAGTTTGTGCACCCAGTTGGGTCTCTCAAATCAATGTATGGTGAATTTAATGTAGGTAAAAAGTGACATAATGTAATGCAATGTAGCATAGCACAGTGCAAAGCAGCATAGCACTGTAATAGCAACTATTGTACTGAACAGTTTGCCAACATAAGAAAATAATTGGTTACAATTAATTAAAGTGAATCACAATCCCTCCAGCATTATGATATGTTTCCTTAAATTTCTTCGGGAAGTATTTTAAGGATACAATCTTTCCCTTGTTTTTGGGCTCTTTGATTTTAAGTTTTTCCACTGCTTTACGTTTCAGCAATTCTTTCTCTCTGGATGCAGACAGTTCCTTTACATATTCCCTTGCATGTTTAACATTTGTGGCATTGAGGGACAGAGGTGGAGAAACCTTTGCCTGCATAAAGTCCACCTGACAAATAATATTATAAACATACATCATGATATGAACTTCTACATTGGCAGGGATGCAACAACAGGGTTGGTGAATGGTAAATTCGGGACCTTGTGAAAACGCAAGACTAGCTTTTTTTACGAGCCCAAGACCTTTGTGAGTACAAGATGTTCAAATATCAGTTATAAAAACCAACAAACGAATCAGGACTTCAAGACTTTCTTAGTCTTACAAAGTATCGATACAGACTTATTGAAAAAACTGAGACTGCGAGATGTACTTAACTTCTCAAAATCAAGCCTAAGAAACCACTGAAATTCAAAGAAAATTTTGCGAGACTCATGGTTTTTGAAGGATCATTCACCACCCCTAATAGCACAGGTGTATATTGTAGGTATAGACCCCCAAGTTTTATATCAGGTTTCTCCCATGAGTGGTGCCTATGAGTAGGTCCACCCTAGGGTCAGAAATGTGAGCAGCATTGTTGGGAGAACAAGTTGGTGGTCACGACTGATGCAAGCTGACAAAGACCAAGGGGAGCAAGAATTTTAGCTAGGTCTGATATCTGTGTAAATTTTTCATTTTTCCCTTTCCTGAGCAATAGTGAAATACCATTGGCCAAAAACTAATTAAAAATCTCTTGTAAGTTACACATTTCAGGGTGTAGTAGAATTGCACTTTCATGTAGTCTCATGACATAGATATATAATTTACTAAGAGTAAATAAAGATCAGAGCTACATCCAACTGACGCATAACAACAATGAGAGACAAAAAATAGTTACATGTACAAATGACATCAAACCTTTTAAATGGAGACAAATTAAATGCTGTGGTAAGACTACATGTACTCACCTGTGCACCCAGAAAGTCCTGTATTGCGGCAATACTCTCACTGACGCCAGCTAAACTTGCTTTCATTGAAGGGTACTCCTTGTCAGAATACATATCCACACTCCTGGACAGTTTCATGCCTTTTTCTTGTAGAGATTGTAATCCCCCACTAAAGGCTGTAAAGTCTCTAAGAAGTGTGCTGAAATTTCTCTCTGAAAGATTGATTCTCTCTGTTATTACCTTTAGTTCATGGTCTCTGAAATGCAATGACATACAAGTACAGTCAGTCAATGTCTACACTCAGTACAGAAGTACATGCTATAGAGTAGACAAGCTAGGAGACTAGCTTTGATTGTCTACTTTACAGAGATGCATTTTTCAGAGATCCAGAGGTGTCTGCTTCACAAAGGCAAGACTGAGGTATTCACCTTGGAGACATACTTGCCTTCGATAAGTATCCAACTTACAAAGGTGTCCAAATCAGAGAGGTATCAACCTTGAGAACATGTCTACAGTACATGTATGTACTCAAAGATGATAAAGACAAATTAGCTGCCATAACAGGTTTTGACTAACTGTTGTACAGCGAATTTCTGAAACTGACATTCCAAGTGTTAGCCCTTTGTCGGAGCAAGGTACAATGTGTAAATATGCTCTTTGCCCTGACCAAGGACTAATATTCAAAATGTTAGTTTCAAAAAATTTCTTTGTCACTTAATTTACCTTCATAATAATGTTATCAACACAGTTGAACCCCCATAAGTGACCACCCAAAATGTCAAACCTAAGTGGTCGCTTATGGGAGGTGATCGCTTACAAGAGCTTAGACCATACTGGGTCAAAATTTTGCCTTATTAGCATATGGTAACTGCAGAGACTTAACCTATGTGCTGAATACTGTACTTTGATTTTTATACTGTAGTTCTGTTTAAATGTTGGCTGCTCTTGAGAGAACAGTGAATCAGAAAATAAAACCAAATTTCTGTAATTATAAGACATTTAAGGTCGTCTTTATTAAGACTGATAGAGTATAGTGTATGGTTGCTGAGGAGAGGAGGCTGTGACCAGGGGTTCGACTGTTATTAAGTGTTTCACTTGTCCACCAACACAGCACAGTAGGATTCCCTTTGTCTTAGAGTGGTGTCTACCTTGCAGGTCTATGTTCCTGCCCTAGAAACATGTCTGCCTTTAGTTAGAGAGGTGACCATCTTAAAAATGTGTCTGCCTCAGAGGAGAACCATCTTAGCAAGAGGCCTCTAACCTTCGAAACATCATACATATACATGTCTTCATTAAATAGAGAGGTGTCCACCTTGAGGAAATGACTGCCTTTGACAGTTTAAGTGGTCTGCCTTAAGGGACAAACAAGCTGACTGTACTTACGGTCACATGTGCAATATTTCAATGGAGTTGGGTAGATGTTTTCATTACTAAATTATTTCATAATTAGTAACTCAGCAATGAAAACATTTACCATCAGCATCAACAAAAATGGCAGGTGTGGCTGCTGAGTTACTCCTACGACGGCGAGAACTAAGCTTATACCACATGTGTATGAAAGTTTTGACAAGTTGATGTAAATTATTAATATTAATAACATAACTCGACTTATTATATATCAACCTTGCTTTTGTTTCACTTCTGATCTCACTCGGAGTGGAAGCGCTTAAATTCGACGAAGACTTCTTCATTTCCACTGGAAACTTAGCAGATTCTTTCCTGTAGAAGTTACGATCAATGCGATCGTGTCAACGACGCCGCAGAATATATTGCCAAGCAACGAATCTTTTGCGCTCTAAGTTATTCAAGACAGATTCCTTATGTTCCTCATATATATACTCGTAGATATGTCAGAAGCTAGATGCATTCACCGTAAAAGATTTCCAACGAATTCAGACCGATCGATGCCTTTCCCACCCTTCGCCCGCCATCCTATGATGACAATGCTCACCTGTGTGGGGAGGTGAAGAAAAATTTTCTTACAGCCACACATGCGCAATAGTAACCGCTTTGCTGGTCGCCATTTTGTACCTCCAGGTGCAAAGCTTTTCAGCGAGTAAAACAGCATTTATATTTGTCAGAATCTTTTATATTTACTGCTGTCTACTTCCAAAGACTGTAATTGATCGTAAAGTACGTCGATAAGGGCTTTAATGTGGCGGATTTTCACGTTGTCGGGCTGACGACAAGGTCCTTTGCTTTCACGTGCTCAATCAGGTAAGTCATTGAAACCGGTTGTTTGTGTTTAGGGTGTTTTGCGACGTTGTTTGACGCGAAGAAAAGACGGAAATCGCGTTACGGAACAGTCAGCTTAAGAGGAAGTTATCGTTATTGATTCAGAGAAGCTTAGCGGCGAAAAAAAACTACAGCCGGCGAGTGTGCTAACAAAATTCCACCGGTTCATGAACATGCAGAAGTGAAAATCAATCTGAGCTGAAAAAAGGAACTATTGGCTTTTCTTTTACTGTTAAGTGTTTTAGGTTCCACATGGTTGAATTAAGTAGATCCTATCATGTTAATCTAATAAGTCATACCAAAACAATCACAAAAAATTTGTAATTTACTTTCAATCATTGGGTAAATAGCCTGATAACAGATTGCAGTGTAACCTTATTTGTACCTACGCATTGCCGAGAGAGCAAAATGTGGTTCTGACCTCATGTACCATTTACACAAGAACCTGTTTTTTAAGACCAAATAGTACACTTCAGCTAACCAATGAACCCTAAACAAATGACATATTTATTTATTTCCAAATACTTGCTTTCCATCAATATCATGACTCTTAGCAAGGTCATTTCCTTGTGTTCAAGGGCAGGACATAGTGAAGCCTGAAATCTGGTCAGGTTAATGTGGTGCCCCCTTGAAAATAGACATTAAAGGGATGTTACAACAAGTGGTGTGTGTATGGGCTTTCATAGTTATGAAAGTTGTGCGGATGTTTTTGTTGTTGACCTGGTGTTTTTGTTTGTCTGTGTGATTGAAATATGACAAAATGTTTATGATACTGGGGGTGGCAAGTTATTCGCATTTTATTATAATGACGATATAGTTCTTATTTTTTTCATTTTCCTTCATGTTTGTATAGTTGCAAAATAAAAATAATTCTAGCACACAGTCTCACAATGCAATAGCGTGTCCCTTCAAATAATCTGGCTAATTTTATTTCAATAAGAAGTTTCTTTGATAAAGATTTGGTAATAAAAATCAGCAATAAAAACGAATGATGTTTCAACCTCTCCAAGGTCATGTTCAAGTTCAAGTAAAATATAAAATAGCATACAAATATAAAAGTCTAAAAAGTAAATGGGAATTTAAAAACCTTAAAGCATGTTAACATGCATAATTATCTAAACAAATAGCTTTGCACAAATTGAGTGACACTGTTTGTTAAGCATTGGTTTCAGTTCCTTAATGAAAAGCATTTCAAACATGAGGCAAAGATGAGACCAACTGAGGAAAAAGCATGGCATTGAACCAGATAACATCATGTGAAGTTTTAACATCCTAAAAAAGTGTGAGAACAAACTGGATTGCCTCATCTTAATCAAATTTGGTTTTGACATTCCGTTCTCTATTATAATGTAGTTTCTAATGGTAACCATAATGTAAGGTTGTACTTTACAAGCACCAGTCAGTATTTATTAAGGCAAGGTCTTTTTCAAACAGGGTCTGTATCACTTTACAGCTGGGAAAGGAGTCAAAATAGTTCAAGGTATCTTTCCTGGTCACCTGCTTTGATCTGTAATCTGTAGTGTTTAGGCAGGCAAAAATATGCCATAAAAGCGATATGTCGGTGTCATCATGATGCCATTGTCAAGGTGATTATGAAAATATTCTGCAAGTCCTTTATAGGAAGGTCTTGCAGAATATTTTTATGGGACTCGCAGATTATTTCTCTTATGAGCTCGACAGTGGTATCATGAAGACACTGTTACCTTTCACACTGCAAAGGTCTACTTTGTTTTAATGTATGAGGAATTTTGGCAAATGAAAAGTACCAAAAAAAAAAAAAGTGACGTTAACATTTTGTGAAATAAGATTTCCTGAAAAAAGGAATATAACTATGTGAAAAAGTAATTTGACCTGGTTTCAGTTCCACTGTTAACTTGCATGTGTACAAGGTAAAAAATACAGCCTTACAGATTGAGGAAGACTGTGTAACTGCATGAGCTACAGTGGCCAAGAACTGTTTTGTTTGTATTCCTTGGACATCATGATTTTTATTATTTATGTTACACAGATTCTGTAAGATCCTGGGCTTTAAATGCAAAGAAGGGGAGCACCTCCCCCACGGGGATTCAGAGACAGACCATTCCCTCCCCCACCACCACCAGATTATTATGATGAATTTGATCACCGACCACCTCCTTCACCTCCATGGGAGCACCGCAACCACTTTGGACATCCGCCATCACCACCACCTCCACCTGGACGGCCACCAAGATTCTGGGATGACCAGCCTTTGACACCACCTCCTCCTTGGGTCAGAGATGATATTGATGGTCCTTCCAGACCTGCACCTTGGGATAAGGACTATCCTCCACCACGTTCATTTGCTGATGATGACTTTGACATACCACCCCCTCCTCCTCCCTACCCTTCGAATGGACCTCCTAGGGGAAGAGGGAGACGCGGAGATGGACGAGGTGGCAACCGAGGTAGAGGTTTAGCTGGTGGTAGGGGGGATGCTTCATCTAGAGGAACGATGGCCCCTCGTGGTGCAAATCAAACAAGGGGTGCCCCTGCTAGGGTAGCAAGTAATGGTAGGGGTGCAAATTCAGCAAGGGGAGCTCCTAGTACATCAAGAGGAGCACCTAACAGGGGAGGGCCTAAAGGAGGAGCACCAAATAGAGGAGCCCGTGGAGGAACAAGCACTACAAGAGGTGCCTCTAATGGAAATGGATTAGCTAATGGAAGAGGTGGAAATACAGTCAGCAGTGGTAGAGGTACAGCCAAATGGTTGAGTGCTGTTAGGGGCGGTAACTCTGGTAGAGGTGGTTCAACCACACCAGGAACTGTCGGAAACATGAACAGCAATCAGTCAACCCCAGGAACTAATGTTGCAAAGCCAAATAATCAAAACTCTACAACAAATCCAGTTTCAAACACTGGTCAAGTGAATCACACAAATTATTATTCAGCAAAGCAGAAAGAAAAGAGTACTGTGGTTAAAGGTATGTCGAAAGGACCTGAGATAAGGGGTATGAATATAAAGTGGAGGGTTGCACTAAAACTGGAACAAGTCGAAATTTGCTTTGGACAAGTACATGTACAGGGCTCCACACTAACTTTTCAACTTACTAGCCCAGTGGCTAGTGACAACCTAGATGTTACTAGCAAAAAAATTTTACTGGCCAAGTGTTGACCTTGGCTGGGTGTAATAACAGCAGAATTACTAGCAAGACTTGAAAGCACAATCCAAGCAACTCTCTTTAATACATATTGTTGGTAATTACATTGTACTTAAACCAGTTCCAATAATACAACAACAAGATATATTATATTTATAAAACAATGTGAAAAATGAAAAAGAGCACATTAGCATTTTGATGGTGGACGTTTGAGACTTAGGGCCTGATTACATGGCGAATTTCAGCCTGGCTTCTGAAATAAATTCTCATGACATCAAATTGGCGATTACATGAAGAAGGATTCAGCCCGGGCAAATGGACTGAAAAGTCTGAAAAAATTTCATGTAATCGAAATGGAATTTCAGCCCGGACTGAAAAGCAGGAAACAAGATGGCTGCCGCTATGAAGTAGAAGCGATCTCAGTGGAATAAAGGCGATAAAATAGAGAATCTCTCTAATTTCAAAGCTTAGATGGAATATAAGAACATCGAGACAAGGTTAAACAGCACGAGGCTGTCAGGGAGGCC
>Ga0126338_10003223_pt1 | contig 11400 bp, 8 predicted proteins | sample OrbCmetagenome_2_FD_92529 | JGI IMG/M metagenome (GOLD analysis project Ga0126338, IMG submission 92529) | Coral microbial communities from Petempiche,Puerto Morelos, Mexico - Orbicella C C metagenome | ecosystem: Host-associated > Invertebrates > Cnidaria > Coral | place: Petempiche,Puerto... | reverse complement strand
TCATTTAACATATTTTAGTTTTCCACTTTTATTTTTTATTTATCATTATCTTATAAACGGTTTGATTTTAGTTTTTGATTTTTTTTTCTTTAAAACTTTTTTTTTTTCTGTGATCCGATCCGTGATCCGATCCGTGATCCGATCCGTGATCCGATCCGTGATCCGGTCCGTGATCCGATCCGTGATCCGATCCAGGTTTTGTCGACGCCATATTTCACTCACTTTACTGTGCACATTCGTAAAATATTATTTTTACCACTCAAAAATGTAATTCATATCTTTTCACCACCATGTAATATCTTCTAAATGTTTTCATGTGTAATCTTTTTACACCAAAATACCGTCATATAACAACGAGAAGGTTTTCCAATTTCAATAACCGTTAAGCTTGTGATATGAGCTCTTTGATTTTTTATACATTAGGAGAAATCCATCAGTTATAAACCTAAAACAATTTTTTTCTTGTTCAACAAATAAAAATAAGACTTTCAGGTTACCTGTTTTATCCGAGTGACTCGCTGAGATGTTTGTTTTGCCTTTAGTCTGATCACGAGTTGCATGAAGGCTCACATGTTCTCCCAACATTGGTGACTTGAAAACAACGTCGTCATCTTTTGCTGCCGATAGATCTTCCAAAATTTGTTCTACCGAAGGAGGAGAAGGACCTTGGCGAGGTTTTGGACTTGACATTGAAAAAGAATCTAGAAATACCATCACGAAATGTGGGCTACATTTGAAAGGAAAAAATATATCACGCTCAGACAGCCGCCATTTTGGAAAAGGCTTGGGTTGGAATCCGCTGACCGCTTGTACGAAGCATAACTCTCCCCACTCCTTCCCGTCCTGTTAGGATAGAGCACTTCGAGGTAGCGGGAAATTGTAGCGGGAAAGATTTTCCTCGATTTTCCTCGATTTTCCCCGTGAAAACTTGATTGTTATGAGGAAAATAAACCTCGGAAAGCTACGGTGCTCTACACAGTCTTCTGTTAATGGTCATTCTCCAAGTTGCCCTTCCACAAAAAGCCAAACCCAGGCTACAATTTCGAGTTTCTTCGTTAGAAAACCATGTTCCAAGTCGGAGGATACTGACAACACAGGAGCGAAAGCTTCTAAGGTAAGCTTGTTTACAAGACTGCGGTATCTACTAACCCTGACTAACCTAGTGCAGGATTGTATACTCTTTATCTGGAATATTTGATATTTGATATCTACTGTTTCCTGAACAAAAGCAACGTAGAATGTACTGTTCTGGGTGGGAGAGGGTAGAGTTAGATGATGGCCTGTGTAATACGCAGACTCTGGACTGCAGACTGCAGATTGCGGACCCCGGGTAAAATGCAGACTGAGGGTAAAATGGAGTCTGCAGTCTGCAATTTACCCTCAGTCCGCATTTTATGCCCCAGTCTGCAGTCTGCAGTCCGTGTTTCACACTGACCTTGTAGAGGATGGATGGAAGGAAGGGGGGAGAGGAGAGGGGTTAGATGAGAGGAGAGGGTATGGAACAGTCTCTCGTAGTTACAGGGTATGGATAGAGCTAGACATAACATCTGCTTTCAGTCACTTTGGTGCAAATAAGTTCAGTGACATCTTCAACGTCTGGTGAGACAGAGATGCCATATGCCTATGTGTTGTTCCAGAAAATATCCATACCCCTCCCACAGAAGGTTTTGTACATGTAGCTTGAACTTCCCCTCTGGAAATTCCCTTTTAGTGTTGTATTTTCCTTTTAAAAAATGGGCTTTTGAAACCCCCCTCCCCCTTGGAATTTCTATTAACCTCCCTTGGGGTGGCCGTATGGATATTTTCTGGAACTACACAATATCCACTCAAGGTAATTCCTTAGTATTGCATTGCGCATCCCTACTGCACACGATTTTCGCGTCATTAGCGCACGCGCATACAAAACGTAAGAGATTTCCCTCAAACTAACCTTGATAGCAAAGTAAATGCTGCTTTTCTCTTAAACGAGCACGGTGACCCCCAATTTTTTTGTTCCAGTATTTGCTAAGAACTGTCTGATAAAGAACATATTTGAAGAAGAAAAAAAAGTTTGATAGTAGAACAATTTTTTTTGGAAAATGGTTCTGTACTGGGTGTATTTTGGCTAAGGCAAGGACTTCAAGCTAACCACGGAACTGTCCGAAAAAGTGCAATATTCCCACAACCAGGCAATCAAAAATGATTTAAATGAAGCAATACTGCTTATGTGAATAAAAGAAGCTTTACTTTCAAGATAAAATTTTGTGTCTTTGAAGTAACCAAGACTTAATTCTGTATGAAGGTGATTCAAATTTTTATTTAAGTGCAACCATTGAAAATAGCCCATTTTAAGAGCCTGCGGACGCGTAAACAAGCATGGTGACCCCATTTTTTTATTGCATTTTTTTAATGTTCATATCATGAATGTTAATTATGCCAAGTTTCAAAAAAAGTTTGATAGTAGAACAATTTCAAGGGAATTACCTTAATTGATTGTTTCTGTCACCATTTTGTCAACTTAAACATTAACTCACCTAGCCCTGTGCCCAGGGACATCTTTCCTCCTGCTTCCCCCTCCCTCTCACAATTTTTTTTCACGTCTATACATCTACAGTGTCCTTTGCTGTATACTTGTGAGTGAAATTTACATGTAATGTCAGTTGTTTATGAAATTTTGGGCATATAATGCCTAAATGGGACAGGTCCAGACCTGCCTCCTATAACCTCTCCCTCACCCCCTCCCAAATCCTGCACCCCTGCATAATTACAGTACTATAGTACAATAGATGAAATGTCAGTAGTTGCAGGCAAATATGAAAAAATCCCAGTCCTTGATGGGATTCAAATGTGTATAATTTGTACATGTACAAACTCCCAGATACCAATCTCTAAGTGCAATTAATTCAGTGGGAAAAATATTCAACATAGAGAAAATTTTATTGACTGATAGCAATTGTATTTTATTTATTTTTTTATTTTTTTATTTTTTGCAGAGGACTATCAGCAAGTCATCTCATGATGAGGACAACAATGAGTGCGTTGCACAGAATTCTAAGAAGCAAAGACTTCATCTGGATCAGTCCATGCAGGATGGTGACCAGGGTGATGACGACCATTTGACATTGACAAACAAGGAGACATTAAGTTCTTCCACAATGGCTAAATTGAGCTGCTTTCAAATGGACTCAAATTTAAAGGATCAGTCATCTAGAAACAACGAGTTGGGAATTATATCTCACTCCAGAAGTCACCAGGAAAATTTCAAGTTGGATAAAGATTTTGATAGCGAAAGTAGCGGGGCTCATATCTCTGTTCTTAACAATGGTGATATAGAGGAAATGGAGATAAACAATAGCATTTCTCAGGAAAGCTTCAACTTCACAAAATTTGCGTGCGTGTCGCACACACCTGTGAAATCAATCAGCAAGATTAAAGCTGTACTGGACAAGAGTGACGCAGACAGTTTGAAGTCTTTGAACTCCAGGACTAGATCTGCATATACACCACTGGAACTACAGTTTCTTGAAGTGAAGGCTAAATACCCTGATGTTATTTTATTTGTGGAGTGTGGGTATAGGTACAGATTCTTTGGAGAGGATGCTGAGGTAATTATCATACCTCCTTCTAGCTGTGTTGTTCCTGAAAATATCCACTCACCACCCTCGCGTAGGGTGTTTTGGTTAGAACCCTTCCCCACCCCTCTGGAAATTCCAGTTAAGCTTCATACTTACCCCTCAAAATATTTCTGTTTAAGGCCCCCCTACCCCACCGCTTGCAATTACCAATGACCTTCCATGAGCTGGATATGGACATTTTCTGGAACTGCGCAGAATGAGATTCGTTAAATCCGGTAATGATTGTCAGCAACCTTAACAAGACCTGTGTATCTATTATTACAGTGAGGACACTCAAACCTTGAACACTGGACATTGTGTTGTATATTTATTGAGCTCTTTAGAATTGGGGCTCTTCATACCATATAAAAGATTAGCATTTTTGCAGTGTAAAGACATTTAAAATACTTTTATTACTTTTTTTTGCCTGGTTTACCTGGTTCACTTGTCTGGTTCACTTGTTTCACCTGGTCAGGAGGCTAGGTCACCTCATTTAACTGGTTCACATGGCAGACTCAGTTGGCGGTGGGCAAAGTTGTGTCCAATAGCCTGTGGCGAGTGGATTGTATGGTTGAAGTGATCTCATAGGGAAGTGATTTGTTTGGAGAATTTTCTTTTGAGGAAATTTAGGAGGGGTTCTGGTGAGAATGGCTTTTGGGCAAGAACATCATACTGTAGTTACAATTTGTCCGAAGGGTAACATCAGAGATTGTCTTTTTTTTTTTGGCACCTTGCAACCACTTGCCCATGAAACAGTGCAAAAAATGTGAATATATTAAGCTATGTTGTACATGTACATGTAGATGGTTTAACATATTTATTGTTGGATAACAACAAACTTTAATGATACTTTCAACACAAAGTTGAGTGACTGAATGTTTCTTAATACAATGATGTGGGGGGTTGCATTAATCTTTATTGCTTACAAGCTCAAAAAGGTAAATGAATGAAAACCAGCGAACCATTATTATAATGTTGTCTTTTATAGATTGCTGCTAAGGTACTCAACATTTTTTGTCATATGGATCATAATTTCAACACTGCAAGTGTACCTACACACAGATTGCATGTTCACGTCAAAAGGTAATCAGTGCCGGCTGTTGACTGAAATTTTGATGTATCTGTGTAACTCAAGTACACAGGTAACCCCTAAAAGTAGCCTGAGGTAGCACAATGCCATTGTCGTGGTCTCATCATCATCATTATTGTCATCATTGCCGTCATCATCATCCTCATCCTCATCCTCATCGTCACCATTATCATCAGTGTTGTTGTTATCGTCATCCTTTATTTAATATTACAGGCTGTTAAAATGTTGGCATCTCATGACGTGATGTCCTGCTCTTCAGGTTGGTCAGTAAAGGTTACAAAGTTGGAGTGGTGAAACAAACAGAAACAGCAGCACTGAAAGCAGTGGGGGAAAACAAAAGCAAAGTTTTCACAAGAGAGCTGCAGGCACTGTATACAAAGACAACATTAGTTGGGGAAGGTATTTTTTTTGTCATAACCTTATTCATCTGTTTAGTGACCCAGTGGAATCTGGGTTGAGCATTCCAGGTTCGAGTGTACAGTGTAGGGTCATTACATTGTGTTCTGGGAAGCTCCTCGAATGGGTACTCTCATCCAATTTGCGCTTTCCCTTTGGAAATTATTATCTTCTATTTCTTCTTTTTCTTGTTTTTTGTTTTGCTTTGTTGTATTTTTTTTTTTTATCTCATTCCCAATAAAGTTTATTAAATGAAAAAGTTCCTGGGCAAGACACCTTACTGACAAAGTTCCTTTCCCTTTCAGCCAGGTTTATAATTGGTTACCCTACCATAATTATACTAAGTCTGTTTTTATTCTAGTGTCTAGAAGAATCTTTATATCCGGGACAAAGGGGAGGGGGAGGGGAACAGGTTGGCTGGGGGACTAGATATGCTGTCTCCCACTCTTTTTATGTTACAGAAACTGGGATAACCCATGGCAGTTTGGGACTACTGGCATGATGCAGGCTTTACATGTACATGATGTATCAGTTTTAGCTTTATTTGAAATAAAATAATAGAAATTAGCCCCTTACTGTAGATAGCTTGATGATACCAATTGCAAAATGTTTCCGAAAACATTGTAGATCCATGCGTGGGAGTGCATTGTCTTGCATTATACTTTTAAACTCTCCCAAACTTTTTGACACATTTGTAGCAGGCACAGTATTTTCATTTCTTAAAATAATGCATAGAGCGGTTTTCATTGAGTCCTGTCTATGGAGGTATTATCTATGACAAAATTTAATACTCAGTAATTGAAATAAAATCATTGCAGTCATGAATGTATCATTCTAAAGCTGAAATTATGGCAACAAGCTGATTTTGCAAACAGTCATAATGCATGCCTCTTTGTGCTATGCCTACTGCTGTCATGTATCTTTGTGTTTATTACCTCTTTATGTTGTGTGTATTTGTGTCATGACTAGTCGCAGAACCAGCTTGTTGCCATTCAACTTTGGGTTGATGCATTCATGATTGCAACGATTTTATTTCAGTTACTGAGTATCCAATTTTGTCATAGATACAACTCCATAAGTTTCATAAATCCAAAACCAAAACCAAATTAACTACCAACCAATAATTATTAGACCGCTCAGCCAGTCTCAAACTGTAGTGAAACCAAAACCAAAGTAATTGCCTGATTACTTTCAACACTCAATTGAAAACCACTCTAAAATGAAAATAGGCATTTAATCACAAAAATGCCCTCCTTGATTGCTTCATATAATGTATTAAAGATATGAAGACATTGGAAGAATTGGATGAAGTTGACTCTGTGGAGATGGGCAGTGGGTATCTTATGTGTCTTGTTGAGGTCGATGTGCAGGACTCTAAAACAAGCAGTGACAAGAAAATCTTTGGCTTGGTGGTAAGTTATTTACATTGTTGAACGGTGTCAGGCAGGGGCTCATTAAGGCCGGGCACTGGGCAATTGACTGACTGTGAGGCTGATTTTGTCCACTTCATTTGACCATCTGGAAGAAAGTTTTGCTCGCCTGTAAAACCCAGTAGCCCCCTGATGAAAATGTTATTGAGAAACTCCTGTGTAGCAGTACGTTTTGGTAAGGGTACATGTATGCATGTAAGTTGGGATACTTTCTTAAGGAAAAAGTGTAAAGCTAAGGTTTAACATACACCAACATTTAAAGTCATAGCCTATTGCTTAGTTCAAGGAGCAGATTCAAAGCTTGAAGCAGTGGCACATTTTCATACAAAAAAACCTTGAATTCTAGCTTGCCCTTAGGACAAGTATCTCTCAAATTTTGCTTGCCCTGGGTACTTAAGTCAACGATTTAGTTGGCAGACAACTTGCTTGATGACTTGCCCATTGGGCAAGTGAAAATGAAAAGGTACTAACCCAGAAGGAAAATCTCCTTGTCGCGGATGACAGGATGGCCCTTTCTTCAAGCCCTGTAATCTAAGCAGCCCTGTGGTGCATGACTGTGCCAGAAAACTGCTGACCAGCACCAGCTCAAGTCTAACTTTGCAAAATTACATTGTCACACAATTATGACAAAATACAGGTAAAACAACACTTCTTCAATTTTTTAAACTTAATAGACCCTATTCATAAATAGTACAAATAGTATTAAAAATTCTTTTGTAAGTATTAAAATTAGCCTGACTAACCTTGTTTTTGAGTTGATAATTCAAAAGAACTTTTACTGTTAAACTGAGTTTAGTGAGGCTAACTTAAATGCATTCAAAAGAACTTTAATTATGTATTGGGTCTATTAATACTTTTATTCTAACAATCCAAACTGAACCCACAAGAAATCTAGGGAAAAAATTTGCTGTGGGAATTTTTTGACAGGCTGTTCAGCCCTCCACTGGTGATGTCGTCTATGATGAATTTGAAGATGAGCCAAGTTACACAGAGCTAGAGTCTCATTTTGAGCACATCAGCCCAGAAGAGTTACTCCTTCCAGATTCCCTCACCGTACAAACAGAGAACTTCATCAGGGATTATGTTACAAGGGTACAAAGGTAATTGTCAATAGATCTTTATTTTCTGATGTTAGACTTTTTCTTGACATCTTTGAGTTCCCCCCCCCCAGCCCCCCCCCTCCTATGAACACAAGCAATACCCCTAGCACTAAGAACAACAGAGGTGTAGATTAACAAGAACAAATGGTAACAGATCAACTGCTCTTCCTTACTTGAGATTTTTCTGGCAGAAATATAACATGGGGGCTAATCTTCTGTCTGTATCTGTACTATACCTTCAGTTAATAGTAATTTTTTATTTTAGGCTGGATTTTAAAAGCCTTGTCTCTGACCTATACATGTAGACATATATGACTGCAGATTTGGTCAAATCTCCTTAGGATATTAGCCAAAAAACACATGTGAGAAAATTCTCCAGCCCCCCTCCCCTTAAATAAGAACAATAATGGAAGTATCTAAGAGAATGGAAACAGAAAGCTGTGGACAACAATCATAAGGTCTTGGCTAACCAGAAATGCAGTTCCTCTTCTTTCAATTCCTATATTTCCTTCATACTGCTGTAAGAAAAAGAGTACATAAAGGATGTTGTTGTTGTCCCCTTTTAGCATCTTATTACTGATTATTTTATGAATGCATATATCTACTTTTTCATCTGCTACTTTTCTCTAAGAAAATGTCTGGCCCTATTTTCCATTGTGGGAAACAGAATTAAGTCAATATGGTTTGCTGCTAAGCACATTTCATTTTGTTAAAATTCCTACAGACCGGAGAACAGTATCAGACTTGAAAGAATGCCTGATCGACTGTTTGATCACTCAGCAGCTCTGAACTGTATCACAGAATTCTATGAAGAACATAGACCTGTGCGAAATGAGGACGTATGCAAAGTGAATATCACAAGAGAATCAAATGAGCAGCAAAAATGTTCAGCATTGGAAATGATCCTCAAATTACCCAAGTCAGTTCAGACGTGTTTTGCAGCACTTATCCAGTACCTCAAAGATTTCAAGCTAGAGAGAATTCTCAGATTAACAAGGTACCTACATGTTGGGTGTAATTGTAAAGCAGTGTATATCTCCGTCATAACTTCCTGGTCACAAACTAATTCATTACAGTATAACCAATAGCTCAGGATATGCTACCTTCTGGCCCTTTAGCTCAGTTGGTATAGAGCAACAGTGATCTAATCTGGAGATTGTACTTTCCAATCGTCACACACAAATGTTGTGTTCCTGCATTTTCCTTTCAATTTTGTGACTTTTTTTGTCACATTCCATTGATTAACATTTTTCTTTGGAAAATAGCTTTCCAGCGGATTAAAATTATTTTTTCTAGCGAGCATATTTTATACCCTTTCAATTGACATATTGCATTCTTCACTGCTGTAAATATTTGTGGAGATATTAAATAAGACGTGTCACTGTCAATTTATTCGTTGAAAATGAGTTGAGGGCTAATCTTCCCAGAGATGGAAAATTATGGGTTATTTCTAACACTCAAAATTACTATAGAAAAAGGTAAGTTGACATCAAACCAGGTGGTCCATGCTGCCAGAGCTTATCCCAGTGTCTGTAACATTTAGCAAATCAGGGTATTTCTACCCCCCCCCCCAGATGAGATGCTAATTCATCACAGGGTTAATTACCCCCCCTCCCCCCCTAAGCATTTAAGGGTCTTACCCAAGAACCAAATGCAGTGATCACGGCCTGGCCTAGATAGACTGTTCTGTCTAGAGTTCAGCACATCAACCACCAGACCATTGAGCTCCTCCCTCATAATTACTATACATATACGGTTTCCAGCTATCTAACACATCAGCGGTTGTGACCTGCTTAACTGACGACCATTTCCTGAATGCAGTAGTAGTTATATAGCATTTGGCCAATAGGCCATTTCAAAAGGGCTAATCAATTTTACTAATTATTAACTTAATATTTTTTTTTCTGCTAATCAGTAGCCTTTGCAGGTTCTCCATCCAAAACAAATGTCTAAAACTAAGTGGACAGACTCTAAGGAACTTAGAAATATTTAAGAACCAGGTATGTAAACTACAGAGCGAGTGTGTATTGAGATTAAATGGTACTTTCAAGGTGGCAGATAACTTTGCTACAGATATAATAATTAGTCATGTATGTGTTAGGATGGTAATAATTTGATAAATGATGCTCTCTACTAAATTACTGTAAGTTTGCAGAAATTTTTTTCATTAATGAATATCTTTTTTGACATGGTCTGTGGAATACAATTTGATGTAGACAGAACTCATTTTTTGATAGAGAATAATTCCACTGGCTTCATAGTTTGGTTGTATCATTGTACAATACCTGTATTGCAACAGAACTTGCACTGAAAATGTCAAGATTTTCTGAAATTATTTTACAACTGTGTGACTTCATAGACATAATGCACATTGTGAGATTGTTACAACTGAAACTACCTTGAAAACATCAACATTTTCTGTGGAGCATTAGACATACTACGCATCGAAATGTGGAATGCTATCACTGGAACTTTTATTACTTATGGTGATTCGGACTTTGTATTGCATTGCGCATCCCTACTGCGCAAGATTTTCGTGTCATTAGCGTGTCGCACATGAGCGCACGCGCGTACAAAACATAAAAGATTTCCCTCAAGCTAAGCTCGGCAGTGAAATAAATGCTCGTTTTCTCTTAAACAAGCTTGGTGACCCCCACTTTTTAATGCACGAATTTAAATAACACAAAGTTATCTACAATATATATATCGATTTGAAGAAAAGTTTAAAATGCTGCTTAAAAATATTTTGATTTTAATGCTGTAAAGAACACGTCTTTAGGTAGTGCTGGGTACTCGCGCACATAGAGAATTCTTGAGTTTGTAATATAATCGTAATTCCTGTTTAACTAACATGATTTAAAACGTCAGTTCAGGGTCTAGTTTGTTTAACTTCTCTGTTAATTTAATCCAGTAAGCGCTTTTCTTAGAATTTCTAACCCTTTCTGGTAACTAAGGTTAAGTAATGACAACCTCATTGGTCGCTATAAGACCATCCACGTTGTGCAAAAACGAGCACAGTGACCCCTATTTTTTATTGCATTTTTCTAATATACATAACATGATAACCAACTGGATGAAGTTTGAGAAATTTTTTAATACTCCTTGTTTTTAAGTGGAATCACCTTAATCTCATTCACAGACCAATGGAAGTGAAAAGTCCTCTTTATTCTGGGTCATTAACCACACCACAACAGCTTTTGGCCGAAGACTCTTGAAGAAATGGATTTCACAACCCTTACGTGATGTTAGGTACATTTGAACGTACCATTTTATGTCGTATCCACACTAAGCCGGAGAAATTTAAAAACGGAGGTTTCACTCTGAAAACGCGTGAAATGTTTTCCATCCGCACTACGCCGGAGAAATTTGAAAACACAACAATAATTATTACCGGTCATTTTGGATTTGTGGTTTTTACAAAATGTTTCCTGTCCACACTAAAACGTAAAGCCAGCGTTTTCAAATTCCTCCGGTTTGAATAGCCTTTCCGTTTTCGTGACGGATTAATGTGGATAGGTAAAGGTAAAGGTAAAGTCTGCATGCGAGCTAAGTGGTCCATCAGGCCGGAGCTTATGCCGGTTTCTGTAGCATGAAGCGACTAGGAGTATTTCTACTCCCCCCTGGATGGGATGCTAGTCCATCGCAGGGTTACCCCCTGCATTAAATTCGCCGGTACCCATTTATACACCTGGGTGGAGAGAGGCACTGTGAGAGTAAAGTGTCTTGCCCAAGAACACAACACAATGTCCCCGGCCAGGGCTCGAACCCGGACTGCTCGATCCGGAGACGAG
>Ga0126338_10003222_pt1 | contig 11401 bp, 11 predicted proteins | sample OrbCmetagenome_2_FD_92529 | JGI IMG/M metagenome (GOLD analysis project Ga0126338, IMG submission 92529) | Coral microbial communities from Petempiche,Puerto Morelos, Mexico - Orbicella C C metagenome | ecosystem: Host-associated > Invertebrates > Cnidaria > Coral | place: Petempiche,Puerto... | reverse complement strand
GCGCGAGGGCGGCCGCAAAGCTTTCCCCAGCCCCACCCTTTTGCGTTTTGGTTCGTTAACATCTCACGCGCCGGGTTAATATTCTTCTAAGCTTGCGATCTCGACGAAATCAAGACAAAATACAGGGTCTGTAGACAGACTAGTGAAAATTAGGGATTCATTTGTAATCAACCCAGAGTGAATTGAAGGCTTGGGAGAATTCACATACTCATGGATCCTTGGCCACGATTTCCCTTCTGTTATGAAAGACAAACATAAACGATAATAGCCCTTACCTCTTGAACTGCAAGTCATACCCACAAGCAATAAGCCCTTTCCATATCGACCGGACATCCTGACTGCCCCTGGCCAACGCCCAGGTTACAAACCCCTTAAAACCGAGCGCTCTTTCCTCGCTTCCTTCGATGGGGCTTCCGTGATCCCTTAAAAGTTGTGTGACAAGTTCCACAGCTGACTCTTTTGCGTGACGCACGGCGTTGAAAAACGATAACAGCAGATTGCCCGGTGTCACGCTGCAAATTTGATCCTTTGTCAACAGTTCTTCAGATAACGACTTATTGCCGGTTTGATTTGACTTCTTTTCGCTATGTGCATCCTTATTGATGACAGGCTCCGAATTCTGGCCCAAAAATTCTTGGGACTGTGGTCCTGCAACAGATTTCTCAACCGTGATGACTTTGTCTTGCCCAGAGGGTTCAACGTTCTGTGAATCTGAAGGCGTACTCGACAGAGCTGTCTCAGTTCCACTATCTACACTGACAGATTTCACTACACTGCTCGCAACAAACCCACAACTTGAGAAAATTTCAGCCATCGCCCCTGTGGCCGAGACAGATAGTGTCTTTGCCCCTTCGACATCGAACAGCCTGGCGTTTAAAAACTCGTCAAATACAGCAAAAGCGCTAAGTTCGTTGGTTCCTTCCATGAGGAGTTCAGAGTTGACTTTAGCCACACCGATGTTAGGTTCTACCGAAGATTGATCCTTTAAAGTCTTACTGGAAGAAAGAGCCTGCCGCACAAGATCAAGCTGACTTGCGCTCTTCAACTCCACCACTGCATAACCCAGAATCCTCTCCGGTTTATCTTGTCGGGCACTGGGTAGGAGCTCAGTCATCGACTTTACCCTAGAGTCCACTCCTTCGCTGTCTTGTTCAAGGCGCGACCCCCCAGCCGTGACGCGTGGTTCAATTTCTGGAATGTACACCTCACTGTCGTGAATACCGCCACTCGGTCTGCAAGCTTTCTTTATGGCATTCACAGCCTCTTTCTTGCTCAGAGTAGTAGCAATGTTAGTGATGACTAGCAGCCGTTGTAGAGCGGTACTTCTTGTGGAAATCACCGCTGTCAAGCTATCGGAAAGATCCAAGGATCCGCGCGGGTCTCCATGAATGAGGTTCCGCAGCAGCAGCGTGGTGCTGACAATCTTATCAAACCAAGGCATGCTCTCTGTAGGGGACGTTATACCGTGCCCGAAACCTCGCTTACGTCGCCGCACGCTGCCGCGCCTCTGACTCGCCTTGATCTTGGGGGATGGTGGACCAGAGGAGGCCGCGGTCTCCGTGGAGGAAGGCGGGACAATGGCCTCCGCATCAAAGTTGAACGTGTTGTCTACACTGGTTGGAGGTGCAGATCGTACTTCATTGTCAGTTGAATCTGAAGTGACTGCAGCCTGGAGAAGGGAGAAAGAAAGTTTAGTTTTATTGAGGATCATTACCTTTGTGATCGGTCTTAAAAGTTTTAACGAGAAAAACACCTCATGCACCTTTCCGCACTCGCCATCGCAAAACAGTTTCTTACAGGCTGTTAGTCGGGAAAAGGTTCACTAAATGTTTTTCACTCAAACCAGTTGAGTGCTAAAAACCACGTTGTCATCAGCTATATAGTACACTTGCCTGTAAAGCCTCGCGCACTTCCTTAAGCGACAATCCTCTGCCTGACTTGCCTCGACTGGAAGACACTTCATTGGCTGCTGAAACAAGCCCAAGAAGAGCCTGCAAGTAAGATGAAAACTCGCTGTGTTCAAAATTGCAGTTAAGAATAAAATCCAGGGCAGCGGTGTTTGTGGCCGAAAGTTCTTTTTCTAACAGCTTCTGTAGCTCAGTTCGCAGGGGAGCCAATCGTGATAGAACCAAGTCTAACGTGAACAAGTGTTCGGGAGAATGAGGTTGGTTTGCCTGTGACTTTACATGATGACATGCTCGGAGCAGCTGAGCTAAGAGATGGCAGACAATCTCCTTGATGACTGCAGGCAAGTTGGATTTCAACAGAAACGAGCTGAGGAGATCTGTCAAGTTAAACGCGACTGTCTTCTGAATGGAAGCTTTTCTCCTATCGGCGACATCTCCCGAGTTTTCAACCACGCTGGTCTCTGTATTTCTTGAAAACTCTGCGGTGTTTTCCAAGTAGAACGAAACGAACACTTCAATGAAGACGAGCGAAAGGAAGAATTCTGCCGGAAATGCGTTCAAGTGGACCATTAGGCCTTCTGTGGCCGAGGTCAAGAAGTGTAAATGGAGTCGGTTGCATGGAAGTATCATATCTGGATACAGGTTGAAACTGGCTGAACCGGAAGTGTTAAGATCAGCAGCGTTTGGATACTGAACTACTTTGTAACGAGCTACTTGCCCATTCTTGTTTAGCTTCTGGTTCCCATGGTAACACGAAATCGACACGCAAGGAGATCGAGGATTGGCCACGCCTCTGAAAAGAAGACATTATTTTTCGTGTCAGACGTTACAGTTAAAGTTTAATTATTTGATGTAATTCAGATAAATTTAGTTTTTGATTTTGTAGACACGAGATCTTATGAGCTTTCAGCTTTCATGCCATCACCGTGTTCAAATAATTGTATCTATCTATCTACTTAAAATTCAAGGAAATTGATACTTCAACGTAATTTTAACAATGGTCGTGACATGTTATTTGTGATACCCAGCAAACGCTCTATATACCACCTACGCCCCAGGAAGCCACTGGGAGCTACAGTCAACTGATTAAACCTGTGGAAGGCGGAATGTGTGATAATGCCTACAAAGTTATCAATGATGCGCATAATTATGAACTAGGATTGACAGATTTCAAAAGGAGATCTTCGCCGTTTTAGCTGTTTTACAACAACCAAGGACAGGTCAAACGAAACCATGCTCATCCCTTAACGATTAAAACTAGAACTAGTCTAATTCGTCTAACTTACACCGCCGCTAATGTAATTGTCTTAAACGTTGTTGAGCGAGAAACGACCCCAGCAATAACACAGGTCTTGGGATGCTTTTTGAATCGAAACCTGACGTAATTGAGTCGCTGAACATACCATTTAAACTTTGGTTGACAATTTACTTTGCGCTCCTACTTTTCACAACTCGATTTCAACTGCACTCTAAATGCGTTAACTTCACGTGACTACCTACGTACCCAGTACTAAGACATCCGGGATCTTCCCTACACGACACCACTGTGACAGCGGCGCCAGGGATTAACACCTCCTCGTCCTGTTTTCCCGCGCTAATCGGCACTTCTCGGTGGCAGGCCCCCAGGGGAGCGTCTTTCAACCCTTCACACACTGTATTCACCACCCTCAGCACTTCTTCCTCGTCCTGTTCGACTGCCAGGGACAGGAGCTTACGAACCTCAGAGATCAAGCGCGCGGGCTCACTGAAGAATATCGCACTAGGCTGCAAAGTGTTGGCCGCGAGGCAGTGACGGGGATCTGGGGCTGAGTGGGGTGACGTTATGATGATGGTGCCGTCAGACTGAGGATCAGCCAACAGTTGAGTGGCAAGGGTTTGTAGGAGGGACAGAATATCTGCAAGTTGACATTATTGAAGAGAATCAATACCACATCAGTAACGTTGTATCACGTAAATCGTGCCTGTTTTCTTTGAGTCAAAGCTGAAGTCCCCCTCCCCAGTGTAGAAAAACAAAGTACAGTTTGTCTGTTAAATTCTGCTATAGCTTTGTCACAGCAGATGATGTTCCACAAAAGCGAAATGAAATGAAGTGAAATGAGATTATAAGATATCAACGAAAGAAATGGTAACCATTTATACAATGTTTAGGAAACAGCCTGTAAGAAAGCACAGAACAAGCACGAAATGTAAACAAAGTAATGGCCCAAGCGAAGGGAAGTCGAAAAAAACGAGAGGTTTTCTTTTTTGTCGCAGCATTTTGTAAAACAAACACAAAGCATTACCTCCTTGTTACTATCGAGTTACAGAAACACTCGTGGAAGTTTGGGAAAACTCGAAAAAGCTGCGGAAACACTCGCTAGCGACTCGTATTCCCACAGCATTTCTCGCTCTCCAAACTTCCATTCGTGTTCCTATAACACAATGGAAACTCCAAGTTTTTTTTTTCCTCTGTTAAACCATTACGCAAACAGAATTGGAAAAGGAGAGAGAATTGATCCAAGAGGACACACTACTCTAGCTCATCAAGCGTTCATGAAATAAAGTAACGGTAATCATAGCTTGAGGCTAAAATACACGCCCAGTTGAAAGTTTTTATACAACGTGGCATTTTAATTCTAACCTGTTAGTTGTTTGTCACTCTTCGCCTTCTTTGCAAGCAACCTGGATTGCGCCTCTCTACAGTACATCCGGGTCAGGCCAGCCTCGTTTCTGAGCAGCTCACAGTAAATATCCGCGCGCGTGCGGTCCTCGCTACATAGAGCCAGTGATGACGAGCGCGCCAGGCCAACGGTCGGACGCTCTAGTGCACTGATTGGATACCAAAATCTCATGAGCGTGCCTTCTTCTCGGTTGTATGTTTCAACTTCTGCCAAACCTTTAGGCTGCACGAACAGAAAAAAATTTCAGTATAAGATAGCGAAGTGACAAATGGGTTGACTTGCACCTCTTAAAAACCTCTATTTTCATTCGTTCTTGCTAGTCTGCATTGTTTTTGTTCTTCATCAATTGTCCCGTTTGGCCAATTATAAAATAACCCTGTAAATGATGCAGGTCGCTCCCTAAAATTCCATTCCTTTTCTCTAAGAATTAAATCCAACCACACCTATTTTCAGAAAAGTGTTTCTATTTTAGTTTTCGCACTATCTGCTGACCAAACACGTACAAAGACTGCAATAATACGAAATTCAACGAGAGTGACTCAGCTCTACCATGGTGGCATCTCAATAGGAACTAAGTTCCCTCGTTTGTCGACGCTTGTTCATCGGTTATATATACGTCTGGATTTATGAACACAGTGATAACAAAAGCCTCGCTCGCTCAAAGTAGACGAAACAATAGAATAGAATGTGCGCCTTATCTTCCTATTTGCGCTCTTCAGTACTTTTTTTCAACGCTTGAAGACCATTAGGAGTTGTGAAATCAACGTGCATATGGGTCACTTGGTGCAAAGTATTGACCCGAAGAAAAATAAATGTCTGTGGACAGACTACGGTTTTCGTAAAGCTAGTCAAATGTATACCCTAATTAAAGTCATGAGTGTATAATCAAACAGACAGTTTACGTAAATGCTTGTTTTGCTCTGACCAAGGGGTTAAGGCTCGAAAAGCCAGCTTCAAACCCCTCTCCCTTATCAACTTCTAGTTTATAAATTACAAAGTGTTTTACTGGTCAATGTTTGTTTTTTTCAACTTCTTACTCCATGATAGTGAAATCAAGCCAACACTTTATTCAATGCATGTCTTTCAATTTTCTGTTTTCATCTCCCTTGTCCAATTACAGTAAAATCAAGCTAACGCTTTAATTTAATGCTTTTTCGCTTTGCCTAATTACTTAATTACAGTAAAATCGAGACAACAGTCCATTTTAATTCTTGTTTTTCAACTTTCCATTGGTTTAACTGCCTCGCGTAATTGCTTCTTACAGTACGATCAAGCCGACAATTCATTTTAATTCTTGTTTTTCAACTTTCCATTGGTTTAACCGCTTCGCCCAATTGCTTCATACAGAAAAAACAAGCCAGCAATTCATTTTAATTCTTGTTTTTCAACTCTCCATTGGTTCGACCGCCGACTGCCCCGCCCAATTGCTTCTTACAGAAAAAAACAAGCCGACAATTCATTTTAGTTCTTGTTTTCCAACTTTCCATTGGTTCGACTGCCTCACCTAATAGCTTCTTACGGTAAAATCAAGCCGACAGTTTATTTTAATCCTGTTTATCAATTTTCTATTGTTTCATCTGCCTCACCTAATTACTTCTTACAGTAAAATCAAGCCGACAGTCCATTTTAAGGCTTGTTTTTCAATTTTCTGTTTGTCCACCTGCCTTGTCAATTACTTCAATTCAGTAAAATCAAAGCGAGTGCAGATCTCTGTTTTGTGTTTTCAATTTGCCTTTGCACACAAGGCTACCCCCTGGTACATTTTGCCCATTATAACAGACCTCCGGATTTCCAAACGAATTTTCTCAATCATGATATTATTTCAACTCACTTGAGTTTTATTGTTTTTCCAATTCTCGTTTGTCTCTTGCGTCATACCCTATATGGAAATAAAACATCTCGGGTGCTTTCCATTCGACCAAAAATTCTTTAGAATTTCAGGAAATTTCTATGATGAATGGAACGGCATTTTGGGGAATTTCAGAAAAGAGAACAATTACTCAAATTTTAAAAATTTTCTCACGTCGAGGGCGCTTTCCATTCAACCAAAGATTCCGAAAATTTAGAAATGGGGACAAATGGTACGGAAATTTCCTTGGAAAGTTTCAAGAAAATCTGGAAATTGTCGAATTTCTGCAAAGCGAACCATTCAACCGAAAATTCAACCTAAAATTCTGGAAATTCTGGGTGAAAGTCAAATGGAACGGTAATTGTCAATGAGAAATTTCCAAAATTTTCGTTATACCTCGCAAGGCTGTTCTCTTTTCTGGAAATTCCGAAAATGTTGTTCTATTCGTAACTGGGAACTTCCGGAAATGTGCACCAGAATTTGTGGTCGAATAGAAAGCGGCCCAAATTCCCGTTTCATTCGGTTTTCCTCCCGGAAGTTGGAATTGTTGGTAGAATGGTTCGCATTTCGGAAATTCAATAATTTTCCGGTTTCCTGGAAACTTTCCAAGGAAATTTCTGTACCATTTGTCCCCGTTTCAAAAGTTCCAGAATTTTGGTTGAATGGAAGGCGCCACACGTTTGTTCTCAGTGCCATACCATATATGGTTTACAATATCCCGCCTGTGTTTCTGTCTCCTGATTGGACCCCTCATTTGCAGTAATGCTAAAAAAAACATGGCCTCACTTTCCACTCAGCATTCAAACAAGACCCACAGAAACAGTGATATCAAGCGAGCAAAAGGTAAAATAAACGCGACGGGAAAAACGGTTTCTACCCCTTCAGAGATGGAAAATGGAAAGACAACGTACAAAGACGGTCAGGAATCTCACGAACGAGAAACTACTCTGGACATGCAACTGGCCAAGCTTGTTTCTAACAATGTAAGGGAAGCCATGGCTAAACTGACCTTTGAAGAAAAGCAGTCGCTCTATCTGGACATTTTCAAACCTCTTGATTTCTACGAGGTGCTGTTTGACAGATACTTCAAGAACGAGGACAAATGCCAGCCAACAACACAAAATTAGCCTGGAATTATTTGAATTGTAAACCGTAACGTAATTCCAGGAGCTTTATTACGTAACCTTAACATTACTACGTAACTTGAACTTTGTAAAGTAACTGAACTTACCTTAGTGCAAAACGGAACATTATGGCCATTTCATTATTTATAAAACATGCACTTCGTTCCGTATTGTCACTGTGAAATAGGTACTTGACAAAACTTCCATTTTAGATTGGGAGAGACAGAAATAAACGTGCTATTTCATACGTAGAAGCCGTCTCTCTTAACCATTTAGTATCTTTTAGCTCTGTGTCCCCTAAAGCAAGAGATGGGTGATTACGAAGCGAATGTATTGTGGTTGTACGCGTGTGATTGAAAAGAATATTGCAAATTGACGTCCATCTGCAGAATAGCGGCCTGAAATGATCAAAATGACGGAGCATTTAGCCTGATGGTAATTTGGCACCAAAAGGTGTGCTGAATGTCGACACAGAAAAGCGAAATACTTGAATAAAATACTACTGATTTTGTCAGATATATAATACGTCATCCATGGCATCTCCGTTAATTGAGCGGAAGTTTCCAAGTATTGTATTCCCACAAACAAAAAAAAAGACGCCACAAATCTTCTGACGCGCTGCGCAAAACTGAGACGACTCAACAAATAACAAACCTTGTCGACGTTCTTCACCACCCCCGTGAGTCCAAATGTTTTCTTCATATCCGGTACTGCAAAGCCGGGAAGAGCGGAAGCCTGGTTCAGAGTGGAGCTGTTGATGATTACAGCCTGACCCGGTCTCAGGCCTCCCGCGCTCACTTTGTTGACGTCAGCTTTGACATCATCAAGTTTAGGAAACTGTAAGCTTGCCGGGATGCCGCCATTGTCTTCGTACAAATCAGCTACGGTGGCGATTGCGATGTCAATCATACCTGAGAAAGAAAGAGTCAAGTTAAACTTCTGGTGGTGTTACATGCTTATGGTTGTATTGAAGATTCGATTGCAGATGAGAGATTTCCATGCTGAATTTCAAATGAAAATATAAGCGATATCAGCAATTTGAGTTCACGAGTGAAGTTAGATGATGATTTTCCACGAATCCCGAAACATTAATGAAAGAGATATTGATCTGATTTCGTTTGCGATTATGTTTACCTGCAACGCATGCCAGAAAGCCCAATTCGCTATTTTCCAATGGCCCTTTTCACGGTTCATTTTTCTCATTTGCATTACAATGTAATCCAACGTGGATGCGAGGCAATTTCGGGCTAAAACTACAAAATAGCCCGAAATTGCCTGACGTACTGCTAGATTTTATTGTAATGCAAATGAGCAAAGGTAACCGTGAAAAGGGCTATTGCCCGTAATTCACTCTGTTTGCCCCGCAAATTTTGCATAAACTATTGTTGTGAAATGCTCTTGGGAGGTCTGCATATTCCCATGAGCATTTCACAACAATAGTATATGCAAAATTTGGGGGGCAAACTGAGTGAATATATGGGCAACTGGAAAATAGAGAATATCAGGTTTCTTAGGCCTGTCACGAGCACTTTCCGAAAGTTACCGAGTCAAGGGCGCTTTCCGAAGGTTGCCACGACATGAACACGTTACGAAAGGTGTCACGTTACGAGCACTTCGCAAACGTTGCCTCATAGCGAAAAGTTTCCGCAATAAAGCAAAAAATACGTTATTAAAACCAGGTCAACCATTGCTTCAAAGTCAAGATGACTTGATACGATAATTCTTGCCAAATCCATGCTGTAAAACAACTAAGGAGCGATAATAGGACCTACCTGCCAGCAGTGCCCCCTTGATCTGCTCCAACCCCGACTGCCGGTCAGTATTAGACCGGAACTGTCTTCTGATGACAGGGAACACTTTGTCCTCCCAAGCTTTCACCAACAGACGGGCTGGGTCCACCGGTGGGGTTTCTCTGCCCTGGCTGGTGCCCTCTTCACTTACATGCAGTGGTGCCACAGGACCCACATCCGTCATTCTGTCGTAGCTACTAGTCAGCTTGTACTGAAGACAGGACATTGGGTCATATTCTGTGATTGTCAAAGAAGCAGAATTTGGGGCAATGCTTGAAGGTGCGATATATTTTAAACGCTTTACCACGTTCAAAATGTATCAAACAGAAAGAGAACCCTGACGAAGCCATGTCACGGTTACCTAAGTCACTTGTTAACTCGAAATTTAGCGATAACTCGAAAAATAGTTACTTATTATGGTTGAGTTGGAGTTAAAGTTCCCTTTTTGACCAGGTCAAAAAACCAATTTGACTTTCTTATGTTATACTTTGTCTTGATCTCTTTAACTGTCCTCTTCAGGGAAGTCATTTTAGCCCTGCAGACACTGAAAAGGTGTCAGTGTCCGCTGCTCGCTTACAAGAGGGTACAAACATAGTGTTCTTAAAAGAGGAGATATCGCCGGGACTGCTGTTTGATGTCCGTTAGCAGAGTTCGACCACAATAACGAATCATAAAGGAACAGGTATCTTTAAGATAGGGTAAAACTGAGAACGACGAACTTGAAAAATTAAGGCTAAAGTTTCTGAGACTTAACAATCTGGAGCCAAAAATTCATTTGCTAACATAAACTGCAAGGTCTCGTAAGAGGGAAGATTATTTAGGATAGTTTTCTTCAAATGAGGCAGTTTAATTGTTTAGTCGTACGCTTTCAACCAAACAAACGCCACGCAGAAATAGCATAAAAGTGGCATCAACAATCCACAAACCTTTTCCAGCGTATTTAGGGATGGTGAGAGGCGCAGGTTTAGGCGGCGATGGTTTAGAAACTTTGGAGAGCGTATTTCCATCCTTTGCGTCTTCCTTGTCGGGCTCCAGAGCGAAGGGCAATACGTTGAATCCCTCCCTGAGATCCTCCAACGAGTCACTCCACATGTCCGCTGCTACACGGTGTTTAGAACCCTCTGCGTACAGGAACGAACGAGCCCCAAAATTGACTCGAACACGCACATTCTGGTGGAATAAAAGATGTCATTTAAACAGGTTGGACTCAGCCTAGTGGAGGGCGAAAATTAAAGATACTGATAAGCTCCAGGCTCTTTTTTTCTTAAAAAGTAGTTAAACGTTTTAAACAACGTAGAATACCATTATTTACAGCATAAGTTGACCAAACTATTTACTGCGCATGCGCAGTTTTAGTTTTTTTATTGTTTGAACCAAACGCAAATGACCTTTAACCTTGAGCCCTAAAATAATCATATACAATTAGTACAGGTAAACTGTAGAAAGGAACGAAAAGTAAGCTAGAGAATGTAAAAAATATGATAAATTATACCACAAGTGTGAGATCACCAGTTCGAAAGCAGATAAATACTTGAATAGAAGAGTCTCAGAATGGGGTTGGGTGAAATGCTCGCTTAAGGGGCTACTTCCGAGGAACTCAGCGTTCCTGCCTGTGCCCCTGGGAAGGTCTGAGACAGAGACTGCTTGCTATTCCAGCAGGATACCCTCCTAACTGCGTCACTAGAAACAGGCTTGGCGAGTTGCACTGGGCAGATGATGCCTTCTGACTCGTCAGGAGGAGGATGCCTGTGGCTGCGTCACAGTTGGAAAGGTCGCACGGTCAGCATGGTTTGTTCAATCAGCGAGGTAGCACCACATGGTGCTATAACTCAATTCAGACTACTCTTCATCCAACCCCTTTATTTCTAAATTTAGTATTTTATGGTAAAATACATGCAGTTCCTGAATGTGAAATGCAGTGAAAGAATTTCAGAGACTAAAGAAGAGGAAAACTGTTTAAGATAATATTTTCCTCCTTCTCTTTCATTCTTTCATACGTAGTTCAAATGTATGATTCATTTTACACTAGAAATTGTTACGTTCACAATGTCACAGAAATAAATAGAACTTG
>Ga0126338_10003221_pt1 | contig 11402 bp, 5 predicted proteins | sample OrbCmetagenome_2_FD_92529 | JGI IMG/M metagenome (GOLD analysis project Ga0126338, IMG submission 92529) | Coral microbial communities from Petempiche,Puerto Morelos, Mexico - Orbicella C C metagenome | ecosystem: Host-associated > Invertebrates > Cnidaria > Coral | place: Petempiche,Puerto... | reverse complement strand
AATCCAGTGAGAGCAAATATAGATATGATACCATATGGAATATAACAAGCCAGCAATGTCATTTGTAACCACAATGTACTGGACACTGTCTTCCTATATAGCACTATGTTGATTGAAGGTCCTCCTCCGTTTGGTTGTTGGTGAGCTTCTTCTTGTACTTGCGCTTGATGATGTTTAAGTGTAAGATGTATTTTGATGTAACAGAACGTGAAGGTAACTATGCATAATAACATATTTATGTACATGATGCGTATAGCGATATCGTGGTAAAGATACAGTATTATGGCAAAAGCAAAGCTACTAAGCCAAAAACTGACCACCAGGAGCTTTACTCTCCTCAAAGTTACCACCTGCCTGTATCTTAAGTTTAACAACAGTACAAGAAGCCTGTCCACACTTATTGCAGTCAGTGTTAACAAAGATACTCCGCAAGAAATTGCAGCTATTGTATTACTAAGGACTGCAACATAATAACAATGTTTGGAATGCTTTTGGGACAATAAAAAGCTAGCATAGAGAGGCTGGGCAATGAGGCCCACGCAGAGATCGGTGATTGCAAGACATGATAAGAGAAGTCGTGATGGCGGATGAAGAGACTGCACCTTTTGAAGAGCAGCAATGATCAAAACATTCCCCAAAAACGCAGTGATAGATAGAAGACTATTTATTACTGAAAGAACTATCTTTTGTTGTGTTCCATAAAGACCTGTCGTGCAGTTTATCTGCTGAATTCTCGTGTGGTTTCCAAGATCAGTTAAGTTCTCCATTTTCGTGTTCTTTTTCCCGCTGTTGTTAGAAGCATTAATTTAGGTTGTCATCTCTTCGTCTTCTTCCTCTTTCTTCCCGTTCGCCATAAACACTGTAACTCTTGATGTTTTACTATTGAACAAAACATTTAAATAAATGTGTGAGGAATTACAATCGAAGTTCAGATAGTCTCTTTGCAAAACTACCTCACAAAATTACCACACCTGCTATTACGCGTCGATCTTGAATTTTTCCTACTCATCTCAGTATCCTCTACAGACCAAGTCGTAGTTACTAGTGAGATTTATTTCAATCGTGGATGAGAAGGATTGAAAAAAGACTCCATACAGCTGCCAAAAGCATCTGCTGAGTGTAAACAAAAAAAATTCAGGCTGGAGATCAATAAATATTAGCAAGGTGATATCAAAATTAAATTAAAATGAGACATTTTGAGAAAGTGTGTCTCTAAACTGGGCAGCATCTAGCATTCTCCAAACAGACCTTTATTCCTGTATGTTGATTTAAGGAACATAAAAGAGTTTAGTATTAATCGATAAAGCGTCCGAGACACCAGTTTTTCATTCCGTGCTAAATTGCAAATAGCTCTTTTCTTGTAATGAATCATTTTCAATAAATCTTCGAAACCAACTATGACAGATTCGAGTCTTCTTCCACTCTGAACTTAGGTTTTAATTAAATTTGAATATTCTTTCCATTTCACAATCCTAGTGATTGACGTTCCAAAAAAAACCTTTTTACTTTGCCATACAGTTTTGATTAATTAGTTTTTGGAAGGTTGGATTCAGCGTCATAATTTAGGCCCCATCAGCACTATCCAGGAGAAATTTGAAAACACAGCTTTATTTCTATGGTTAGGCCTACCGTTCACACTCATCCGTCAAGAAAAAGGAGCCTTTCGAAAACTTTCTTCAAACCGCAGGAATATAAAAATCCCAGTTGCGCTTAGCGTCTTCGTGTGGAGAGAAAACATTTGAAAATGGAGCTTTTCGAAAACGATAGCATCACGGTATTCATCTGTTGTTTGTTATTCATCGGGTTGTTCGAAAGGTGGATAACGCTATCCACCGGATAAATCACTATCAAGCGGATAGCTTGGTTTATTTTGTTAACACTTTATATCCACTGGATAGCGATTTGTCAGGTGGATAGGGTTATCTAGCCTTTGAACAACTTGGGCCTAATTTCCCTGCCAGAGCGGGACTAGTTTCTCGAGCACAAATCGAAAATCACAGGTGATGGTTGCGTTTTTAAATTTCTCCGGCGTATTGCATCCATTTCCAATACACCCAAACTGAGTCGATTCGTCTGAGGTACTTGACGACTCGACTCGATTCGCACGGGGTCGATACGCACCACATGACACTAAGACCCATAAGAAAATGATCACATGTACCTTCCTCGTTGCTAAAACGTGACAACAAATAGCCTGCGTAGCTTGGCGGTTTAATATTTTTTAAGCAGTTTGAGCGCGAGCGCACAAAGCGGCAAAGCCGCGAAAAACGAGTGGTTTCTCAGTTGTCTCCCTCGTAGGTTCCTCGCGGCTTTGGCGCTCCCTATCACGATTCACGATTCGACACGATTCGTCGCGAATCGTCTCGAATCGTCTTCTGCTGAGTCGAATCGTGTAAACGGAAATCGACTCGCGGTAGGCAATAACTCCGGTGTCAAATTGTTGACGATTCGACTCGATTCACACGATTCGTCGCGAATCGTCTCCTGCAAAGTCGAATCGTCTGAACGGAAGTCGACTCGCGGTAGGCAATAACTGGGCTGTCAAACTGTTAACGATTCGACTCGATTCGCACGATTCGTCGCGAATCGTCTCCTGCAAAGTGGAATCACCCGTCACTGTCGCACCATTAAATCCATTAAATACTCAGAGTTTAAAAATATGGAATGAAAAAAAGCATGTAAAAAAGCCTGATCTAAACAGTGGAAACATAAGTAAATGACACAAATTTATTTCGTCCAGTATTTCGTGTCTTCTTCTTTAATTTTAAACAAAGACATGGCAAAAAAAAAAACAGAGAGGTACTTTTGTCTTGAAGCAACACCTAATCGATCAAGAACTCGGTTGATCGTTTCCTTCCTGACCGTAGATAGCCTCTTCATTATAATGTGGAAAGAGAATAGCAATAGGCCATTTCCGGGTTGATTTTTGCCTCTGTTTCGAAACGAGTCTTCTTGCGAGACCACTCATATGAAAATTTGTTCCGCCTACAGATTCAGTTACATGCAAATCAAACTCAGTTTCATAAGAAAGGTTTTGCACAAAGGTTCGTTTTGAAACAGAGGCGCAAGGAAACTCAGAAAGGCCTACCGTATTCATATCGAATAAGACAGCTAACGTAAAAAATCACATCCGATTGGCAGCGAACGAATGAATTTATTCAAAATCATTTTACTTTTTACTTACGAAATAGCCCTTTTCATGGTTAAGTTTTTTCTCGTATGCATTATAATAAAATTCAATTTCGATGTGTGGTAATTACGGTGGAAACCACAATTGGCGGAAATTGCCTTACATTCACGTTGGACTATAGTATGATAAAATTTTAAAAAAATAACCATGAAAAGTGCTCTTTTGCGCCATTAAAGCGGCCGCCACAATGCTTTTTTTTTTCTTTAAACTGCACTCAGCCCAAATGCATCTTATTTCAGGCCTCACCGCCCGATCAGAGACTCGTAAATTGAAAAAACTCTAAACTCGATAACAATTGACTTCAAATTTCTATGCATGTGAAGGTGCGTGCACAGCAGAATGTGTACGAAAACGAAAACCTATTTTAACGGCATTTTTTTCCGAAGCAAACTCCATCATTTTTCTTTTGTAAGCAATATAAGAGGAGAAATAGATTTTTAAGCTCCTGCCGCAAGATAAAATTTTCCCCATATTTCGGCGTAAGTAAGTTGGTTTTTTTTTCGTAATGAAAGCAAAAGAAGAATTAAGACGATTTACAATTCCTGACCCCCCAATCAAAGTATTGTAAAAAAAAAAAATTAACGTATTCATTTAAGCTTTTCATAACACAGTCTAGCAGACCACATTTCAAATTCAATATCGGTCTTATATTTTAAGCATGTTGAAACTTTAATCGATGACGTTTAAAATAATATGGATAAGTAATGATTCTATTCCTTACTTCTAAACATGTACAAATGTGAAGATTCAGTAGCATTTAAAACATTTTCAACCTAATGTTTTATTGGGTTTCGTAACTGGGTGCAGTCTAGGTATTGGATATTTTGTGTTTAAATGCGTCATAAAAGCATAGCAATTATCATCACTATTACGTCATTATCATGATAATAACTTTACAAGAAAGACAGCTTAGTGCAGTTATAAATTATTTTTAACAATAATATTTCGACAATTCGGTTTTAATCACGTTTACTTAAAAAATTGTGGTCATACAGTGGTCATACATAAATATATTACACTTTGGATGGACCTACAAGAGCAATAAAAAAAACTGATACCACAACTTCTTTTACTCATATACAGAATATTTGAAATTAAACTCAAATTCCACCTCTAAGCGAAAAGAATTTTAACACAAAAATTTTCTTTTTCGCCTCATCTCAAAGACAAAATCTTCCATCCAAGATATCTATTTGCGTTCAATGCAGCAGCTGCAATTTCTACCTAAGGGTTATTGTTCTTAGTAAATACTTATGTCTGCCTTATTTCTGGGTATTGGCCATAATTTGGTGAAAAACTTTTCGCCTCTAACTCGACAAGAAATTAAACCACTGTTTAACCATATTTTTAACTGCCTGTCTCACTCCGTTAATCTTCCAACAGTAAAGAATTGGGTTCAAAGTTGAATTTAAGCCGCCGAGAGTTGCGGCTAACAAAGAAGCAAGGTTGATCGATGGAGAGTAGCCCTTCTCATACTGTATAGAGCTTATTATGCCATAAGGAAGATAGCAAGCTATCATTGATAACTGTACGTATAATGCTGTTGACACTGTCTTTCTGTATCGCGCTATGTTCAATGGTCGATTCATTCCCTCTTCCGAGTTCGGTTGTTCTTGCCGGACAATGTCCTCTTGCATTGCATTTCGACGGCGGAGTGTTAAAAAGATCTTTGCATAAGAGAAAGCAGAAATTGAGAGGGATGAAAAGATGGCTGCAGAAATTACCGTTGATATTACAAAGTAATTCCAAAACATCCTCACAATGCTTAAAGAAATGTTTAAGAACCAGACGAAAATCAGCATTGCCTGGACTCGCTGCAAAGTTACCTTGTGCCTGTACTGCAATCCCAAAGACAAAGCGAGTAGTCTGTCGATGCTTATTGCAGTTAATGTGACCAAAGAGACTCCTAACAAGATCCCTGCAACGACCTCGTTGATTGCTACCACGGTGTAACAAAGTTGCATTCGTTCATGTACCGTTGATATCAAGTGGATGATGAAGACAGGTTGTGCAATCACTCCAACGCCGAGATCGGTAACTGTAAGACATTGAAACATGAGTTTCGTCGGAGGATGGAGGGAAGATACCTTCGGAAGGGCAGCAAGGATCAGAGCGTTGCCCAACGATGCAGCAAGGACGAGAAGAATATTCACAGCTACTAGTGAATAGATGTAATATTTTTCTTGTGGGGAGCTAGTACAAGTTACCGCCTGTACTGTGTCGAAACTGAATCTATCTTCGATACCACTGGCCATTAATCTTGCAAATATTACCTGATTTTAAGGTAGAACTTAGCAGAATCCAAGAATTTTGCTTCACTGTGTAAGTAAAACAACTGTTTCATCAGCTTCGAGATCATTCTCTGTTTTTCGGAAAGAGCAAAGACTTAAGATTATGCATTATGCATTATGCGACAGGGATATATTTTTCCAGCTGCTGAGAAATTGTCACACAAATGATATTGATGTTATATCTGTTTGAAAAAACATTAAAAACTAAGCAGTTTCGTAATAGCCTTTCTTACTCTACCAATAAATCTGAATGAGAGTCTCATGATCGAGTAATTATTAAAATTCTAGTCCATTAACTAATTTAACATGGTTTTCAATTCAAGCTTCGATCGACGCGGACGGCGGAAGTTTTTTGTTCTCGATCTCTCTTGATTGCCGGATCACCATCAGTCATATCCCCCGTCGAATATTTTCGGTTCATTATTACTTCTTTGTTTTCTTTTTCTTTCCCCTAAGAAGAATGCTTTTTAGGTTTTCTTCAATTTGAATTTTCTCGTTTTAGCATCTGAAAACTCACTTGAAGACGTCAAGTAAGGTGCTTTTTTTAATGTGCACAAAGTCCAAAAAATTTCCATAAAAAGGTAAAATCAAGATCTGATTTCGATAAAATTTGTTGTCGACCTAATGCTTGGCTTTGGATTCAATTGAAAATAATATTCCAAACTTCTCCTGAAAAATGTTAATTTAGGAGTCAAAATTAAGTGGTCTAATTTAGTTCCTGATTTGCAAAGGAAGCCAAACAGAGTTTGTCTGAAATGTATTTCATTTCATTTTGGCTTTTAAACGTGCCAAAGTTTACTCTTAAAAGATAAATATTGCCTATATGTCGAAGCCTAATGAATACAGAATAATGTAGGCTAATCTAATGACATTTAAAGATGATTTCCAGTCCGTACTGCGCACTTTCCAGTTTTAGTTTACGTTTTTGTCTTGCTTCATGTAAGACATAACAAAATGTAACATTTCGCAATTTAACAAATTGAAGTCAGTTTTTCATGCGTCTGTATTGTTATTGATCATGAATTTCGTCATAACATTTTCAAAGTAGCTGTGGATCCACGGGGTGATAGCCGAGTGGATCGACAGACTACTTTGGTAATGTTATGACGAAATTCATTATCTGTAACACGACAGACGCATGAAAAACTGACGTCAATTTCTTTTTTACAATCCTTGGCTTGCACTGTCACGCAATAAAAAATAATTCAGTGGATAAAGTTAGGGATTGTGATGTTATAAGACATTGTTAAAGAAGACACTTCTCCAAGTTTAAGTCTGTGCGTTTTCCTAAACCTCAGATATATATATTCGTCGAAATATTTTGCACAAATTTACAGAGCCCAGTATGGAGCCGCCATGTTAATGTACCTCCGTGGAACACCAACATGGCGGCCGAAAAATAGTGTAAACATCTGGAACTTACTTTGTCTATGTAGGCGACTGATTATCTGTAATGAACAAACAAGCATTAACATAAGCAGTTTTCCTAATACTTTAACTCCTGTATAGACTAAAAATCATGAGATAAGTATGCATTTCTCGACAAACGCGTTCTTAGCTTCATGTCACGCACCGCCATAACTCTGAAATTCAAAATGCGCAGGTTTCCAGACGATTCAAGCTACTGAGCTGAAAAGTTGTAAACAGATATAAATTTACCCCCTCTTATGCCTGATGAGGATAAAAACTTTGGTGGCTCGTTAGTTTTAGATTTTAGAAAATGATGACGTCACGTGCAAGCCAAGGATAGCAAATTGTCAAATTGTCCGCTCTCGCACTCGCTCTTGCTCGTTGACGCATCGCATAAATTATAAATCCATGTGTCTGTCGGCTTATTGACAATGAAAATTGACCAATGAACGCGAGAGAAATTCTGAAGTTATCTTAGAAAGATTGTTTTACAGTTGTCTGCTCGGGCGGTGACCTAGCCTTTGAATCACACAATCACAATCACAATCCTTTATTTACCCACGCAACATTTAGGAGTAATAAAAACTCGTTAAAACATGTGCGTGTTAAAAAATGGAAACAATAAAATTAAATTTAACTAATACAAGCATTAAAAATATTTTGATAAAAAATACATTTATATCTATTCTCTATTGATCTATTTACAATCACCATACAAGTTAGAAAAGTTAGAATGGGAGCGCGGCTATTCCTTGTTTTGATAAAGACCTCACTGCTTTTGTTTTGTAAATCAAGTTGTTTTAATGGTTACTAGTGACACTTATATGAAAAAAGCAGTGAGGTCTGTATCAAAGCAAGGTCACCTTCAGCCTCGCTGCCATTCGAAGGCCAGGTCACCGAGCTGACAAATGTAAAATGGTCTATTACTTGCATGAAAAAGATTCAAAGTTTCATGCCAACCGCCATTATAGATACAAATCTTCATGCTTCGTTCTTTTGGGTTCACTGGATGAAACAACTTCGTAGTATCAAAGAAACTGTGGGAAAAAGAATTTAAAAAGCCTCAAAGATAAGGTAAGGACCGGGTCGTATCGAATAACATCGACTCGCGTTCCATCGAGTGGGGCTCACAGGGATTGGGTTACTGAGATTGCGCAGTGCGGACTGGAAAGCATCTTTAAAATTTAACAGACCTTTCTCTAACGGAAGCCGCGTTGTGCGTGGCTTATCGCATACATGTAAGTCGCGAATCTTCCGTATATTTATCTGTCAGGTATTTCGTTACAAGTTACGAGAGTTCAACAGTACAGAGATTCTCCTTGGCTATCAGCAATTTTCTTCGTGGTGGTGAGTTCCCACCAAAAATAATGGCAAATAATGTAATAATAATAGTAGTAACAATAATAATGATTAAAAATCCTTTATTAAATTGGTTTAAAAATTTCAAAACCTTTGATTGAAACGCGAAAATCAACTTCTTTCAATGTTGTGCCAGCAGATAATGACGTCATAAAATTTCATGTGACGTGCATTATTTCATGATCTCTGAACAGCTGCTATTTGGAATTTCTTCTTTTTTCGGATAAAATTAATTAGAAAACAACAAAACCTAATAGCAATAGCGATACCTAATAGCGATCGGCTAACTTGAAAATGATCTAAAATGTTACAGCTATCGAAATAAATTTTTAAAAGTTTTAAGTACAAACGGGAAAATTCAAACTTTGAAAATCGTGCTAATGAAATTTTATGCTCTTGTTGTAAAACCAATCTCTCTAAGCAATAAAATGCCATACCAGATTATTTCCCAACAAATGAATATAATCATTTCTTGTCTAATATACAAAGGATATCGCTACCTTGTACCGGAAAGTTTAGAGCCTTTATTTAGAGCAACTAAACCACTGTATGATTGTGTTCTTCGCTTCCTTTCGTACACCTCTGATCCTCCAGCAGTAGACAATCGGGTTCAGAGATGAGTTTAACATTACGAGAGTAATTGTTAATCTAACAGTAAGATTATACGAAGGCGAATAGCCATTAGCTGTCGTAATAGCAACAACTACAGCATAAGGAAGGTAACAAGCTACTAACAGTAACTGTACACACAATCCCGCGGACACCGTCTTTTTGAATTGTTTTATGTTCAGAGGACTCATTCCTCCTCTGTTTGGTTTGCCTTGCTGAGTAACGTCTCGCAGTTCAGTGCGATGACGACGAAGTGTTACATAGATCTTGAAGTAAGAGAAAGCTGCTATCGCCAGAGAAATGTAAATCAATGCAGAAACTAACCTGGAGATTAACAAGTACTTCCAAAATCGTCGTAAACAGACAATAGAAATGTTTAGGATCCAAATGATGATCATAATCACTCGCGTTCGCCTCAAGGTTATTACTTGCCAGACTTGTGTGTATCTCAATCCCAAACGGAGAGCAACAAGCCTATCTACGCTTATTGCAGTTAATGTAAACAACGACACTCCGCAAAAAACTGAACTGGTTAATTCATTGAGGCTTACCATGGTGTAACAAAGTTTTACTTGTTCGTGGGTTATCGACGTCAGCTGAATGACATAAAATGGTTGGGAGAAAAGACCAACACAGAGATCCGCAACTGTTAGGCATCGAAACATGAGTTTTGATGGCGGATGAAGCGAGGAATCCTTTCGAAGGGCAACAAGGATCAGGGCGTTTCCAAGAGACGCAGTGATGGCCAAAATCACGTTTATAGCTGTTAGTGATTGCATATAGTGATTTCCATGTAGGGACGATGTACAAGCTGTTGCTTGTATTGTCTCGTAGAGCCCTTCCTTCATGATTCTTGAAAGCTATAAACCTGAAGGTAACACCTTGTTAACAGGTGATTAGCGAAGTGACAAGCTATTTGTTCCTACCTCAAAAATTGAAGGTAACCCGATGCTAGCGGAAGGTTGGACAACTGACAAGATATTTGCTCCTGCTGCTTCGTCAACGTTTTGCTCTCAAACCGAAAAGAGCAATGTTAAACAAATTATACTCCATATTTTTAAGGTTTCTATTTAACCAGCTGTCTCGATGAGGAACTAGGCATTTAATTAAAAACAACGAATTTCCTTTTTGTTCCAAACAAATTGTTATTTTTATTCATAGTATTTTAGTTTGTATAGCCTGGTCGTTAAATTATCCTCACATTTAAGAGTGTTGCGAGAAATTTTCTTTCTTGATTGCAAGTGCAAATGAGTTTAATTAAAAACTACGAATTTCATTTAATTAAAAACTAGGCATATAATTAAAAACTACAAATTTCCTTTTTTTCCAAACAAACTTTTATCTTTATTCCACAGTATTGTACAGTATAGTATTTTAGTTTGTATAACCAGGTCGTTCAATTATCATTACATTTAAAAGTGTTGCGAGAAATTTTTTTTCATAATTGCAAATGCAAATGATACTTTGAGAAATTGAAGATTATAATCACGATGGCAAAAAAAGACGAAAAAAAATAAAGATATAAAAAAATTAACACAAACAAAAAAATTAATGGCAGTTGCCAAAAGAACTTAAAGGTCGGCATCCACTAGGGGACATGACGTGGGACTTAAAACGGGGACATGTTGCAGGGACAGTTTTTATCTGTTTTTTTACGAAGAAAGAAATTGAAAAAAGCAAATATTAAATGCTTGCTTTAACGCAAATCCAGAAGTTAGGATTAGGCATTTAAACATATGATCTGGTCACCTTAAGGTTAATTTTATTTTCTGCACGTTTCAGATGAAACTCTTTTACCCGTTCTCATGACAAATTGGGTGCAATCTCTAGCAGGCCGTTAAAATCTTGCTCAAGACATTCTAGCCAATTCGTTTTGGAGAACCTTACTGAGGGCGTTTAGTTATTTACAAACACGAATAAAACTGATTAATATTTGTAATATTCTCGATCTACAAAACCACCGAGACATGCTGTCTTTTGAGATACTAATATGCGTGCACAATCCGGTAAATCAAGGTATCAGTTTTAATTTTCAGAAATTTTCCTACGCATCTTGAACATGAATGAACTGTTTTCAAAATCAATCAGTACGATGCGGATTACGTCATACATCTCTAAATGCACTCTTTTTTAATAAGAATATTGTTTTTTTTCCGGCCGAGGCTCAATTTGCTTGTTTTTCTAACCATTTTAGGCTGAAAATATTCCTGAAAATATTATTGTAAATATTTTTAGATTATAGCGTATGACATTTCTGTTCTCGAATGTATCTGGTGTCGGGATGATGTTCAAGTAATTTTGGAGCCAGCCTGTAAGCATTTAAGCCTGGTATGACGCGCAATAACTTCTTGTAGACATGTTATTAGTATCGAACTAGTATCGTACGGACTAGTACTGTTTTTGTTGCATTTTGGCTAGTTTTGCCGTTTGGAGAAAGGAACAGTTTTATACAATTTATTAAATCCATTTTGAAATCACTGGTTATCCTTGCAATCTGATTGGCTCTCAGCGGCGCGATTAATTTACGAATCGCACCATTTTTT
>Ga0126338_10003220_pt1 | contig 11403 bp, 7 predicted proteins | sample OrbCmetagenome_2_FD_92529 | JGI IMG/M metagenome (GOLD analysis project Ga0126338, IMG submission 92529) | Coral microbial communities from Petempiche,Puerto Morelos, Mexico - Orbicella C C metagenome | ecosystem: Host-associated > Invertebrates > Cnidaria > Coral | place: Petempiche,Puerto... | reverse complement strand
TGAGATTAAAGATGTTCTGATAAGGTAAGAAGTCAGATGCTGACCACCATACATGTAAGGCTTATCAAAAGTTACAAAAAAGAAACTACTGCAATGATGAAAGCATCATTCATGTTAAACAGGACTAATAGAGACGAAAATTGTGCAAAAAGCTAATTTCTATCTGTACAGCCGAAAATCAGTATAAAATCTTCCATGGAAACACGACAACTTGTTAAGTCGAAAAATCGTTAGAAATCAAACTTGTTTTACTATGAAAAGAGTTCACAAATGCTGGAGTATTATGTAAAACATTCAGTACCAAATCTGTCAATTCTATGTATCATTAGTAGAATTCTACTAGTATACAACCGGTAATGCAAATGCTGTAATCTGATTGGCTGAGCCATTGTACACTATCAGCCATTAGCGTGCCGTGGCTTTGTGTGGTCGACAAAATGGCAATGTTTCCTTGTTTTTCAGAAGTTTTGAAAGAAATTTTAGAAACATATGAATAAACAAAATCCCTGAGAAGACTAAAAGAAGGGCATTTACGGTTTCTTGAATTAAAAAAGCTCAAAATTTTTTAAAGAAACTGATAAGCCTGCGTACACAACTACAAATGTCAAATTGACAATTAATTCAATCCACACAAATTCTCTAAAGTGTGAAGTTTATTACAAAGACCAGGAATAATTGGAGTCTTCATTTGAAAGAAAATTTCAGTATGTTAGCATTCTACTAAAACAATCACATTATTCACTCTCAATTACTATGAAACGATAGTTGATTCGGCCTTCAGCCTCATTATTACAGTTTGTACTCCAGGCCTTTTCCACACTCGCATTAGCAAGTAGGTAACACTACTTTAAATACAGTAGGGTTTATGCCTGCAATGCAAACAGAGAGCATGCTGCAGGCCTACATCGCTTTGCAGACCTACAGTGTAAAAGCAATAGAATGAGATTGCAGTGTCATGCACACAGCACTATTACCTCTTATAGTTCACCACTAAATTTTCTCCGATTCTTATTGGTTTAAATTGATCACATGACACGATAGTGCTCATCTGTGGAGAGACACTATCAACCCATAGTGCCCGTCCGAGGAAAATACCCGGATGGATAGTACTTGTCCACAAAAATATTTCTGTAAACAAGTGGGCTTATAGAAAATAAACAACTGAATTTGTATTAAGAGGGTTTCTGTTTGTTTTCTTTTTCAAATTTTACATTTGGCTTTCACAGCTTTCACCTAAAAAAGTTGAAAACAATTCAACATGATTTTTGAACTGGTGCACGGAAGAAAGTTTAGTGGTGAACAATAAAGACAGTACATGTATGTCTTGGAACTATTGGTCTGATAGTTGCCCCTTGGAAATTTGATGTTCTTAAAACTAGCATATTTGTTTTCATCATCAGTTGTCATCGTGCCATCGGACACATAAGGCCTTCACAGTCTCTCTCCAGCATGAACGATCTTGTGCTGCCTTCCAGATTTCACCCCAGGTCAAGTGTATGGTCTCCAGTTCTTTTTCCGTTGACCTCCTCCAAGTTGTTCTAAGCCTTCCACCTTGTCTTTTAGGACCCATAAAAGAGGGGGGTGTTGGCTCACAGAACGTCATACTACCATCCGAGGAGTGGTCCTCTTTTTTCTGGCGACCAGTCGTCTATCTCTGTAAATTTCCTGTGTTGGTTTCTGTACATGTAGTTGCTCATTAGTCTGAGGGGGTGACTAGCCCTCTGCAGACTTGCCAGAGCCCTTATTAGCCAGTTTGTTCAGGGTTCCTGCCAGGCCTTCACAGTTACCGTAGTGGCCCCGCTACCTACGTCCCACTGTACTTCACCCTGACAGGCAGTCCCCTACTCCGCTGTTGCCTACCTCCCCACGAGCGAGGATATTAGGGGTTGGTATTTGGGAGGTAAATATTTGTCTCGAGAACATCAAATTTCTGCGGCGCAACTATCAGCCAATAGTTCCTCGAGAGAAACACTCTATTGTTTAAATAGAAATCTCGAGCTCATAAACTAATTGTTAAATAGAAGTTATAAATTATGCACTCAACATCCCGAGGAAGTATCAGTCTAAGCCAAACAATGAACATGTATCAGTAACACAACAGCTGAGAGTAAAAATGAAGATTGAGCCACAGAACTAGTGGAAATCACCATCAGATTACATGTTGGCACATGTAAGGGTTTTTGACTCTGAATAACAATAACTAAAGTATTCAGTATGCTGTGTGTATGACACTGCAATCTCATTCCATTGCATTTACACTGTAGGTGTGCAGCATGTTCTCTGCTTGCATCGCAGGCATAAATGCTACTGTATTTAAAGCAGTATTGCCTGCTCAGTAATGCAAGTGTGGAAAATGTTTGGCAAGTACAAATCATTGATCACTCGGCCGTTTGGCATGTATGATTTTCATTGTTGAGAAATTACACCAGCTTAAACATTAATGACACTCCTTTTAATTTCCCACTTTGGCAAGAGAGTCACTTAATGAAAACTTACCACTACTTTTTTTTACCTTTTCTTATCTTTCGAGATGCCCGACTAATTTGCCAATGCAACAAAATGTAGCGTTTCAGAATTAGACAAAATGGAATAAGGCTTCCTCACAATGACAATTTACATTAACACTTACACATGTATGAAGTGACACTGCTGGTCTCTCATTGAACTGGCCCTGATTGATGCATAATTGAGAGAAACAGGAGAGGAACAAGGATTTTTGCTTGCTAAGAAATGAATCTCATGAAGATTCATCAATAAAAGCTGTTTTGAAAATCAAAGAAAGTGCCTCCATTGTTGTTATCCATGTTAAAGGTCTTAAAATTTGGCAAAATTGTATTTTGTGGTGCCAACATACTTGATTATAAGATGCATCCCAAGTATGAAGCAGATTTCAAGTGAACAAGTAAATTTTCTTTGAAAAAAGCTGTGCCTTATAACCAGGAAAATACAGTAATTTGTTTTTTTATTGAAGGGGAAAAACATCAGTCTTCCACGTCCCAGCAAGTTGTTTACTCCTACAGTATGTCTCGATTCTAGTGATGCGAATTTGGTTGTGCTACACGTAGCTGTTCGTTCAGCCGTTTTTCTGGTACAACTACAGAAATGTGGAAATATTTCTAAGGAGTGTCAAAAGTTAACAAGAAACAGGAGGACAAAATGACAAAACAAATACTCAAATTCTACATCAGGAAAAAAACAGTTGCAGAAATTAGGGGATAGGGGGAAGATATCTTTCTGGGTGAGTGAAAATTACAACAGGCCAGTACATTTTGAGAGTCACTCACCCATATGGCGAGTACTGTCAAAATTCAGTTTGCAACACTGGTGAAGTCTGTTTTTTAGGTTGGGTCTAATAATCAAGTTCAGTAGGAACAAAAATACAGTGGTCTCTGTAAGTACCGGCAACTGGCCAATTGAAAATTGCTGTCTACTAGTCTCTACGTGTCAGGCACTCTTAAAATATATAAGATTTATTAATAAAAATTTATTTAAAAAATGTAAATTTGGAAAAATGTCAAAGTTTTATAAGTTTTTTATACCTTTTCATTACCACTGCAGGCTGACAATCATGTGAAATTCAACTGAAGCCTTAATTAGAAACAAAGCCAACATCATGTACGAGCAAAAGGTCAACTGCCTTCTCTTGAAGTGCTTATTTATAATGTGTCTCTGTATTGTCTTGGGCAGCTCTTACAGTATTTAAAGCTGGAGAAAGAATAAAGCATTGTATTTTGCTTACAAAATAAAATCTAAAAAATACTCATAACTAATCTAGCATAGGTCCTGAGGGAACATCCCAAAGGAGTCGCTATTGTCATTGCAAGGTGAACAAATCACTCATTCATGAATGACATAATGATTTTGCAAGTCTAGTCTAGATGAGTTTCTGTTTTTGCAAACTGAAAGGTGAAGAATATCAAGTACTACGTTAAAGCCAAGCTCTTGAATAACACCAAAGGAAATGCATGTTACGTGAAAATATAATAGCACGAAATTGGTAAAATTTGCAATAGGTCAAGGATTTGATAGCTCTTAGTGAGTGAACATCAAAAGTAAATTCCGTGAATCAAAGTCTGGCCAAAGAGCTAGCTGCATGGAAGCACGAGTCTACCCACTGACAAAATATAAAACATAAATAAACAAACCACATGTAAAACATGTGCCACATAATTTCAACCCCAGGCCATGCAATTAATAAAAAAGCTACTGACTGCTTAGTTGATTAATACCTAGTGTGTTCTGAAGCAATGCTGATCTTTATTTAAGAAACAGAAAACATGTACCATGTTTCTATCACGCTTTAGTATAAATCTACTAGCATTCTATCACGAGTGTCATTCTCTGATTGGCTAAACTGCTCACTTTCTGTTCTTGATAGATAGTATAAAGTAGCGTTGCAGTGTGCGGTTTTTACCAAAACAACAGCGCCGCTTCTTTGCATTTTCCAAGTGTCTATGAAAAGGATTTGGATAAAGTTTTGAATGACTGGTATATTTATACTAAAACAATTAGATTATTCATTCTTGATTTCTATGTGTGATAGTTGACTTGGGCTATGCCCTCGTCAACTACATGTAGGACATTTCACCGACCGGTGCGATGCAATGTTACACAATAGTTCGCTAACGTCTTGGCGTTCGTTTCTTCATACATGTAACTTTTCTCCATAATTCCAGTCCATGAAAGTTCTTCGTTTGTAATGACTGTGTTGAATCTAGCGAAGCAAGTTTCAATCCAAGACCTCTTCACGCTGTATTAGCAGGAACTTCACGAAGCATACATTGCAACAAACGCATCGCGAGAAATTAACGTTTCCTCGCAAGCTAATTGCTTGTAATTTATTCCAAAATATACGCTTCATTGGTTCTCGCGAGATGAGAGACGAGGGGTGGTAACTTACTTTTGAGCGGTACTATATCATGTGATAGAAATCTTGAGCTCATAATCTAATTGTTTAATACAAAAATAAGTGGAAGTTTGGGAGAACAAGAAATGCTGTGGGAACACAAGCTGTAGGCGAGTGTTTCTACAGCTTTTTCGAGTTCTCCCAAACTTTCATGAGTGTTTCTATAACTCAATAGAAACACGGATAACATGTTTTCTATTTCTTTTAGAAAACACCGCAATGAAAAAAAGGGAAACAACTTGTTTACTCTGATCATCAAAATGTAAATTTTCTTTGTTTGTGCCATCACTAGGTCAACAGCTCGTGCTAGTTTTGTCTTTCTATCGAGTTTTAGTATACATAAATCTACTAGCGTTCTATCACAAATGCCGTTCTCTGATTGGCTACACTACTCACGATCTATTCTGTGATAGATAGTGAGTAGCATAGCAGTGCGCCCTTGTTAACAAAATGATGGCCGCTTCTTGGCATTTTTGAAGTGTCTGTGAAGAGGATTCCAATTTGAATGACTACTAGATTTATACTAAAACAATTAGATTATTTGCTCTCAATTTCTATCGTGCGACAGAAATCTCGAGCTCATAATCTAATCGTTTAATAGAAACACAATTTTTAACCAATCAGCACGCATATTTTCTTAGGGCGAATAAAACATGTAACTGGCAAATTGGTTAGAATGTATGATCCAGCTGCAATTCATGTCAAATGGATACTTCACTTGCTCTTTTTTTTCAGAACCTGCATTTTACTAGCCTTAACCAAACAGTTCAAACTTGCATGTTACCTGAACAGATTATTACATTGTGAGAGCAATATCACCAATCCTATCACTTTGTTATCTACATGTTGTAACTTTTGCATGTTGCATAACTCTGTTAGTGTCAAAAGTCAGCTAACCTACGAAGATCTACAGTACAGTAGGTGTAAACAGAAGTATTTTTCCAAGATCTCGTAACTGAACCAAGAATTTATGGCAACCAAACAACCTGGCTTAACACCACAAAAAGCCACAAATTAAATACATTTACAGTTAAATTTACAGGGTAAAATATTTTAGCTTTCAAGATTTTTGTCAATAATTTATTAAGTCAGATGTGCTCCAATTGATTCACTTCCACAAGCTGTATTTCAGTGATATTGGAATGGAAGTTAGGATGGTAACCCGTGACATGGGCAATCAATAATGAAAGTTGGTTGTGGTTCAGTAATAATGGTGTAATGATTCACATACCTTAATATTTAATATTTAATTACAATTCTGATTATACTCCCTTTCAAACATGAATCTTTCAATTTCTGTTATGAAAATACTATCATGCATTTCTTACTTCATGCTATTGTACATGCAAAAGAGAGAAAGCGCTTGGTAGAATTCAACAAAAATATTTTAAACAAGGTTCACAAAATTGTTACAACACCTAACTTGAGAAAATACAGTTCTCACATGAAAAAAATTCAAGTGTTTTCACTTAACAACTCTAATTAACCATTCAATGGCTGTTTTTTCCTTCGCACTTTGTACAAGTCATGTAGTTTAATTGCCAAGTTACGAATAGGTGTGTTTATACTCAACACACTTGAAAACTTTATGCAAAAGCACACAAAACAAATGGAAATAAATGGCTTCGGTTACACCTCACAGTGAGACACGCCAGTGAAGAAACAAATCAAACAAATGGATAACCAAAATTGAGACATTTTTCTTACACTGTAGAAAGCAACTATTTACAGCATATGAGGCCAATAATTCATATATGTTATTTGCTGGCTGGGAGTCCGTATGGTGAAAATCTGTGACTGAGGTCTTGAAAATGCTGCCCGAGGCCGCAGGCCAAGGGCAGCATTTTCAAGCCCCAGGTCACAGTTTTTCACCATACAGACTGACCGTAAACCGGCAAATAACATGTTTATTTTGTTTTCCTGCAGTAAACCGGTTTTACAGGTTACAAATGGGTTTGTTTACGCAACTCTTGTCATTGAATTGGCTTGCGCGCCGTCTACTAACGATTTGAAAAAGATCTTGGCAACGAGCGAGTAACTCAGATAGTAGACAAAGAAAGATGTATTAAAAAACAGATTTTTTAAAACTACTTTGTGTTAGTTGCATTCATTTCACCAGTTAAGTTCTTCAAAGTTGTTTTTGCGGTGTGAAATTTCGTGTGAAGTTTGAAGTTTTACTACAAAAACAATTTCTGTCAGTCGCTGCTTTTAAAATCACTTTGTCACTTTTCTACCGTAAATTGAATAGCAGAAAGCGAGGAAATTCGTTAAGTGTATTCCACAAAAATTCTTCTAAATACAGCAACGATCAGAGAGGTAGACTCGACTGAAATTGACTCAAATTTTATGGTGAGAGAAACACAGGATTACACGCCATTACAGTGCCAAGGTACAAACAATTATAGAGTAAACTCTCACAACTTCAAAACACTCAATTAAATTTACTTACAGTGACTTTCCTTGCCATTTTAAAGTGAACACAGATAAACTTGTGTCGACTAATCGTCAACGGATGTGTAAAAAAGGCAAAAGATTGACGATTACTGCTAACTTTTAGGGGTGAAATTTAGCCAGCAGGGAAAAAAATCCGGCCCGTGGGCCATATCGTAAAAAGCTGGACCGGTCACATGCATATGATTAGCCAATCAAATTCAAGGATTTAGGATTCCGGCCTGCCTAGAAATATTATAAAATATAATATTTTATCATTTTCTTTAGTTAATAGTTTTGCCTGAATTCAACTTGAACTTGGTGAAATATAGCAAGTGATTCACAACAGAATACCCTCCAGAGCCACTGCGGGTGTTGGGTCTTCTTGAAAGCAGACTGAACAGTTATGCTGAGCACAACTGTGGTTTGCCTAACGTAATTATCTTTGGGGGGGTGGGGGGGGGGGGTAGAATTCAAAGGTAGCTTTTTGCCACAGGCATGACATCACCAAAATGACTTACTACTGTAACTTTCAAGAACAATTCTACTTGTCTATCAAATACACTTATTAAGGTAACTCAATTTAAGGAGATTCAATTGAATTGTATTGCACATAATTTCTACTGTCATTAGCACTCATGTATGCAAACGTTTGAACCTACAGAATGGGCGATTTCCCTCCTGCTGAGCTTGACAGGGAAGGAATGGAAGTGATGAGAGGAAGTTCAAGGTTTCATAATGTGACATAATACATCTCAATCTTCTCTAAGATGTTCAAAAGCAGAGTTGTTACTTGAAAAAAACAATTTAGGCTGAGCCCTGGCAAATCCCCTATCTACATATAGGAATGATTGCTACAATATGATGGCTTTTTATTTTGGGAATTCCAAAGGCATAGAATTTTAGTAATGTTGGTAGCAAATATTCCAATTCATCAGAACCAGTGAGTGTAGCTGAACTAATTCAGCTGCTATGCCTAAGTAGGTTGCTATGCCTATGAAGGTCTCACTTCTTTTTTTGATCAGTTTTAAGCATTTCTCCAGAAAAAGAATACTAGATATTTCCAGTTCCAGACATCATTAATATAATCCTAATTCTGCATGTAGGATTCTTATTAAATGTCATCCATCAGCTAAAAACTGGCTACTTTGATTTCTGAGCTGCACACTTTTCATGAAATCAAACGTACTAGTATGTAATTCGCATTTTTTAACAAGGCAGTAGCAGAACAAGAAAAGCTGATATTGTCAAATTGGATACATGTGATACGCACAGGTTTCCAAAAAATCTTCCAAAGAAATAAACTACAGCTGTATGTCTTGATTGTTTCAACAAGCTGCATTGGAAATATTGTTACAGCTGCATGCACTATACACTCAAATACTTTATTTCTAACATTGAAAATCATGACTACATTACTTGCAAAAAATTTTCAGACATTATTTTTGTTCAAGAAGTTCAATTTTCTGACACCTTTTATCTCATTTCGGACAAATAAATTGGAGACAAAAAGTTCAGACACTTCTGCTGACACATAGTTAAAGTAAATTTATGCATACAAAACACTTGTTTTACTGCAGCCTCGAGGTTTTACAGATACACAAACAAGAAAATAGCACAAATTCTATCAAGCCATTACATGCACATATCTCAAGCAATGTCTCACCTAGTTGGAATTTGCTCCTAAAGGAAACTAAGAGCTTTGGAGCTACTTAAGTTAAACCATTGATACCTGGAGCTTTTGGGCAAAACAACACATTTTTTGGACATTTTCAGCCTGGATATGAGCCAAATTAGCCCCAATGTACTCAAACAGGGATTTGAAACATGACAGCATGCCTTTCTTTCCACTAGGATCACGTTTTATGACATTTTTGCTTAGGCTTTTCAATTTTAATTATTTTTGCCTTAGTTTCCTTTTTATCCTTTTCTTATCTTTTTGCTGCAGTGGTTGACCTTCTACTGGGCTTGCCTCCAATTCAAGAATTCCCGAGAAAACATCATCAATACAGGTAATTCTTGCCACAGAGTTTTCTACTCAAATTTCTGAGCATTTATGCGCAGATTTCAGGCTCAATTGACCTAATCACTCTGATCTCGGTATCATTGGAAAGATCTTCTCCTCCTGCAGACCTTGAGTAGAAGTGATGCCTAATTTGGTCAAAGGTGATGATATCAGATGTGGAACAAAGCCCAACACTTGTCATTGCTGGTTACGGCCAGCACAGGCATCAATGGGTTAAAAGTTCTACACTACTATGTGGTAAATATTTTGGACCGTTATACATTCGTATTTCCAGACACTTTTTTGGACTGAATTATTGTGGACATTTCTGCTGAAATAATGGCCATCCATCAAAATAAATATAGTTGGACCCCGCTAATTCAAACTAGGTTATTTCAAACTGAAACCTATTTCCCTTGACCTTAATTGTCCTAAGCTTGTTTTTTCAGTTATTCACTATCGGCTATTTCGAAACTTGTTATTTCAAACCCCCTACTATTTTGAACTAAGTTTTCTTCCCTTGACCTAAATTAACCCCGTATATTTCGAACTCCATTGTTCAAGTTGAAAGAGAACATCAGACCATGTCAAGACCTGTCAAAATATCCCTGGGGAACTTAAAATTTATATGTGTGTAAGTGTTCTCTTCCTACCCTTGGTTAATTTATTTGTTTGACTAATAAAAGTGCACTATATCATCTATCTGAAGCATGACAGTTAACCTCAGCCCAAGTTGCTCAAAGAAATAAATGGAGTAGTACGTAGTACATAGTGCAATTGTTAATGTTAAATAAATCTCAGTGAAGATAAGTTTAATATTTTCAAATAAAGGCTGAATTTAAAGCATACATTGTAACACCTTCCTCCTTGTAAGGTATTAATTATCAACAATAATATTATTATCTTATTTAACAATGACCCAGTTATTTCAAACCAATGTTATTTCAAACTATTTTTCATTTCCCTTGAGGATTCAAAAAAGTGGCATTCAACTTGTACTGTAACAGGCAAAATGTAATCCTTTAATGATTGCTTACCGTGATCCTCAAGCAGTTCAACCATACATGTAGGTGTAGACAATGCTTCAGTGAAAATAAGCAACATTGTTCCTTAATCAGGCAATGGACTGTCACATGAGGAAACAAAAAGAAAATAACAATAAATTGCTATATCATGACCTTTTACAAACAAAGAATGTCCCATGAATAATTTACTTTAATCTATTTCTTGGAAAAAGGTTCTTAATTACAGTAACCACCTGAAAGTATTTACCCATTTCCCATGTTCTCACCGCGGGTCCTCCATGCGTCATTGACGCGTTATTCCCACACTTGACCTTGTCTTTACCTGGGTAAACCTGAGGACAGTATTTGTCCTGCTGCGGAAACGTTTGGACGAGGTATCACCTCGGTAAAGAAGACACATCAAGTTTGGATAGCAGTTTGTTTTCCGTTTCTTCGCGACAAAGCGTGCTTGAATGCTCACTCTTGAACCTCCACATTTTCATCGCAAAGAAGCATTTGATAAAGCCGATCATTCATGTCAGTTACAAGATTGATAACACAAAAAATTTGGTAGCTGCACTGTATGAACTTCACCAAAAATATCTGTAACTTGGTTATTAAACACTGTGTTTTAAAAGCATTCCATTTTGCCAAGAACATGACAGAACATGTGTTCACTATCTGATTTCATGTCCATGAATCATGCAAATGACCGGGAAATGACTAAATGCTCAAGGCTGGAATGGCTCTGAAATTCACTTTGATGAAAAGAAACTGGGGCAATACATTTAACTTCAATTCCAATTTATTTTGTTGCCATAATACCATTCGTACTTCTCTGTTTATATGTGACCTTCCATAGGAAAACACGTCTTATCGAACATTTCAATTTGGGCCAAACGGTGTTTCAAACGCCCTCAAACGGCGTTTGCAAGGCGTTTGCAAAGGGTTTGGAAAAAGTTTGAAACGCTTTTAAAAGGGTTTGTAAAGCGTTTGAAAGGGTTTGGAAGGAGTTTGTAAAGCGTTTGAAAGCGTTTTAAAGGAGTTTGTAAAGCGTT